>FTBG01000096.1_pt1 | contig 17876 bp, 25 predicted proteins | sample 1639311 | NCBI WGS metagenome assembly FTBG01 (sample SAMEA3914864, study PRJEB12502) | metagenome | biome: forest; material: soil | place: USA | collected 2012-03-12 | depth 0.3 m | reverse complement strand
GCCTCCAGCAAAGCAGGCATCACCTATGCCGCCGATATCCGGCCCATTTTTGAAGTGAGCTGCTTTCGCTGCCACGGCGAGGAAAAGCAAAAGGCCAACCTGCGGCTGGATAAGCTCGACCAGATCCCCAAGGGCACCGGCAAGGGTGATGTCATCAATCCCACCGACGCGACCAAGAGCGTGCTCCTCATCGCCGTTTCGGGCCTCGATCCGCAAAACGCCATGCCTCCGTCCCGCAAAGGCCAGCCTTCCAAAGGTGCTCTCACCCCCGAGCAGGTCGGCCTCGTTCGCGCCTGGATCGACCAGGGCGCGAAGTAGCCGTCGTCCAAATTCATCGAGCGCCCGCTTGGTTCCATGAACCTTCCACCTCCCCGCGCGGCCTTGGCGGGCTGCATGTGGCTGCCGCGTATTCTGCAAAAGGGCAGACTGATCCTTGAAGGCACCTTGCCTGCCGAGTACGCCGAGCGCTTTTGTCATGCCACCGGCGTGGATAGTCAATTCCTGGATTTTTTTGGCCTGACCAAGGGAGACATCCTGGACGCGGCGAAGCTTAGTGACGACGGCGTCGCCAAATGGTTTGTCCGGCTGGCTACACCCGTGAAGATCGCCGAGTGGAATCACGTCGCTGAAAATCTGGGCCGGCCGGGCTTTCCCATGGCGGAACGGCTGCCTGTGGCGCTCTCGACAACTTATCGTCACTTGGATGCTTCCTCGATCACCTCGGTCTTCGAGGCGCTGGAGGCGGACGAAAAAATATCATGAAAGCAATTGTTAGGATGTTACTCGCCGCAACCCTTATGAGCGGAGTGATCGAGGTTCGAGCGGAGTTGCCGTATCCCACGTTTCCTGCCGGAGTCGTGGCCGCCTATCTCAATGAAGACGCCGCGGGCTCTGGCTGGAGTAGCGAAACTTTTCCGCGATTGATTCGCTATGCCGTCTGGCCCGATGCGCCCGGCTGGGACACGGTGACCGTCATCAAATCTTTCTCCATCCTCGATACGGCCGTCAGCGGCCATAAGGCCAAAGTGAAAGTGGTCTACAGCGTATTGGGCCAGCTCGGCAACGACACTTTCAAAAAAGCCATCTCGTCGGAGGCGGTAACCTATTCGCTGTCGCTGGCTAATGGGAAGTGGACCATCGAGGAACCTCAGCTCATGCCGCATATCGCGGTGGGAGACGTGATTCGTCTTTCCAAGGCCCGGGAAAATCAAACGCCGGAACTCAAGGTGAGCCTGGGCGAGTTGGTGAAGATGTCTCGTTAGGGCCGGCTACCTCACCGGCGGTTGACCGCCTCAGCGGTTATTCATGAGCCAATCGATATACGCGGCATAGGGCGAAAAGTGCTCATATATTCTCTCGGCCGGCCAGTAGATCGCTTCCAGGAACTGCTGATGAGCGGTCACTTGAGCCTTGCCCAATAAGGCGACGACCAGGGGAGGGCTTAGGAAGTAGAAAATGATCAGCCCGAGCGCGATTACGATATACTGCGTTGTGTTCGTCTCGCGGGCCATGGTGCAGTAAACGCAAGGTAGCGAGGTGGTGCGCGGCTGACAAGGCGGGGCTTTTTACCAGGTAGTGGGAATAACTTTGCCACTCCGCGCCTCTGGTCTCAGTGAACACACCTACATCATCCCCGAATCTGGCCGTCGTCTTCTACGAAAGATACGCGGCGCTTCTCGACAAACTGCAATCACTCTTCCTTCTCGCTGTGCGCCTCATTTGGGGCTGGCAACTGGTGGTGACAGGCTGGGGAAAATGGCACGACATTCCCAAAGTGGTCGGCTTTTTCACCAACATCGGAATCCCTCTGCCCACGCTGAACGCCTATGTCGTGGCCACGACAGAGCTTTTTGGAGGGCTGTTTCTTATCCTGGGCCTGCTTTCGCGTCTCACGCCGATTCCCCTGATTATCTCCATGGTGGTTGCCTACATCACCACAGAGCAGGAGGCGCTGGGTGAGTTGGCCAAGGGCAACCCCGATCCGTTTTTCGCTGCGGCGCCCTTCCTGTTTCTCTTCGCCTCGCTCATGATCTTTGTCTTCGGGCCGGGCTGCCTTTCGCTGGATTGCCTGCTGCTGAAAAAATTCGGGAGTAAAAAATAATTCAAATGGCCGGGAATAAACTTTCGCGGCGCCACTCTTACTCTTTGAAGCCCCTTGAAATGCCCAACTGCACTTGAGAGGCGTAATCAATAACGACAGTAAACCAAAACACACCTACCATGAAACTCACTACCAAAAGCACCCTCGCCGCCGCAGCCATCGCCGGACTCCTCACCGGAGCCACCACGACCTACGCCGCGAATAGCGGGCAAACCGGCGTCAAGATCAGCACCCTCGCCGACAAGGGCACTCATTCCTGCAAGGGACAGAATGCCTGTAAGGGCCAGGGTGGCTGCAAGACCGACTCCAGCTCCTGCAAGGGACAAAATTCCTGCAAGGGCAAGGGCGGCTGCGCCACGGATGGATCGAAGAAATAATTCGATCTTGTAGTTCGATGGGGAGAGGCGGATTTTGTCCGTCTCTCCCATCGCCTTTTTCAAACGATGCCCGCCAACCCTTTCAATGGAAAAACCGACTACGGCATAGGCCTTGGTCTCCGGGTGCCGCATTACCGGCACATTCTGGAAAAGAAGCCGACCTGCGACTGGTTTGAGATTATCTCCGAGAATTTTATGGTCGATGCCGGGCGTCCCCTGGAAGTGCTCGATCAGATTCTGGAGCAATACCGCGTGGTCCAGCATGGCGTGGCCATCTACTTCGGCTCGGCCGACTCGCTGAATCGCGATCATCTGCGCAAGCTCAAGCGGCTTGTGAAGCGGACAAAGACTCCGTGGCTTTCCGACCACCTTTGCTGGGGCAGCGTAGACGGACGCTACACGCACGATCTGCTCCCCATGCCCTATACTTTTGAAGCGGCCAAAATCACGGCCCGCAAGATTCGCGAAGCGCGCGACTACCTGGAGGTGCCCATCTGCGTCGAAAACGTGAGCAGCTATGCCGAGTTTCACGTCTCGCAGATGACCGAGTGGGAATTTCTCACCGAGGTCGTGGAGCAGGCTGATTGCGGCATTTTGCTCGACGTGAATAATATCTACGTCTCCTCGCAGAATCATAATTTCAACCCCTACGATTATGTGAATGGCATCCCGCACGAGCGGGTGGGGCAGATCCATATCGCCGGGCATTCCAAGTTCGAGAAATACATCCTCGATACTCACGATCATCCGGTGCTTGATCCCGTGTGGAAGCTCTATGCGCACGCTCTTGGCCTGGTCGGCCACACCGCGACCCTGCTTGAGTGGGACGATAGCATCCCGAGTTTCGATGAAGTCCACCATGAAGCCCTCAAAGCCAATCGCTTCCTCAAAAAGCACGCGTCCGCCAAAGCCGTTGCCGCCTAGCTTGGCCGAGATCCAGCGGATCATGGCGCAGGCCGTGATGCGACCGCTCACGGACAAGGAACGCACGCAGCCAAAGTGGACCGATGGCCGCGCCACCGCGGATGTCGCCGCCGGATTCATCAAACCGAACGATCGGCTGACTTCGTTGGATCGGCTGGAGATCTACAACCGCCAATATTGGTTCCGCCTGCTGGATTGCCTGTACGAGGATTATCCCGGTCTGCGGGCCGTGCTGGGCGACAAACGCTTTGCCGCGCTGGCCGAGGCCTACCTCGACAAATACCCCTCCACCTCGCCGGCGCTGCGGGACTTGGGGAGCAATCTGCCGAGGTTTCTGGCCGAGGAGCCCGCCTTTACCGGCGCTCACCAGGCAATTGCGCAGGATGCCGCCCGCGTGGAATGGGCCCAGGTGGTGGCCTTCGACGCCCCGTCGCGCAAGGCCAGCACGCTAAAGAAGCTCGCGGGCATCGCGCCCGACCGTATCTTCCTTCGTCTCCAGCCCTACATCACGCTCCTCGAGCTGCAATACCCGGTAGACCATCTCGTCATCCGGCTGCTGCGGCAGGATGGGAAGATGCGCAGCGAGGCGAGTAATGCTGTGGAATCAAACCATCGCCCGCGCCAGCGCAGCCGCGCGGGCAGCATCAGAAAAGCGCCTGGCTGGTTAGTCGTCCATCGGCTGAATAATGCTGTCTATTTCAAGCGCATCACCCGCCCGCAGTACGAGATTCTGGCCGCGCTGAATCGCGGAGCCAGCCTCGCTGCCGCTTTTGCCGTGCTGGAAGATTTGCCCGAGGCCGCCGAACTCTCGCCCGCCGAAGTCCAAGGCTGGTTTCAATCCTGGGCCTCGCTGGGCTTTTTGGTTCCGGCGGGGTAGGGGCTAGATTTTCGGGGGAAGCCATTCGCGGCTGTTGCCAAACGGAAGGCTCGCCAGCGCGCCGAGTGCTTCGAGAAAACCGGGTAAAATGAAACTATAGGCAAATCGACTGGAGAACGCTCCGAGGTTACCGACATGAGCGACTCCTGATCCGTGCACTAACTTTACGTTTTCGCTGAACTCCTCCAGAACGGCTTTACGAAAGGCGGAACTGGCTCTTGAAGCGTCGGGCAAGCGGAGGTCGTAGATTACGAGGACAATGCCGGAGAACATCGCATCGACCCGGCTGCTTTGATGAAAGGAGCGTTCGCAGACCGCGCCCATTCTCTCGGAAATAGTCTCAGGCGTATCGCCCCGAACGGCCACGCAGACAAACTCCATCGGCATTTCCTTCAACCCAAGGTCCAGTGTGGCACTACCACTCAGGAGCGCATCGACCGTGGCCGAGTCGACATACTTGGAGAAGGTCTTCCGAAGTCTCCTTTTCTGCAGGAATTCACGAATCACAGCACCGTCCACCTTGGCGGAGCAAGGCCGCGCTGTAAATCCGATTGGGCTTCGCTACTGCGTCTTATTCCCCATGTACTCCCCAAAGACGAGCATGTTGCCGTCGGGGTCGGTCACGGAAAATTCGCGCATCTTGGAGGGCTGGGTGCGGAGTTCGCTGGTGAATCGCACGCCCTTGTTCTGAAGTTCGCGGTAAAAGACGTCCACCGCACCCATCTGGATGTAGCAGGAGCCTTTGCGCATCTTGGCCGAGCCCCGATCGAGCACGAGCCCGATCTGCACGAGATCACGGCCCACGGCCATGTAGTTGCCGTTTTGGAGCAGCACCCCGAAACCTAGCTTGCGGGTGTAGAAATCCATTGCCTTGGCCATGTCGGCTACCGCGAGCGAAGGGATGAGTTCGGTCATCTCCGGCTTCACCTCGGGGGTGATCAGCGGGGTTTCGTTCACGTTCATCGGCTGGGCCTTCAAGCCGGTCGCGGCAAATAGAGCGATTAGCAGGCAGGTAAAAAGGACTCTCATCGACCCAAGCATACACAGATTAAAGCGCGCTTCCATAGTTGTGTTACTGGTTGCATAACTTTTTCGGCTCACGTTCCGGGTTAAGTTGGGTGAAGATTCCACGATCGGCTCAATTACCATCTGGCACGAAGGCTAATCCGGTTTGGTTGCCTAAGGCGAGACTCAATCGCAATTCGACCGCTAAGGATCGCCAATCGCAGGGTTGGGAATGGAAACAGCCTGGCCGCGAATGGCCCGGGTCAGCACCTCTTTGCCGCTCGGGGTGGCTTCGTGGGCCATGCCGCGATAGCGCAATGGCTGGTAGCCGAGGGCGAGCAGGGCATCGAGCGGGGCCTCCTTGAGCATGGGCTTCCATTGGGGGATGCCGCCGGTTTCATAGAAAAGAATCCACGAGTGGTCGGGCCGGGACCAGCCTGCCACGAGCATCACGTGGCGATGCGGGATGTTGAGCAGGTCGCCGGGCTGGAGATCCGCCGTACGGGGCAGGGGATCGCAGAGGGCCGGGAGTTGGGCGGAGTCGTACACGCGGGGCAGCTTGAGGCAGCGGGAGACAAAACCGGAGCAATCCACCCCGGCGGCGCGGTTGCTTACGGCGGCGTTGTCGGCGGCGCGTTTCTCGGGCGTGGAGACATCGCCCGCCGCGAGTCCGGCGGCCACGGACTCATCAAAGGAGTTGGGATCGTCAAAGCCGCCCCACTTGTAGGGAATACCCTCATTGACCTCGCCGGGCACCCACCAGCCGACCCGGCCCGAAGGCGGGTGGTAGCCGGCGTCGGGCGTGTCCACTTGAATCCCGAAAGGGTCCTTCCCATGCAGGATATTCCGAGCGAATGGCTTCCAGTTGTGCTTCGCGTAGGCCTGGGCGATGGCGAGAGCCTCGCTGGGGGTGACCTGAGAAGGGGCTGTAGGATCGCCGGCGAGCAGGGCCTGGGCGGGAGCAGCGTTGGGTTTTTGGTTGCTCACGCAGCCGACGGCGGTGAGGGCGACAGTGAGGAAAAAAGCGATGGGACGGAGCATGAGCCTTGCCGCGAGGTGGTGAATTCGGCTTCATTGTGCGCGGTTTCGGGGGTGGAGGGGAAGTCGATTCACCGCATTTTCCCGAGGCCCGATTATGACCCGACATCTGAGCCTCCTTTGCTTCCTCTTTTTGCTCGCCTGCCAGCTCGGTGGGGCGGCTGAAACGAAGAGCCGCACCGCGCTGGTCATTGGAAATGCGCGCTACGAGCAGGCAGTGGGTCCGCTGCGCAATACCTCGAATGATGCGAAGGCGGTGGCGCAGACTCTGCGAACTCTGGGCTTCAGCGTCATCGAGCGGCACGACGTGACGCGGGATCAATTGCTGAAGGCGGTGGATGAATTTCGCAAGACCCTGCCAGGTTCCGAGGTGGCGGTCTTTTACTATGCGGGCCACGGCATCTCGGTGGACGGGGCGAATTATTTGATCCCGGTGAAATCCGGTTTTGATCCCGAAGGGGCCGACAATGTGACGCTGCGGATGCGGGCGGAGACGCGGCTCTTTAATGCCGAGCAGGCGGTGGCGGACATGGGTGCGGCCGGGGCGGGCTGCAATCTGGTGATCCTGGATGCGTGCCGCTCGGCGGCTTTGGCGAGGGACTCAAAGAGCCGGGGGCTTTCCGATCGAGGCGGGCTGGTCGAGATGACGCCGCCGGCGGGATCGCTGATCGCCTTTGCCACAGATGCGGGCCGGGCCGCCTTTGATGGCGATGGCGCCAACGGGCTTTATACGCAGGAGCTGCTGAAGAATCTCAAGACCCCCGGACTCACCATCGAGCAGGTCTTCAAGCGCACCCGGGCCGGTGTGCTGCAGCGGTCGGGTGGGGGACAGGTACCGGCGGAGTACTCCATGCTGGTGGGTGATGATGTTTATCTGGCCGGGCGGTCGACTCCGGCGCCGCCTCCATCCACGCCGCCCGTCGCCCCGGCGGTGCCAAATCCGGCAGAGCTCAACAAGCTGGCTGCGGCTGGTCAGGCCGCGGAGTGCGTGAAGGGCCTGGAGTTGCTCGCGCAGGCGCAGGGGCCCGGAGATTATGCGGAGGAGCCTTTGGATGCGCTGTTGGAGCGGGTGAAGAATGATCTCAAGCAGACGGCCGGGCCCTCCTCCAAGGCCGTCTCGGCGGTCGAGACCTGTGACCTCGTGCTGAAGGCGCTGCCCGAGTGCCTGCCGAAGGACCACGCGCGCTATGCGCAATTGACCTCGCGGGCCTACAACCGCAAGGGCGACGCGCTTTTGCTGCTGGGCCGGGCTCAGCAGGCGGTGGAGGCCTTTGATGCGGCGGCCCCGCTGGCGCCGGAAGATCCGTATATTCTCTACAATCGCGGCCGGGCCTACCAGGCGCTGGGTCGTCTGGACGAGGCGCGGGCCGATTTTACCGCGGCCTCCTCAGCCCGCTTTGGCCAGTCCAATGCCCGCAAGCTGGCGGCAGCGGCGCTGGGGAAGATGAAGTAGGGGATTTTTCCCATACTTTTTGAAAACTTCATCGGGGCACAAAAAAACGCCCTGACTTTCATCAGGGCGTTTTCTTAAATATCTTTGGAAGCGAGTTGCTTCCGGAGATGATTAGTAACGACCGCGACCACCGCCGCCGCCGCCACCACCGCGGCGTTCGCCGCCACCACCGCCGCCGCCGAAGCTACGACGCTGGCCACCACCGCCGCCGCCACCGCCAGCGAAGTCTTCACGAGGACGAGCTTCGTTAACGATCAGGTTGCGACCGGCAAAAGGCTTGCCGTTGAAGGTGCTGGCAGCCGTGGCTGCTTCTTCATCAGTGGACATCGTCACGAAGGCGAAACCACGGGATTTGCCCGTCATTTTGTCCTGCATGAGCGCGGTCTCGCGGACCGTGCCGACGCTCGCGAAGAGGTCTTGGATGTCGTTTTCAGTGGAGTCGAAAGAAAGATTTCCGACGTAGAGTTTAGTTCCCATATATGTTGTGTTTTGAGTTAAGGGTGGAGTCTCGGCTGTTTCCGATTGTTCGGATTTCAAACTGCCAATGAGAATCGCGTTTCCGCCACCCACACAACTAGCAATCTACCAGGGCCAAAGGGCTCTTTACCTACAGGCTTGGAGTTAAGCAGGGTTCGTTTCTTTTGCAAGGTTTATCTGAGATGCCTTGGCGCGGAGCGCATTTGTTTATCAGGAGTGACCCCGCCGAAGCGTGCTTCCACGTTGCATTCGCCACCCGGTTGTGCGGAGAATTGTCCGCCATGATGTCCACGCCCGAGAGCGCCTATACCAAGACAGGAGGGCTGCTGAGTTTTGCCCGCATGCTGAGCAAGATCCGCCTGCATGCCGCCGGCCAGCTTCGCGAGGATTTTCACGCCAACCTCGGCCGTTTTGCAGATGCCTGGTGCTGCGGCTTCCTTCACGTGGAGTACGAGACGCTGAGAGTGCGTGTCCTGGAGGGAGGCACGAATGAGGAGATCCTGGCCTGGTGCCAGGCGCAGGGCCGTTCCCTAAACGAGACCGACGTTCTGATTTGGAACCACTTCATCGCGACGCTGGGACGACACGATTTTGCCACGCCTTCGCTGCGCAAGCTCAAGGCCGAGAATGGCTTGGCCGACCGGGACGAGATCCACACGATGATTGATTTCTTTGAATACGACGAGGGAAGGAAGGCGTAGCCGCTCGATTTGATGCCATGAGAGAGCAAATCGAACGCGATGGCTTTGCCCTGGTGCCCGCGGTGCTGAGCGAGAAAGAATGCGAGACGCTGATCGATTTTCTCGGCCCGGCGAGCGGGGCCGGGCGCCGGGGGTTGCTGGCGGAGCCTGCGGTTGCGGAACTGGCCCGGAGTTCGCGGCTGCTGGATCTTGTGCGCCCCTATACGGGCGGTGAGCCTTTTCCCGTGCGCGTCATCTATTTCGACAAATCGCCGGACGGCAACTGGCTCGTCTCCTGGCATCAGGATCTCACCATCGCGCTGCACGAGCAGGTGGAGACACCCGGCTTTGGTCCGTGGAGCGTGAAGGAGGGGATCCCGCACGTCCATCCCCCGGCGGAGTTGCTGGAGCGCATGCTCACTGTGCGCCTGCATCTCGACCCCGCCGATAAGTCCAATGGGGCCTTGCGGGTACTCCCCGGCTCTCACCGCGAGGGAAGGCTCGCGAACGCCGAAATTCAGGCCTGGCGAGGGCGGGTAGGGGAGGTCACTTGCGCGGCAACATGCGGAGAAGCCCTGCTTATGCGTCCCCTCATTCTCCACGCCTCGGGGCGATCCACCAGCCCGCGGCATCGGCGGGTGCTTCACCTTGAGTACGCGGCTTTTTCTCTTCCGCCCGGGCTGCATTGGCACGAGGCGGCGTGACGCGGCTACAATTGGAGCGCCGCGTGCGATGGCCTGAGCCGCCGACTCAGAACCATCCACCAGCCCGGTCACCGGCGGTAGCGCGAGCGGAGGCCTATTTAAAGGGGTGTGCAATGGATTGCATTGGCAGCCTGGCGTGGTACTACTGGCAGGCCCCCGGGCCGAATGACCACCATCGCCCAATTCAGCAAAGCGGAGGATGCGCACCTTCTGCGTCTGCGACTCGAAGCTGCGGGTATCGAGGTATTCATTCAGGACGAAAATACCGTGCAGGTGGATTGGCTGCTCTCGGATGCCATTGGCGGCGTGCGCGTGCAGGTGGCGGACAAGGACGTGGAAGCAGCCACGGAGATTCTCTACGCCGATCCGGCGCCTGTGCCAGCCGATCGGCCGATCTGCCCCTTTTGCTCCTCCACCCAAACCGCGCCGGATGAGACCCCACGGCGCATCACGTTCCTCACCATCCTGCTCCTCGGAATTCCTCTCCTCTATCCCCAGCACCGCTGGAAATGTTCCTCCTGCGGCAAGTCGTGGAACGAGCGGACGGGGATGGAGACGTAGGAGAAAATGCGCCAGTTCAATAGCCTGACTGCCCTGCTCATTTTGGGTCTTTCGATAACCCTGGGCAGTGTACCGCTTTTCTTCCTGCATCATGCCATCGTCGTGCCTCATCAGAACTACCGAAAGATGTATGGTTCCGAGTCGGCAGACGTCATCGACGCCAGTAACGGGAAGCTCTATGGATGCGTGTTCCTATTTCTGGGGCTGACGTTCATTTACATCTATTTTAGAGCGCGGCGACCTGGCGAGAGTCGTCATCATTCCCGGTGATTTTGGTGAAGTTATGCACCGTGGTGGGGTATGATTCTTTCAGCATCAAGTGTGCGAGAGGGCCAGTGATGCCGTCCCGGTGCCCGGAGACGGCGCGGCGCACAGCACCGCGGCTACATCCCGAGGTCTTCGGTTGGCAATCAACCGTACCTTGAGTTGGCGCTTATGTTCCGTGGCGAGAACTTGAGCGGCATTCGGAGGCCTCGTATTGTTCTGCGATTCTCTATTGAGAAGTGATTAACTTTCGCGGCCGCGCTATTCCTGCAAACTTAGCCGCCCGCCGCGCACTGTAAACTTCTGAACGAGTTCCCCCGTTTTGAGATTTCCCACCGTTATAGCCTGCACTTGAAAATCGATGCCGCCACATTGCTCCAAGGCATCAAAGCCATTGCTGAGGACTTTCAACTTCGCCGTATCAACCACTTTGCCCTTGGCATTGAGCAGATTCAGATAACAAACGCCGTTGCCGCTTAGGAGGTGCGGTTTCCACATGAGGGAGGCGGCTTCATTGGTTTGCCCGTTGGAGACGCGTTTGAGTTCCTGCGTGGTGAGCATTTCCACGAGAAGCACAGCGCCATAGAGCAAGGCCAGGACGAGAAGCCCGAGAAGAATTTTGTTCAAGATGCGCATGGGGTTTTATCGGGCAACTTTGCCGGTTAAGCGCACATCATTGCCGATCCGCTTGAACTCGGCGTCTTTTAACCTCGGAGCCAACGCGACTGCAGGCACGCCATTTCCTCCCACCGCAGGGACGGAACCGCCGGTGAGCAACGGGGAAAGGTAGAAACAGACCTCGTCGACGAGTTGGCGGTCGAAGGCTTCGCCGAGCAGGCGGCCACCACCTTCGATGAGGACGCTTTGGATGCCGCGCTGACCCAGGTCTTTCAATGCGGCCCGCAGGCTCAGGCCTTTGAGGACGATGGTGCGGGCGCGGTGCTCGTCAGTGAGAAGGATGGACTTGCGGGACAGCTTGCCGGAGCGGGTCCAAACCACGCGCCAGGGTTGTTGCCTCACCTTGATCCCGCGCACGGTGAGGGTGGGGTTATCCACCCGCACAGTCTCGCCGCCGACCATGATGGCGTCGACGCTGGCGCGGAGCTTCATGGCGTCTTTTCGCGAGGCGGGAGAGGTGATCCAGCGCTGCTCGGGCGGGGAGGCGATCTTGCCGTCGAGGGTCATGCCGGCCTTGGCGATCACGTAGGGAAGGCCGGTGGCGATCCATTTGTTCCAAGCCGTGTTCAGCGCGGTGCATTCCTCGGCGAGGATGCCCGTGGTTACCTTGAGGCCTGCTTTGGTGAGGATCTTTTTAGCGCGCCCGGCATGTTGGCGATTCGGGTCCGTTGCGCCGTAGACCACCCGGGCGAAGCCTGCGGAGACGATGGCCGAGGTGCAGGGTGGGGTGCGGCCGTGGGTCGAGCAGGGTTCCAGCGTCACATAGATGGTCGCGCCATGAGCGGGCTTTCCTTTGAGCGCGCGAATAGCCTCAATCTCCGCATGCGGCTGACCAGCGGCATGGTGCCAGCCCCGTGCGATGATGCGCCCCGCGCGAACGATGACCGCGCCGACGGCCGGATTGGGGGAGGTGAGGCCCAGGCCCCGGCGCGCCTCCGCCAGTGCGGCCCGCATGAATTTTTCATCCGCGCTGGTTGACGCTAATGCGTGCATATTTCCCTGTTTTGGGAGAGATTCCTCCACCGTGCAACTCAGCTTTGTCCAAAAGGAGCAGTTTTTCCATGAGCTGGGCCAATTGGCCCGCAGCGGCATCCCGCTTCCCGGGTCGCTCGAAATGCTGGGCCGCAGCAGGCGACGGGCCGGTCGCTGTGCCGAAAAGATCCTGCACGACCTGAAGGCCACCAGCTCCGCCAGCCAGGCTTTCCTCGGCGCGGGATTCGATCCCAGCGATAGCGCGGTCATCGAGGCGGGCGAGACCACCGGTCGGCTCGACCAGGTCTTCGAGGAGCTGGAAGTCTACTACCAGCAACTCGCGGAAGCGCGCCGCATGATCATCCGGCGCTCGGCCTATTCCGTGGTGGTCTTGCACGTCGGCGCCGTGCTGCTGGCTCTGCCGTCCGCCGTACTGGCTGGTTCCGTTGAGATGTTTTTTGTCCAGTGCCTCCCGGTGCTCTTCGTCTTCTACGGGCTGGTTTTCGGCGCACTGATTGGCTGGCAGGTGCTCCGTGGCATGGTGAGCAATAGCGCCGTTGCGGCGCTGGCGATTACCCGCATACCTCTGTTGGGCGGCATTCTCACCAACCTGACGGCTTGGAAATTTGCCCTGGTGCTCTCCCTCTACGTCCGCGCGGGTGGGGGAATGCTCAAGGCCTTCAGCCTGGCAGGAGATTCCTGCGGCAACGCCCTGCTCAAGGCCGCCAGCAACAGGGCCGTGCCTCGCGTCCAAAATGGCGAAACCCTCGCCTCCGCTTTCTGCACCCAGCCCGGCCTCCCGGAACTCCTCGAGCGTTCGATCGAAGTCGGTGAACGCTCCGGCCGCCTCGACGAGGAAACCCGGCGCGCCGCCGAGCTTTACAAGAAGCGTACCATAACCTCCCTGGAGAACGCCGCCCGCGCCATTCCCTTCGCGGTCTACATCATTGTGGTAGGCTACACTGGCTTCAGAATGGTCGTAATGATGAAAGGTTATTACGCCAGTATGAACTCGATCTTCCAGCAATAGGGACACTGTGGCTCAGTGAGTCTGTGTCATGTCTCACTTTTTTATGAGACAAAATGGCCCATAAGATACATTGCAAAATGTATGTGATTTATAACACCTTCCTCTGAAAGGAGTTAAGGATCCAGCCCCGCTCGGCACGCTTTAGGCTGGTGGTCACGGTGTTATGAACATCATCCGATACACTACTCCAAGAACCTCAGCGTTCGACCGATTCGCGTCTCTCAGCGACTTGCTGGCCTACCAGTTGGCCGGTTCCTCGCAGAAGACCCGCTGGACCCCGCTGCTCGACGTCTTCGAGAGTGACGACAAATTTACCGTCCAACTCGAACTCGCCGGGGTGAAGAAGGAAGACTTCGACATTTCGCTCGAGGATGGCGTGCTCACCATCGCTGGTGAGCGCAAAGCCGCGAGCACCGAAGCCGAGAGCCTCCGCAGCGAGCGTCTCTTTGGGGCCTTCAGCCGCAGTGTCACACTCTCCTCGCCGGTGATAGGCGACGCCGTGACCGCCTCCTACCAGGATGGCGTGCTGACCGTAACCCTGCCCAAGGCGGAGGAAGCCAAGCCGCGCAAAATCCAGGTCGACCTCAACTAATTCAACCGCGCCTGGCCTGCCCCAAAGGCGAGCCGGGCGCAAAGCCTCAAAATAAATTACCATGACTACTCAAGATCAAGCAACGCAAGCGCCCGCCACCGTGCCGGTGCAGTACATTACACCCCGGGCGAATCTCCGCCACGATGCCGAAGGCTACGTGCTGGAACTCGAAATGCCCGGTGTGGACAAGGACTCGCTCGACGTCTCCGTGGATGACGGCAAGCTCGTCATCACCGGCCAGCGCAAGGAGGCCGGCGAACTCGGCCGCGCCGTCTACCGCGAGCGCCGCCCAGCGTCGTACCGCCGTGCCTTTGAGCTCGAGAGCAGCGTCGATCCCTCCAAGATCAGCGCTAAGATCGAGCAGGGCCTCCTGACGCTCTGGCTGCCGAAGCCTGAGCAGGCCAAGCCGCATAAGATTAGCATCTCCTGACTGTCCTGATAGTGGGTATCCGGAAACCCGCTCCTCGCAAGGGGGGGCGGGTTTCTCTTTTTGGTTTGAGGGAGCGAGTGGCATGGAGCATACTCCCGGCTTGGATATTCCATTAACGATCGACAGTGTGGCCTTTGGGGGAAAGGGAGTGAGCCGCCTTGCCGATGGCAAGGTCTGTTTCGTCCCCGGCGTGATCCCCGGGGAAAAGGTCACGGTAAAGCTGGGCAAGGTCCGCAAGAGCTTTGCCGAAGCAGAATTGGTCAAAATTCTCGAAAGTTCGCCCGATCGGGTGAAGGCGCCATGCCCGGTCTTTGGGCGCTGCGGGGGGTGCCAGTACCAGCACATCAATTACGCCAGGCAGCTTGAGATCAAACGCCAGCAGGTCTTCGATGTGCTCCAGCGCCTGGGCGGGGTAAAGGAACCGCCGGTGGAGGAGACGATCGGCTCGCCGCACGAATACGATTACCGCAACCGCATCACGGTGCATGTGCGCAATCGCAAGCTGGGCTTTTTCAGCGAGGCGAGCAGCCGTATCGTGGAGGTATCTCATTGCCCCATCGCGACGGATCAGGTGAACGGGCTGTTGAAGGAGCTCAAGGCCCTGCACCCGCAGGACGGAGAATACCCACTGCGCGAGCCGGGTGAGTTTCGCGGATTCCGCCAGGTGAACGATTCGGTGGCCGGCACGCTGCTGGAAGTGGCTGAGGAAATGGCGCAGCCGGGTGGGTGTCTGTTGATCGATGCCTTTTGCGGGGCGGGCTTCTTTGCGAAGCAACTGCGCGGGCTCTTCAAGCTCATTGTGGGTATTGAGTGGAGTGCGGATGCGGTGCGGGCGGCCCGGCAAGGCGTGCGGGACGATGAAATTTACCTACTCGGCGACGTGAAGACGCACCTTCGCCCGGCCTTTATGGCGGCCGCTGCCGCGGGCACGACGCTGCTGCTGGATCCACCCAGCGAGGGCGTGGATCCCGAGATCACGGAGGCCATTCTCGAGCGCCTGCCCCAGCGCATTATTTATGTTTCGTGCAATCCGCCGACGCTGGCCCGCGATCTGAAGCGGCTGTCGGGGGCGTACGAATTGAAGCGCGCAAGACCGATTGACATGTTTCCGCAAACCGCTGAAATCGAAGTAGTCGCCCTCCTCGAGTTAAAATCATGACGATGCAATACCGCCGCTTTGGTCGCACGGAACTTCAGATGCCGGTCTTCTCCTGTGGAGGCATGCGCTACCAGCAGAGCTGGAAAGACGAGGAACTCGACGTGATCACGCCGGAGAACCAGGCGAAGATCGAGGCCTGTATCCACCGTTCGCTCGAACTCGGGATCAACCACATCGAGACGGCGCGCGGTTACGGTACGAGCGAGGTGCAGCTCGGGCAGATCCTGCCGAAGTTGCCGCGCGAAAAGATGATCATCCAGACCAAGGTGGGTCCGGCGAAGAAAGAGGATTACCTCAAGACTTTCGAGCGCAGTATGTCGCTGTTGAAACTCGATCACGTGGACTTGCTTTCGGTGCACGGGATCAACAACCGGGAACTGCTCGATTCAACCCTGAAAAAGGGAGGTGCACTCGAAGCTGCGCGTCAGATTCAAAAGGAAGGTCGCGCGAAACATATCGGCTTCTCCACCCATGCGGGCTGCGACGTGATCACCGACGCGGTGAACACGGGCGAGTTTGATTACGTAAACCTCCATTGGTACTGGGTGAACCAGGTGAACTGGCCGGCCATTGAGGCCGCCACGAAGCATGATGTGGGCGTGTTCATCATTAGCCCAAATGACAAGGGTGGTAAACTTTACGAGCCTTCGGAAAAGCTGAGCAAACTTTGCGAGCCTTACTCGCCGATGATCTTCAACGATCTCTTTTGCCTGCTGCGTTCCGAGGTGCACACGCTGAGTCTCGGCGTGTCGAAGCCGGAGGATTTTGACGAGCATATCAAGGCGCTCGCGCTCTGGCCCAAGGCGAAGGAGATTGTCACGGAAGTGCAGACTCGCCTTGAGGCGGCGATGGAGGAATCGCTTGGCCGCGAATGGTGCCAGCGTTGGCAGGAGGGCGTGCCGGCGTGGGAGTCCATTCCAGGCGGGGTGAATGTGTGGGAAATCGCGCGGCTCTGGAGCTATGCCAAGTCGCTCGACATGGTGGCCTTTGGCAAGATGCGGTATAATTTGCTTGGCCAAGCCGACCATTGGTTTCCGGGCAAGAATGCCACTGCGGCCACGCGCGAGGAACTTGCGGGTGTCCTGACTGACAGTCCGTTTGCGGCGAAGCTGCCTGGCATCCTTGAGGAGGCGCATCAGATGCTTTGGGACAAGCCGGTGGAGCGGTTGAGTAAGTCGGATTAGGCTAGGCTGCAAAGCCTGCCTGTAGCAACGGCGCTCTGTCGCCGTTTCGCCCAGAGGGCGACTATTTAGACGTTCAATTCAATCGTTGGCGACTTGCTCTTGATGAAGAGATTCTCTACTTGCTAACCGTGCGCCGTTTTCATCAAGATTTCACTAAGAGGCCCCCGCGCCTCACGAGAATCTTCGACAATGTCCGTCCTTTCTATTTCGTTACTTTCAACACCCGGACTCGCGCTCAAGTATTGAATAATCCGGCTATTCACGAGGCCTTTGTTGCCTTCTGTCAAAACGCCAGCGAGCGGAATATCGCAGTGGGGCGCTATGTCCTCATGCCCGATCACATTCATTTATTCGTCGCATTGCCAGAAACGGAGATAACCTTGGTTCAGTGGATTCACATTTTGAAAACGGTTCTCGGCAAAAAGCTGCTGGAATTGGGCTTTTCCAAGCCTCATTGGCAGGAAGGATTCTTTGATCACTTGCTGCGCAACTCCGAAAGTTACGGAATGAAATGGGAATATGTGCGGATGAATCCGGTTCGAGCAGGCCTTGCCGAGAAGGCCGAGGATTGGCCATATCAGGGAGAAATTGTACGGTTGGAGTATTGAGCGCCAGGGAGATCGCCCGCTGGGCGAAACGGCGGCGGAGCGCCGTTGCTACAGCCTGCGGCGCTTCGCCGATTTTGCGGCGGTTACGCTACTGCAAATCCCATGCCGTCACGCTGGTTTGCGGGCGGGAGGCGAGGGCCTTGGCGTGGGTTACGACTTCCAGGGGATCGGCGTTGAAGCGATAGCCGTTGCAGTTGGGACAGGTGGCGACTTTGGCGGCGACGATGGAGTCGCAGCACTCGCAGACTTTGAAGTGGTCCGGGGCGTCGATGATCCTTTGCGCGCGGAGGGCGCGGTCGGTCATGTGGGCTTCGGACATTTGGGCAGTATACTCCCGGGGAGGGATGAACTCAACGCATGGTTTGCAGAGTTTCCCTGAACCGTTTAGGTTATCTGTTCGTGCAGCACTTGCTTTCACTCAGCCGTGAGGAACTTACCCGGGAATTCGCTTCCCTGGGTGAGAAACCTTACCGTGCCGAGCAACTCTGGAGCTGGCTGTATTTGAAGCGGGTCTTTGACTTTGGCCAGATGAGCGATCTCTCGGCGGCGTTGCGGGAGAAGCTGGCAGCTGGGTTCTTCATTCGCTCGTTGGAAAAGGACCGCGTGACGGGTTCCAAGGACACGACGCAGAAATTCCTCTTTCGTTTGCAGGATGGGCAGATGGTCGAGACGGTGCTGATTCCCGCCTCACCCTCGCTCTACGGCGAAAAATCGGATCGGCGGACGATCTGTATTTCCAGCCAGGTGGGCTGCGCTTATGGG
>FTBG01000249.1_pt1 | contig 17924 bp, 13 predicted proteins | sample 1639311 | NCBI WGS metagenome assembly FTBG01 (sample SAMEA3914864, study PRJEB12502) | metagenome | biome: forest; material: soil | place: USA | collected 2012-03-12 | depth 0.3 m | reverse complement strand
TTTGGTATGAAATTGGTGCTCCCGGCAGGATTCTCGCCCGCAACCTCCGCGTTCGAAGCGCGGCGCTCTATAGTTTGAGCTACGGGAGCATTTGTTTGTTTGTTTAAATTGGCGGCCCCGGACGGGTTTGCACCGTCAACCTCCCGGGTCAAAGCCGGGCACTCTACTAGTTGAGCTACAGGGCTAATCTTTGTGAAATGGTCGGGCACCTCGGTGCTGCCCCGAGTGTCTCGCCGATCCGAACGGCGCGGATTGCTGTCTTCCTCGTGCCCGAAAATGGACGCGCGCCCCGGTCTTGCACCGGGTAGATCGGTTTTGCGGACCGATGGCTCGACGGCTTTGCCTTGCGCGCGATGTGGAAAATTGGCAGCCCCGGATGGATATGCCGCTCCGGCGGCTGCGCAGTATCCGCTCCGCGTTTTCGGGTGTGCGCTATCGCGCAGGGCGTTGCGCCATCAACCTCCCGAGTCAGAGTCGGGCGCTCTGCTAGTTGAGCTACAGGGCTGTAAAAATGGTGCCAGGGGTTGGAATCGAACCAACTTCCTTCAGTTTATGAGACTGATGAGCGACCGGTGCTCTTCCCCGGGATTCTAAAGCAGTATCAATACGCCGGTTTCAAAAGAGAAGAGCCACAAAGAACGCAGAGAACACAAAGAGGTTAGGAAACAGATCCATCTCTTTGCGTTCTTTCGTGGCCAATCTAAACGCCATGCGCCGTGATAGAAAAGCGATCCTCCGGCCGGGTTCGCACCGGCATCGTCTCCTTTACGAGAGGAGTGCATTGCTAGTCTCTGCCACGGAGGAGTGTGGTGGGTTTGGGGTCTCAAAATGGTGCTCCCGCGAGGATTCGCACCTCGAGCTTTCGCCTTCGCAGAGCGACGTGCAAAACTCTTACACTTCGAGAGCAAGTATCTAAAACATGCGCCATGCCGGTACTGCCCCGGCGCCCACGGTTTGGAATGCACAACGCGAGAGCGCGATCAACAGTAGTCGCGGAGCGCTCACTGCATAGAGGCCGGAGCCTCAACCCGTCATGCTGCTGTTACACCAATGACGCTATGAAAATGGCCGCTGGACTCGGAATCGCACCGAGATCGTCCGGGCTTCAGCCGGGTGCATTGACTGACTCTGCCATCCAGCGATGGTCCCTCCGCACGGTATCGCACCGTGGTTGATCGGTTATCGGCCGATTGCTCTGCTTTTGAGCTACAGAGGAATATGAAATGAGCGGAAGCGCTCTCATGATTTTTTGAGAAATGCCGTTCCGGCTCACCGTGAACGCGGCTAGGTAAATGGTCGCCCGACGAGGTAACGCTCCCCGGTTGGCCGGGTGTAGGCCGGCTGCTTTACTTTTAAGCTATCGAGCGAATGAAAATGGCACCCACACTCGGTAATGCTCCGAGGCTTCTTGGTTGAAAACCAAGCGTGCTACTTTTGCACCATGCGGGCAGAGAAAATGGCGGAGCGTCAAGGAGTCGAACCTTGGACACCATTGCTGGTGCAACTGTTTTCAAGACAGCGTCCTCGACCAACCGGACACGCTCCGTATATAAAAATGGCTCCTCCCCTTGGGATCGCACCAAGCTCACACCGCTTAACAGGCGGGCCGCACACTCTGTGCGTTGAGAGGAATATAGATTGGTGCTCCCGGCAAGACTTGCACTTGCGTCTTTCCGTTTAGAAGACGGATGCCTCGATCTGCTCGGCCACGGGAGCTAGTGAGTAAAATGGTCGCGCGCCTCGGTGCTGCCCCGAGCGTATCCTGATCCCAAATCAGGCGGGTTCAATGGCTCCCTCGCGCGCGGACACGTTGTGTCGTTCTGAAAATGGCGGCCTGTGCGAGCATTGCTCTCGCGACCTTCCGCTCGACAGGCGGCTGCTCTTCGTGGCTGAGCTAACAGGCCGAAAATGGTGGGTTGTGTCGGTAACGCTCCGACGCTGGTCCGTGCTGGACATCCGCTTTACAGGCGGCTCGCGCTCTTTACGCGACTACCAACCCGAAATGGGTTTGAACGTGAGGTTGCCGCAAGGTTGCGTACTCCGCAGGGCTTGCGACGCCTCAGCGTTCACTAGTTAGATCCGTTAAAAGTGGTGGACCGCCACGGCTTTGCACCGTGCTCTCTCGCTTGCAAGGCGGGTGACCTCCTGAATGATCGAGCGGCCCAAAAAAGAAAAGATGATAGCGGGGGCCGGATTTGAACCGGCGCATTGGCGGCTTATGAGGCCGCTGCCTTAACCACTTGGCGACCCCGCATTTTGAAAGTGGCACAGCGGCTCTGCTCGCCCATCTACCTACCTCCGCTATTCCCTACCTCCTCCTCGGTGCCGCCCCGAGGCGCAAAGTTTTGGAGACTAAGCTGCGCAAGCTGGCGCTCCGCTGTGTATGTTGCTTGTTGATTAAAATTGGTGCGGTCAGCCGGAATTGCACCGACATCCTCTGATTGGCACTCAGAAATCCTGCTCTTGAACGATGGCCGCGACATGAAAATTGCACAGGATACGATACGGATTTCACGAACGTTCCCTGAAGGTCTATCGTGCACGCATCCTGCATTCGATGCGGGTTGAGACTACACCCGCATCCGTCGTCTCCTTCGCGCGGATTATTCAAGGCTTGCGGCCTCTTTTCCCGGCTTATCCTCGGCGACAGGCCCGGAGGCCACATCGGCGAGAGACGACACGATTGCTTTTGTTAACGAGGCAGCATTTCCCCGGGGATCGTAAGCCACTCTACCTTCATCCTACCGCCAGCCTTGCGGGCTGTGCGAGGTGCAACCCTCTACGTGCGGACTCCGGTAAACTCCGTCGGCCTTGCGGGCGTCGGAAGTCATCATTGCCTTGCGGCTGATGAATTAAACCGTTTTCACTTACGATCGGCAGCGTCTTTGCGTTTTCAGAAGATGCAGGATTTGCACCTGCGACCTTCGGCTTTTGAGGCCGACGCTCTCTGTTGAGCTAATCTTTAACCCACCACGATGTGCGCTGCCAGTCGTGCCGAATCCTTTTGGGATTCGATATGCGACACACCCTGTGACTTTCCCTTGCGGGTACTTATCGTGTCTTCGCGATGGCGTCCGCCCCTCGCCTTTTGGGCTCGGCAGCGTCCGCTTCCGTTCAACATGCTATAAGCGCCTAGTTTGCGGCTTGGCATCTATAGCTCCCCTTGCGCCCTCAACACTGGACGTTTTGCTGGAAAGGCACGCCTTGCTTAGGGGCGATCCTGCTCCTACGGAGTTACCCTCGGAACAGTTTCCCTTTCCCGTCGTCATGTGTACCTCTGCCGCATCGCTGCGACAAGGCTATGGGCCGTGGGTTTGCTTAAATGTCCTCACCTTGCGGCGAGGCGTGGGCGTGTGGGCCGTTTCCACTTTTGGCCGTCTCACGACGGTTTATCTTTCGGCCCTTGCGGACCGTGGAGATCAAGCTCCCCAAAAACTTAGAAAATTGATTTGTGATCGAGACGGATCTAGCCGCCTCGTCACATGCGGCGCGGATGCTTTAGGTGCATCCGCGCCGCGATATAACAAAAAAAGAACAAACACCGCCCCAGCACTTCACTAGTTGAGTGATGGGCCCGCAGGATTATTTCACGGCGGTCTTTCAGTGTTTCAGGCACACCTCCCGAAAGCCGGCGCAATCGCACCGGCATAGAAGCCTCTTGATTGAAAAATTAAAAAAATTCCGAGGCGAGGAATCGGGACAATACACACCCGTGAGCCAGATCATCGCGTGACGATCGACTTGACTAAAGACCCGCAAGCAGCGACCTTAAAGCCGGTTGCTAACTAACGAGCGTCTCCGCAAGGGACTGAGTTGTATTGGTGACCGATTACGCCCCGTCGTCAGTTGCCGCTGACGGCGGGGTTTTTATCGCCCATTAAGGGAAATGAAGGGAAAAAAGGGATAATTACTGGGGAATCGTTCCTTTCGTTGGAGTGATGCAGGAGTGATTAGGAAACGAAAAACCCTGCTGGCTTTGGCGGCGAGCAGGGTTCTCGAAAAATCGATGATCTCTTTAGATCTTGAACTAGCTGCTCTCCTCCTGGTTGAGTCTACCGGTGGGTTCTTTCCGCTCCGGATCGACCGAACTGGATAACGTCGCCTTCGTCGCATAGAAGAAGGCAAAGGCGTGTCCGCCGATAAACCACTGCATACCAGCGCAACGCTGCGATGCTATCGCCGGCGAGTTGGTTAGGTATGTTTGGTTTGAGGTCATTGGTTAATTGAAGGTGAGTGGTTTTTACGCCTCTTCGCTTTTAGAGTCAATAAACTATTTCAGATTTTTTTTTCGGGCCGGCTCTTTGATGAAATGAGCCTACAGCGAATCACCGACCGCGACACGCGGTTCACGCGTCTCTCAAAAACGCTATCAAGTAACGCTAGAGAATCATTGCCTTCGCATTCGTATCCGCGAGCGGCTGCCCATAGGGCAAATCATCCGGCAACGGCACCGACTCGCGAATCCAATCCCAGAGCGTGGAAAAATCGCGGTTTACATCACCGGAAAGACAATCCGTGACCAATCCCGCGGCGTCCGGATGCGCCTTAATGATCTCCCGGAACGAGAAGTCCGGATGGTAAAACGCGTAAACTAGTTTTCGCATATTCTCCACGCCCTGCCGAATGGCTGCGCCGTATCCCGCAAAACGCGCCGGCGACAGGTCGCCCGCGATCAAGCCCTCGTGCACCGCCTCCCCGGCCAGATGCCCGCTCTTCAGCGCGAGCATGACTCCGCTGCTAAAAACCGGGTCGAGAAAAGCAAACGCATCACCGACAAGTAACAAACCCGGGGCCGCGCAGTATTGGGAATGGCGGCTGTACTCACTGGTAATGAAATAGTCGCCCGTACTCTGCCCCACGGAAAGCCGGTCCTTAATCCAAAGATTCTCCTCCACTTCGCGACGGAAGATTTCCTTCGGATCTTTCACTCCGCCGCGGGTGAGATATTTGCCCTCGGCCACCACACCCACACTCGTCATGCCATCATGCTGCGGGATGTGCCAAAACCAACCTTTGTCCGGCACATAGGCCACGGTGGTATCGCCCTCGTCGATCCCCTCGCCGCGCTTCGAATCTTTGTAGTAGGTCCAAACGGCAATTTTGTTTAAATAGGGATCGCGCATGCGCCAGCCACGTTTGTTTGCCGCAAACGCTTCCTTTCCTGTGCAATCTAGGGTGATCGGCGCGTGCACTTCATAGACCCTGCCGGTACGGCGATCCGTGGCCTCGACACCGATTACTTGTTCGCCATCCATCAGCAAGCGGTTAACCGCGGTTTCTTCGCGAACTTCTGCTCCCTTCTCCCGCGCATTATCGAGCAGCATCTGATCAAATTCGGAGCGCAACACCTGCCAGGTCTGCGCCACGGTCTCGCGATCGTAGCGCGTGAAAAAATAGAAGGGCTGCGAGCGCCGGCCATCCGGCTGGACAAAAGTAACACTATATTTCTTCACGAAATGCGACTTCCGCATTTTCGGAATCATCCCGATCCGCTCCAGCGGACCGAAGGTAAAGGGAATGAGCGACTCGCCGATATGATAGCGCGGAAACTTTTCCCGCTCCAAAACGAGCGCACGGTGTCCGTACTCCGCGAGGATGGCGGAAGCGCAGGAACCGGCGGGGCCGCCGCCGATCAAAATAACGTCGTAGTTTTCAGGCATGGCAGAGAGCAAGACTCTGCCAGTGCTTCACTTGTAACGGAAATAGAGAGTAGGTATGAGAGTAATCACGGTTTGGTATAAGGGAAAACCAAAAGCCCGAATGAGGAAGGGCTGTGGAAAGCCCGAAACCAGAATGACGAATGACGAAACAAATCCGAAGCTCGAAGCCCGAAATTATGCACCGCGCAATGCCATACGGAGCGCCCACTTCGGATTTCGGGCTTCCTTCGTCATTCGTCATTCGTCATTCGGGCTTCTGGTTTTTCTCTATCCCTTCTTCCCCATTTACCAGCCAGTTGCGATTTACCCGGTTTTCCTTCCCGCCCTCCTGCTTCAAGGAAAGCGTCGCTTTCTTCTCCTCGCGATCGTCGCGGATGGTGCAATCGGTTACTTCACAGCGCACGCAATCCTTCAGCCACAGTCCCACGCCGTCGCAATCGAAGATCGAGCAATCCCGCACGGTGCAGCGGCTGCACTGATCGAGCAGCACGGCCGCGGGCGCTTTCCACACACTACTAATTAACAAACCTTCCAATTTGCAATCCGCGCACCGGCGGAAGAGGAATGAATTCGATTCCCGGCCCCAGTTCTTGTTTACAACGTAGCGGATGTTGCGCTGGAAATCATTCGCGCCGATGACCACCGCCTGCGAATCCTCAATGAGCAGATTTTGCTCAAATCCTTCCCAGAAGGTGTTCCCCACAATGCTCACGCCTTGCGCGTTCTGCAGGTGGATGTTTACCATTACATCGCTAAAGACATTACCGCTGACCACAAGGTGACCTTCCTTCGTGGGCTCCGCATTGGTCGTGGCCGTGACTCCGCGCCCGATAAACCAGAGGTTCGCGCTGCCGGGAGAATTGCTGTTGTGCTGCAGGGTGCACCCGGTGATGGCCACCTCCGAAGTACTGCCGTCGGTGGAATCAAGTAACACGTTGGCCGCGGGAGCCTGTTTCGGGTCCATGTTGCTTTCGATGTCGCACGTGCCGATCTGCAGGTTGCGAATCTCACCGCCGCGGGTCACCACTCCCCCACCCGCGTTATAGCTAATGTGACAGCCAATGACATTGCTCTGGTGAAGATTCACGTGATCGTAGAGCACTCCGCACCCTTTGTTATGATAGAGATGGCAATCCGAAATAATGATATTGCGGTTTCGTTTGGTGAGATGGATTGCGTGGCGGAGATCGTGGATATTTACGCCAAAGATATTCAGCTCCATCACCCCGGTTACTTCAATACCGTCGGCTTCCGGATTTTCCGCACCAACGATTTCCAACCCGGTCATGGCAGGCATGCGCTGACGATCCCACACCTCGGGCTTCACCTGTCCGGGATCGGCGGAACCCGCGTGCGTGCCCACGAAATGAAAAGCAGGCCCCGCACCTGTCATGATAACCGTCGCCGTGCCGTCGCTGGAAAGCGCGGCGAAACCCGTGTGATCCAGATCAATCGTCACCGTTTTCGTCAGCCGATATTTTCCTTTCGGAAAACTCACAGAGCCACCCTCCGCCGCTCGCTGGATGGCTTCGGTATCGTCGGCTTTTCCATCACCCACCGCGCCGAAATCGCGCACGGATTTTCCTTCACCGTGGAGGACGAGAGGAGTTGAGAAGACGATCAGTAACAAGTAAAGCGCGCGCGTGAGCATGGGAGGGTAGAGTGGGGATTCCTTTTTAACCCAGCGCAACGCGGGATGATAGACGCGAAGTTTTGTCCTGGGTTTGAGAACGGCTTCATGAGGAATGAAGATGGAAGAACTTTCAACGTTCAACATTCAACGTTCAACGAGTCTAGTAAACATCTGCAAAAGATTCCGCGCGCACCCGGCGAAAACCGGAACGTTAGAAGCGCGTGGCTGCATGTGTTCTTAACTACCTTCCTCTATAAGATTGCGGCTTCGTCGAAAACGGCACAGAGGGCACGTGCGCTCCCCATCGCTTGCGCTCGCCTAGGCGGCAAAGCTACGTGCGGCGTCACCCACGGGCTTGGGAATTCGCAATTCCACCGTTCCGTCGAGCCGCTTCGTGAGATCCACGGGATCGTCGAGCGTCACTTGCTGCGGATCGACTTGATACGCCCAAACGTTAAAGAGCGTGAGATCGGCCGCACCGTAGATCGTGGAAAACGCCGCGTCCACGGCGTCCAGGCCGTAGGAAATATGCACACGCCCCACGCGCGGCACGTTGAAGCGCGCATCGAAAGTCTGCCACTTTTGGCCGACGTACACTTGAAAATAGGCGTGAAAATCCATGGGAGTGCCGGGATCTTTGAAGGCCACATCGGGCACATAACCCGTGACGTAGCGCGCAGGAATGTTAAAGCAGCGGCACAGCGCGATCGCCGAGTGCGCAAAATCGCGGCACACCCCAAAGCGCTGTCCGATGATATCCGCGGCGCTGAAAAGCGGGCTGCCCGCCCCCCAGCGGTACTCGATATTTTTGTGCACCCAGTCGCAGATCGCCTGCACGCGCGGAAGCCCTTGCGGCACATTGCCAAATTGTTGAAAGGCAAAATCCAGCAGCTTATCCGAATCGCAATAGCGGCTCGGCAACGTGTAACGCAAAATCTCCGGCGGCAAATCCGGCACCGGCACCGGCCCATCGACCGCATCCCCATTTTCCCGCGCAGCCGGCACCGCAACCAGCGAATCGTAGCGCAGCGTCGTCGTTCCCATTGGCAGCACCACTCGATGCACGATGTTCCCATGCACGTCGGGAAACTCGACTGCTTCGACGTGCGGATTGAAACTAAGGCGCTCTTCCTCGATTACTTGTTTCAGCCCCGACTGCGGGCGCACCAAAAAAATCGCCGGCGTGGGCTGTTGCGTTTGATAGACAAACTCAAGCCCGCATCGGATCGTGAGTTCCAGCGGCGGATGATGGGGTGAGGCGGGTTCCATCGTTTTGAAAAATTACGGCGTCGAAAAACTCATCGAAGAGCGGCCCATAGTAGGTTGCATCCCGCTCAGGATGATATTGCACGCCCATCCCCCAAGGATAATCGCGGATTCGCACTTGCTCGACGATTCCATCGGCTGCGCTCCAGGCCTGCACTTCGAGCGCGCTAGCCAGGCAATCCAACGCCTGATGGTGCGAACTGTTCACCTTTTCATAGCGCTGCCGCACCCCGCCCGCATAACGCAGCGGCTGTTCGTTTTGCAGTTTGAGCTCGGGCAAATCGTGGCCCTTGATGTCTGGCAAAAGCGTCCCGCCGAGCCCCACATTCAGCACCTGCACCCCTTTGCAGATGCAAAAGATCGGTAGCCCGCGATCCAGCGCACGCCGCAAGGCCGTGAATTCCCACGCATCCCGCTCCGGCTCCGGATCGCGGATCACCGATAGATCCGCATACGGCTCGCGCAGAAATTCCGCGGAAATATCCGGCCCACCCGTGAGGAGCAGGCCGCTCATTTCCTCGAGATCCACCGGAGCAGTGCGCGCGTTTTCCAGTTGAAGGACGGGCCGCCGCTGCATCAGCCCGGCGAAATAAGCGTCATCCACCTCGCGCACCCAGGAGGCGATGCGGAGGGGACGTGTGGAGGATCGTGAATCGTGGATGTGAGCAGGCTCCGGCATCACTTTCTCTCCTACCACGATTCGTGGGCGCTCCACAATCCGCTTCCCACGGGTTTTCATCCGCGTTCTACTGTGCGGGCCGCGCCCTGCGCTCCCTGCTTCACTATTTACGTTCCTTTCCCCATGCCCTTGCTTGCTGAAGTCGCCGCCTCGCCTCTTTCGCCGAATACCCTTCTCCTCATCGCCTTTGGCACCATCGCGGGGCTCATCCTAGCCATCGCCCGCTTCAAGTGCAACGGCATCGTCGCCCTCGTGCTCGCCTCCATGGTGCTGGGGCTGCTCGCCCAAATGGAACCGATCAAGGTGGCGGAAAGCTTCACCACCGGCGTGGCCAATACCCTCGGCGGCCTGGCCATGATCATCGGCCTCGGCACCATCCTTGCCAAGCTCCTCGCAGAATCGGGCGCGGCCCACGTCATTGCGGAGCGGCTCGTGGCTTTGTTTGGAAAGAACCGGCTCGACTACGCCATCATGGTCGCGGCGCTGGTCATTGGAGTTTCCGTCTTCTTTCAGGTCGGCATCCTGCTTCTCGGGCCCATCGTCTTTGCGCTGGCGCGCGAGACGAAAACGCCCGTGCTGCGGCTCGGCTTGCCGCTGGCCGCCGGCATGTCCACGGCGCACGGCCTCATTCCGCCGCATCCCGGTCCGCTCGCCGCGATCAATATCATCAATGCCAATATCGGGAAAACCATTGCCTGGTCGCTCCTCGTCGTGGGCCCACCCGTGGCGCTGCTCACCGGGCCTCTGCTCGCACGGTGGGTTGTGCCTCGCGTACCGGTGCCCATCGGCGGCCTTGGGGAAGAAGCCGTAGCCGAGCCCTCCGCCCCGCGGCGTCCGGGCTTTGGCATCAGCCTTTTCACCATGCTGCTGCCCGTGCTGCTCATGCTCATCGCCACGGGCTGCGACATTGCCTGGCAGGCAAAGGACTTCGGCCCCGGCACGATGCAAGCCACCCTGCGCACCTGGGCCGACTTCTTCGGCCATCCCACGGTCGCCATGCTCATCGCTGTGCTCGTCTCCTTTTGGACCTTTGGCAAAGACTGCGGCCTCGGTGCTGCCCAAATCCAGAAATTTGCCGATGCCGCTCTCGCTCCTATGGCCGGCCTCCTCCTCATTATTGCGGCGGGGGGCGGCTTCAGCCGGGTGCTCAATGATTCGGGCGTCGCCCATTCCATCGCCGATGTGGGGAGAAGCATGCATCTGAGCCCCCTGCTCCTCGCCTGGCTCGTCGCGGGCATGATCCGGGTCTCAGTGGGCTCGGCGACAGTCTCCGTGACCACAGCCGCCGGGATCATGCTTCCCGTCGTCCAGGCCGATCCTCACGTCAATCGCGAGCTGCTCGTCCTGGCCATGGGTGCCGGCTCCCTCATTCTTTCCCATGTGAACGACAGCGGCTTCTGGCTTGTCAAAGAGTACTTTGGCATGGACATCCCGCAGACGTTGAAGACCTGGACCGTCGTCGAGACCGGCATCGCTATTTTTTCCATCCTGCTCATCCTCACTGCAAACGCTCTTTTCCCCACCTGAGCGGGACCTAACAAATTCGTCATGTTGCATTTAGCCGGAATCGTCATCTTGTTGCACTCTGCTCCGCAGTGACGTCACCCCAAAAATCACAGTTCCAAACTTGCACTGGATTTCTCCTGTGCTGTCCTTGATTTAGCCATGCGTATCCTCCTCGTTGAAGACGACCAGAAAATAGCCGGGTTTATCGTGCGCGGCTTTAAAGAAGAAGGCTTCATCATCGACCACGCCGCGGACGGCGCGGAAGGCCTGAACTTGGCAGTCGATGGAAATTACGACGCCGCCATTATCGATTTAATGCTTCCGCAGATGGACGGGCTTTCGCTCATCCGTGAATTGCGCCGGCTGCAAAAGAAAACGCCGGTGATCGTCCTCAGCGCGCGGCGGGAAGTAGAGGAGCGCGTGCGCTGCCTCCAGGCGGGGAGCGATGACTATCTGGTAAAGCCCTTTGCTTTCTCCGAGCTGCTCGCCCGCGTGCAGGCGCTGCTCCGGCGCGCCTCTACAAGTAACGCATCGCCGGCAGATGGCACCAAACTCGCCGTCGGTGATCTCGAGCTCGACTACGTGAAGCGCACCGTGACGCGCGGCGGACAGAAGATCGAACTGCAACCCCGGGAATTTTCCCTGCTCGAGTACCTCATGCGCAATGCCGGGCGGCCCGTTTCTAAAACGCTCATCCTCGAGCACGTGTGGGACTATCATTTCGATCCGCAGACGAATGTGGTCGATGTGCTTGTCTGCCGGCTGCGGAGCAAGCTGGATCGGGAATTTGAGACGCCGCTGCTCCATACCTTGCGCGGCGTAGGCTACGTCCTGCAAACAGCCTAGGCCTGGAGCGGCCCCGCCCCCGGGATGAAGAATCACGCGTTTTCGACGAAGGCTGAAACGCCTTCCACGCTGCTCGTGGATGATTCGGCCCAGCGCGACGCCCTTCAGCCTGGACAGAGAAATGGCGCTCCGCCCATGCAGGAATTCCGGGAGCGCATTCGCCGGCTGCGAAGAACCACCACTTTTCGGATCACTATCTACTACGGGCTCACGTTCGGCCTCTGCCTCATGGCCGCGCTGGTGGCCATCGATCGTGGCATGTGGGTTTCGCTCGCCAAAAGTGACCAGGGGTTTCTTCATTCCCAGCTCAAGGAACTCACCGGCGAATACCGCGAAGGACTCGATGTTCTGCGCAAAAATCTCAGCGGCAAGCACAGCACCGTCGCCTCCGTGCGCATCGCCAGCCGGGACAATCACACTCTCGCCTTTCTCGGGCCGGACTCCAGTTGTCGTGATGCCATGGAGCGTCTCAATCCCGCTGCGGAAAATCCCTGGGCGCATCTGCCGCTGAAAGACGGCGCGGTCATGGATGTGATCCACGGTGATTTGTTTGACGGAAACTATATTCAAGTGGCGCGTAGTGACCACAATCGCCGCCTGGTGATGCGCCACTTCGAGCGCGTGAGCGCGGCGGCGGCCATGCCCATGTTACTTGCTGCCGCGGCCGGCGGGGCCTTCTTTGCCAGCCGCACCCTCCGGCCTGTGCGCGAGCTGAGCAACGCCGCTCGCAATATCATCGCCACGGGCCGCACCGATGCCCGCCTGCAGTCGACCAGCACCGCCGGTGAATTGCGCGACTTGATAGCTACGTTTAACGAAATGCTGGCTCGCATCGACGCGCTCATTCAAACGCTCAAAGGCACGCTGGATAACGTCGCGCACGATCTGCGCACGCCCATTTCGCGCCTGCGCGGCATTGCAGAATGGACCTTGCAGAAGGAATCCGATCCGCATGCGCTGCGCGATGCGCTGGCCGATTGCGTCGAAGAATCAGAACGCGTGGCCACCTTGCTGAATACGATCATGGACATCACCGAAGTGGAAGCGGGAGCGATGAAACTAGAACTGCGCCCGGTAAGTCTTTCCGGCTTGGCCGCGGATATCGTCGAGCTTTACCAGCATGTGGCCGAGGAGAAAGGGGTGAGCCTGACGGCGCGCACCTCCAGTGAACTCACCGTACTGGCGGATGCGAATCGCCTGCGCCAAGCTATCGCCAATCTCGTAGATAACGCCGTAAAATACACGCCTTCCGGGGGAGGCGTGCGGGTGGTGGCGGGCCTGCGCCGAGGCGTGCCCGCTCTCACCGTGGAAGACACTGGTATCGGCATTCCAAAGGATGAACAGGATCGCGTCTGGGAGCGACTCTATCGCAGCGATCACAGCCGCACGGAGCGCGGGCTCGGCCTGGGTTTGAGCCTTGTGCGCGCGATCATGCAGGCGCACCAAGGCCGCGCCGACCTCGTCAGCGCGCCCGGGAGCGGCTCGACGTTTACGCTATCGTTTCCCGAAGATGCGGAAGGGTGAGGGGTAACATTTTTTAACTACGGGCGGAGGCTGGGGCAAAAATACGAATGACGAATGACGAATGACGAAACAAGCCCGAAGCACGAAACCCGAAGGTACGCAGTGTTATATCACGCAATGCGCTTTTCGGGCTTCTGATTTCGAGCTTGTTTCGTCATTCGTCATTCGGGCTCCGGATTTTGCAGCCCATCTCAATCCGCACAAGTAACGATCCCTGCTACTGATACTTGATCACCTGCAGCCGCAAAACGTTTTCTCCCACTTCATCAGCCTGCCTTCTCAAGCCCGGCGCGGGTTTATCTCCGTGAATGACCACGCCGGCGTCTCCGCCATATTTCTTCACCATCGGAGCAAGCATTTTGAAATCGTGCGCATCGAAAGCGGGTCCTCTCCAATACTCATCCACGTACCCCAGAATCGCGTACTTCCGCTTCGGCGCGCCTTCTTGCCAGAATTGCACGCCGTCATGAATCTCCGATCTCCCGCCCGTCCCGGTCACGACAGGGTACGGAGTGATGGATTGAAACTTCGGGCTCGCACAGCCGAAAAGCAGAGTCGCCACCAACAGGGGAAAGAGAAACCGTTTCATCCTTGTTGGTATACCCCCTTCCCGCGAAGCGAGTACACTACAATACCCGAAGGTTTTTCGCGTCACACCAAAGCGGCGCACCGCCTTTGCCCAGCACTTTTCCCTGAAACGGCACTTTTGAAAACGACTCGTCGTAGTTGTTTAAAATGAGAATCACGCGCGCGTTTTTTTCGGCGCTGGCGAGCCGGGGAGGCAATTCCGATTTGGTATCCAGCCTTCTCCCGCGAAGAGTTTGCCTTTCGCGGTAGTCGACAAAGAGAAGACCTAAAGTATTTGCTATGGTGAAACCTTCAGGCACTTGCAAAGCCACCCAATTCTCCAGGCGATATCCCCTTCGGTAGGGAACAGTCACAGAAACGCCGGCCTCCAGCGGCGGGCCGTCGAATGAAACATCCACCTTGTCAGGTACGAGCGTCGCTTCGATCACGAGGCTATCTTTCCCCGCAACCGCCATCCAGTCGGCCTTCTCTTCCGCCCATGCACAGTTAGGGATCGAAAGGATCATGCCAATGGCAAGAGACAAGCAGGCGAGCAGGATCCATGAAGCTCGTGCCAACCGAATTTTCCGCATCTCTTTTGAAGAAGATCTCATCCCGGCGATTTTTGGCCTTTCTGAAGCATCCGTTACTTGATAAAGCGCAGCGTCAGCGGATAGCGAAACGGCACGCCATCGTGCGCTTTGATCGCGGCCACGATCATGCACACCACCTGATACCCGTGAATGCAGATCAAAATCGGAATGCCAATCGGCAAAAGGATGACGGTAATGCACATCATGACCGCGGCGATGACGTACAGGACAATGGATATCTGAAAGTTAAGCGCTTCCTTGGCCTGATCTTCGATAAAGGGATGCTGCGGTCCTCCCTTGGATAACCAAACAATCAACGGCCCGAGAACAATGCCGATCCCTGAAATATAATAAGCAAAGGCGCTGAGGTGGGCGATCATGCCCCAGGTACGCTGGTTTTCATCGATCACCGCGAGGCCAGCGGGTGGCGCGGGCACATTGGGTGTAACGGGCGCATTAGGGGTGAATTCTGGGGCCACCGGAGCTTCGAGTGGATTGCTCATGGTCCCGCTTTATATTGCCCTGCCCGGCAGATGCCAAGAATATATTAGTCCTGAGATTTGACCGTGTCTGTGGCCAGCAGCGCCCGAATCCGCGCCATCGTCTCGCCCTCGACCGCTATGCCCGAAAGCTGGCGATAGATTGCCCTGGCCTCTTCGCCCTTCCCCTGAATCGCGAGTCCGTCGGCCATCGCCAGAAGGTCCGAAGCCCGCTTGATCCACGGCAAAGTTCCCGCTTTTGCACGGGTGGACTCTACTTCCGCGGTGTTCAGCAGGGTCCCCGTCGTGCCGGAAGCCATAAGATTGAAGGTATCCTGCCGATGCGGAAGCCCGAGGGCGTGACCCAACTCGTGCGAAGTCACCCGTGGCAGGGGTTCGTCGATGCCGCCCTCCACTTTGCGAAGCGCCGCGGTGTCTTTTACGAAAACCCCCTCGCGAAAATAGACGCCATTCACGCCAAAGCTCTTGATATAATATACGTTAAAGAGCTCGGCCGCATGCGTTTCCCGCGGGATGAATTTTACCAGCGCACGGAGATCACCGTCTTTTTCCGGCACTTCCACAGAACTTTCCGCGGGCTCTTCGCTGATGATCGATTCGACGGCAAAGCAAATCCCCGCCTGCCCCCACACTTTATTAACCTTTCCCACGATGCGGCGGATGTCCGTCTCCGCGAGCGTCGTGCAAAGGGCCGGCTCTGATTTGGAAACTAGCAAGTGCACGCGCAACGGCGCGACAAGGGTGTCGTCGAAGCTAAATGCCGGCGCCTGGGGTGGCTCGGCGGAGAGCGAGGTGGGGTGGAAGAAAACCAATCCCATCCAGAGCACGATCTCGTGAAACGGGCGAAATGACATCGTGCACAGCGGACCCGGGATTGGCCTGCACTGCAATCCAAATGTGGAATGATCCTGAAAAACTCTGACCCTGAACGGCAGGAAAGCTGGTGAGGCCGTCTGTCCTCAGACGGCCAGACCGGGTCGAAACCAATGACGGCGCCGGTGAATCAAACTGTGTTAGTTACTTGATATAAAGCGCTTAATTCGCCTGCGCCTTTGCATTCAGGCCGCTCTCTCCCGGGAACGCCAATCTCCCGATTGGCGAGTTGGTTCATGGTTTGCTAATTATCCTGCAAAACATAGCGTTTTACGTCCGATGCTGCTGCCAGTGATAGGGAAGCTTCAGCGACTCGCCAATCGGGAGATTGGCGTTCCCGGTAGGGGTGGTCCGCGAGAAGAATGCGGCTGCTCCTTCGGGCTATCTGCTTCACGCCGTGGCGTGGGCATCCTGCCCACGGGTTACTTCCTCCATCCATGGGCGGGACGCCCATGCTACTCACGCAAGCTGGCCTGCCTGCATCATCCAAATCATTTGATAATTTGGTCATGCTTCTCTGCGTCCCTGCGCCTCTGCGTTGAGCCCCATTGACGGTGACTTCCTCCCCTCTTTCCTTCACCGAAAAACCGGGGTACACTCCCGCCGCCAGATGCCCCGCCGAACCGCCCATCTTCCGCTCTCCCTCCTGCTCTTGTGCGCTGCCGCGCTCCTGCGCCAGCCGTGCTCCGGCGGCGGCGTTCATTTCGATGGCAGCTTCGGCACGAGTGGCGCACTGAGCGGGCCGAACTACCTCATCCCGGCGGAAGCAGGCAAGCAGGTGGGCGGCAATCTTTTTCACAGCTTCAGCCAGTTCGATCTCTCCAGCGGCGAGATCGCCACCTTCCAGGCTCCGTTGAATCCCAACGCCGCGGCCATATCCAACATCCTCGCGCGGATCACCAGCGGTAGTTCCTCGAGCATCGATGGCACGATTCATTCCGACATCGCAGGTGCCAATCTTTTCCTCATCAATCCTCGCGGATTTGTCTTCGGTCCCAACGCAAAACTGGACGTCAGCGGCTCCTTCACGGCGACCAGCGCGAGTTCCGTAAAGCTAAGCGACGGAGCCCATTTCGACGCGACACCCGGCACTGCCGATCTCACCTTGAGCAGCGCGCCGGTGAGCGCCTTTGGGTTTCTCGATTCACCGGGCGGATTCACCGTCAATAACTCCATTCTCGCGGTCAACGCGGGAAAGAGCCTGTCCCTCATCGGAGGAGACATCAAAGTAAATGGCCCCCCCAGCACCCGGCACGCAACCGATCCTCAGAATTTCAGCGCTCCATCCGGCACTGTCGCGCTGGTCAGTACCAAATCAGCCACTACCGTGGGCGCTGATCTGAAGGCGGCTCACCCGGCAGGCAATATTAATCTCTTCACTACGGGCATCGACACAAGCGGCACGACGGGCGGAAAGGTGGTGATTCGCGGCGGGACCCTCACGTTAAATCGCAGCACGATCTTTTCCAATACCCAGGGAGGCGGCGCAGGCGGAAAAATAGATATCGCCGTCTCGGGGCAAACATCCGCTGCCTTCCAAAGCCGCATTTTAACAACCACGAGCGGTTCCGGGAAAGCCGGCGACGTCTCCCTGAAAAGTGGCTCTCTCAGCGTTTCCAATACCTCGTTGATCGGCAGCCAGGCACTCGCGAGTGCAACCAGCGCGGGAAAGGCCGGCCACGTGGCCGTCAATACGGGAAAGCTCTACATCACGAGTGGAGGCGCCATTGCCGCCTCGACTCTCGGCCTGGCCAAAGGCAATACGGTCGATGTTGTCGCGCATGACATTGCGCTCGTCGGCGATTCATCGCCCGTCACCTCCACTGGCATCCTTTCCAGCACCAAGGCGACGGGTGCGGGAGGCGCCGGCGGCGACGTACATGTAAAGGCCACAGGCAACATTTCCATCACGAGCGGCGCATTGATTGCCACGGATACGGATGGCTTCGCCCGAGGCGGCGACGTGACCGTGAGCGCCAATGAAATCCAGATCGCGGCTCACGCTCAGACGAACAAGACGGGCATCTTTGCCGACTCGCTATCCTTCGGCGCGGGCGGTCCCGGCGGCGATGTGCACGTGCAGGCCAATAAAGTAACCATCACGGACGGCGGCTTGATCTCCACGAAAACTCTGGGGCTCGGCGCGGGCGGCGACACCGAAGTGAATGCCGGCACGCTGCTCATCGATCGCGGTAATTCCGGTTTCTACACCGGCATCGCCGCCGATACCCCGGTGAGTGAGGGACCCGGCGGCAGCGTGCGGGTGAATGTCACCGA
>FTBG01000414.1_pt1 | contig 17932 bp, 5 predicted proteins | sample 1639311 | NCBI WGS metagenome assembly FTBG01 (sample SAMEA3914864, study PRJEB12502) | metagenome | biome: forest; material: soil | place: USA | collected 2012-03-12 | depth 0.3 m | reverse complement strand
TCCCCTTACCTCCACCATTTTCCAAGGCTTGCTTCTGTGGGATGAAGGTATCTTCGGATGAAGAAGCGGTGTGCGATTGAAAATCCCGTATTAAGGCTGATCCAACTGACGGAAGCTACTCATTGATTGAGATACCCACTTCCGTCTTTCGCGGCGCGTCGCCAAGCAGCAGATCATGGCGTCGACAAAACTATGCTATTTGATCCGCCGGCGAACTGCAGCAAGCTTCAGCCCCAAGCTCGTTCTCGATTCGTCTGAGCAGCCAAGGTTGCGGACACCATTCAACAGCGCGTTTCCTCCATCGGGCAATCTTTGGTTCGGGAGCTCCACGCCGTTTAAGGATTAGCGCCAGGTAAAACGCAGCAGTTCCCTGGTCAATCTCGCTGAAATTTCCCCAGATGACATCGCGCAGGCCCTTTGCTCCTCTTTCCAGTTCACCCGACTCGATCAGGAGCGATTTCTCCGTGGCGCGCAATGGCGTCAAATTCGGGCTGAGTTGAATCGCCTCCGCAATCCATTGTTTCGCCTCGTTCCGCCAAACATGGATTTCATACATGAACGGCATCGATGCGAAGAGATCGAGATAGATTGCTTTCAAACCACTAGGAGCGCCCTGAAGAACGCTTTCCATCACGGGGCGGGCCTCATCCAGCCTTCCCGTCGCAGCGAAGCAGCACGCAAGGTAGGCGCGAGCCGATAGACGCAACTGCTCAGGAAGAGATTCCTTCGCCAGCACCGATTCAAACGAAGCAACTGCTGCCGGAAAGTCCTCATCGTAAAAGTGCAACCATGCTTTTGCAAACTCCAGCCGGTCCCGGAGGTCCGTGTCCCGCTCCATTGCTTCACCCAAGAGTGACCAAGCGCGCTTCGGCTGTGACGATGTCCAGAAAAACGAGATCTGACTCCATCGTATGCTCCATTTGCGCTCGACCGGACGCACCCGCAAAAGAAACGGAGTCTTGAACAACTGATACCCATCGGATGGGCCTCCCGAAAATGAAGACGTAAACGGCACAAGATTCCCGAGGGTTACCCCAACGGCGAACAGAAGAACGACGCCCCCCGCCAAATCGAACACGAACTTCCAGCTCTTCCCAGTAGCCTTCAACGGATCGTGGCCAAAAAGAACGAAAAAGATTGCCACCGTACCGATGCCTGCAAGCGGCCCTCCGGCAATAAAGAACCAGCGCCGCACCTCGGCCAATGAGTTATCGGCCGGCCACCCGATGACCAGGCCGCCACTTGGCGTCCATCTCCATTCCCAGATAAATCCGCTTCGCATCTTTCGTCGTAGCAGTAATCGCCCCACTCCTATTTGAATCTTTTGCAATTCCAAGCGGAACAACCAACCGAAAAGCAAGTGCCCAAGTTCGTGCAGGAAAATGACGAGGTGAAACCCAAGCCAAGTAGCAACTACAGCCGCCGCAACAAGAAGCGCTTTTTCGATCATTCCCCCATTTGTCTTTTGGAAGATCAGAAAAGCTCCCGCTGCAGCAAGGATGGAGTAACTGACATACAAAGCCCGAGAGGCTGTGCGCGGACTCGCCTCCCGATATCGAAAAACGTGTGTATCGAATCCTCGCAAAATCCTCGATGCAAGCCACGCCGCCGTGGAACTGGCAGCTATCCCGGCAACTCCCCACAAGATGAACCGGATAAGGCGGGGATCATCCGTCCGGTCATTTCCGCTGAACAAGAGAACTACGAAAGTCGCAGTGAAGACAAACGTCACGATCATCGCGAGCAAAGCGATGGCAGAAAAGAGGCGGGCCAAAACCTTGGCTAGGAACCGCATAGTCAATAAAAGAATCAGACTGGCTGCTCAGCCAATGACAGGCAGAGAATACGCAACGTGAATGGACCGTTTCCGGGTCGCAAGCTCATTGAGGCAGTTCTCACACAGCAGGACAAATCCCGCCACGCATCTCAAATCAATGGCGCATTTCCCGCAAGAGATCACTGCTTAAAAGGCGAAATCCCTGCAGGAAGACGATATTGAATGGATAAGATCGGTTTGTAACTGACCGGAACAGGCAACGACTAATCCTCCCAGCACGAAGCGAACCGCCACGCCCACGCAGCTTACCCGAAAGTAAGCCTATCGGGGATATGTCCCGTCGCGAGCGCCTTAGCTCGTACGATTATGCCATTTATCGGCAGCGGCCGGATTCAGGCCCTTCTTAAGTTCGCCGGCTGGCCCTGGTTTCGGAGCGGCGATCTGGGCGTCATTGTCCTTCAGCCAGGCGTCGAGTTTGTCCTTCATTTCCTTCAACTTAGCCGGCTCGCTGGTGGCGAGGTCTTTGAATTCGGAAGGATCGGCAGCCAGATTGTATAACTCCTCGGCGCCGTATTCATACCAACGCACGATCTTCCAGTCGCCATCATGCAACACGGCATACGGCGAGATCAGGCTGTTTGCCCAATAGTGGGGATAGTTCCAGCCCAATTGGCGAGAAGCCGTCTTTTCCCCCCGCAGCTCCGGCGTAACATCGCGGCCATCCACCGGACCAGCGGGTTTGGTCCCCAGGAGCGAGAGAAAGGTCGGGAAGAAATCGGCACTAATTACCGGGGCATCGGAAACCGTCCCTGCTTTCGTCACGCCTGGAATCCGCACGATCAGCGGCACGCGCAGTCCTCCTTCGTAAGGGAAACCCTTGCCTCCACGCAATGGGCCATTCTTCGTCGCATGAAAATGAACTGCACCGCCGTTGTCTGACGTAAAGACGACGATGGTGTTATTCGCGATTCCAAGCTTATCGATTTCTGCTAGCACACGCCCGACCGAATCATCCACGCTTTTCACGAGCGCAGCATAGGCCGGAAAATCCTGCCCATCAGCTGCCGGAGTCGTCTTGAATTCCTCGATGTCGGCAGCCTTGCCCATGATCGGCGCATGGACCGCGTAATGCGCGAGATAGAGGAAAAATGGTTTTTTCCCATTCTGTTCCATGAAACCAATTGCCTCATCCGTTAGGCGATCGGAAAGGAACTCCCCTTCTGTGCCGCCTTTATCCGCCAGCATGGGCACGCGGTGGGAGTTATCCTTGGCGCCATATGGCCAGAAGTAACTGGCTGGATGCCCGATGTGACCGCCCGCTATGTTCAGATCAAAGCCGCAATCTTCGGGGAGATGCCCCTTCCCACCGAGATGCCATTTGCCGATGGAAGCAGTCGCGTAACCCAGGCCTCGTAGCGTGGTGGGCAGGTTCGGCAGGCTCGGATCAAGTTCCTGCGTCCAGTGCGGCACGACGAGCGATCCAGTCTTGCTTTGCCCTTCACCGGGAATCCAGTCGGTGATGTGAAGGCGCGCGGGATTGCGCCCGGTCATCAGCGCCCCGCGAGAAGGCGAACAGACGGCGCAGGAAGCGTACCCATGTGTAAACCGGATGCCCTCGCTTGCGAGCCGATCGATATTTGGCGTCCGATAGTACCGGCTGCCGTTGGCCCCGATATCGTCCCACCCCATGTCGTCGATCAGGATAAAGACAATGTTCGGCCGATCCGTGATCGCAAAAGCAGCGGGAGCCACTGCAAGCAGGGCTAGCGCAAGGAGGGATTTCTTCAGGGACATCGTCCCGTAATGTATCCGGAAGGCGGGAACGCCAAGCCATTTTTGTTATATGGGACAACCAAAACGATGATCGCGTGAAGCTCATTCCCGAACCGTCGCCAGCGTCGTATTCGTGCACTTCTTTGCGCGAGCTTCTGGCACAACCCTGCACAGAGATCTCCTTCACGATTTCGGTACCACTGCGGCATCAGCACGGGGATATCCGAAACAGTACGACCGCATTTAAAATGTGCGGTGTGAGAAATCATTACTACCGCAAGGGCTTGCTGGAAAGGCACTTCGCCAAGGAGGACTAAATCCATTGAGGGCTCTTTTGCACATTTGTCTCTGAATATCTTTCCCGGGGCTTCAACCAAGCGGCAACCACGCGAATTCAAAGCAACCGACCGTTAAGCGGTTCATTTCGTTATAAAAATGCTTGCTCGGGACAAGTGAATGCACTTTTATGCACACAGCAGTCGGTGCACCGGCTCCCCCAAAGGCCAGTTCTCGTCCGGCAGGTACCCTTCGATCCCCACGTCCTTTTCCCCAAAACCCTTCGCTGAATGATGCGCAGATCGGAACTCCGAGGCGCGTCTGAATCAGTCCGATTTCCCCCCACATGAAAACGTCGATCCCTCGTTCAAAAGCACGTTTCGCCCAGCGCCCTGCCCCGATCACCGGTCTAATGACACCACTCCGCCCCCGCTTCAACTCCTGGGCCTGTGGCCTCTCCGCCACACTCGCGATGTCCCTTTCGGCATTGGCCGCCGATGGCCAGTGGAATGGCACGCTCGATAGCACCTGGAGCACGGTCGGTGACTGGATCGGAGGCGTTCCTGGTACTGGTAACACGGCCGACTTCAATAACGGCGGGAGTGGCAACAACACCATCACGGTCGGGTCCATTACCATCAATACGCTGCTGTTCGATACCGCGAACGCCGGGGCATTCACTCTGGGCCCATCCGTCGGCACAGGCACGATGACTTTCAACGACGGCGGAGGCATCACGATCAACTCCACGGTCACTAACAGTGAGTCGATCAACGCAAATATCGTCATCGGCACCAATACGGCAACTGCCAGCTATTCTTTCACTAACAACAGCACAACACCCGGCGAACTGCTAACGATCGCCGGGAATATCTCGGGCGGGCTCACTGGAGGCACAGCAGGCGCAAAGGTCCTTACTTTGGGAGGCGCCGGAAATGGCGTGATCAGCGGATCGATAACAACCGGAGGAGCGACGTCTCTGGGTATAACGAAGAGCGGCCTGGGGACATGGACTCTGTCCGGCGTCGATACTTACTCCGGCCCGACACTTGTGACTGCCGGAACGCTACATATCGATGCGACGACCAATGCCAATGCCATTTCGAACACCAGCGCCGTCACGCTTGGTGGAACCGCGATCCTCAATTACGACAACGGCGGCGCCACCTCCGCGCGTGCAGGAAGCGCCGGAGCGCTGACATTCTCAGCAGGCGACGGAACCGTCGCCACGACGCAGACTTCCGTTCAAAATGTATCGCTGACATTTTCCTCCCTGGCAGCCGTTACCCCCGGCGCTACTGGTAACTTCGTCGTGAACGGAGGCACCAACGGCGTCGATAACAAGATCGTCCTGACGAATGCCACGTTGGACAGTTTCCTGGGAAAGAACCTGTTTTTCGGCGGCAGCAACTTTGCATGGTACGACGCAGGCAGCTTTGTCCGCGGAATCAAGTACGGCTTCGATGCCGGTTCCGTGACTTCCACCGGAGATGTTTCGTTATCCGGTACCTATGTTCAGGCAACTGGCGCCGTCACTGCACAGGCTACCGCTACCTTCACCACCCTGAATCTCGCCGGAACCGGCACCGATCCGGGGACCAATGACTTCACCCTCGGCAGCGGTCAGATACTCACGGTAAACGGTATCCTGCGATCCGGAAATACCGCGGGGAGCAGCAGCATGATCAGCGGCGGTGCAGGGATCGAGGCAGGCTCCGGCATTGAACTCGTCGTTCGCACGGATGGCGCAAACGATTCCCTGATCATCAACACGCCGATCCTGAACAATAACACGAACAAGCTAACAAAGAGCGGCGCTGGAACCCTCGTCCTTGCCGCGGCAAATAGCTACACCGGCACCACCACGCTCGATGCCGGAACGCTTACGATTCTTGGATCCCTCAGCAATGCCAGTGCGGTCGTGGTCTCCGGCGGAATCCTGAATCTTGGCAGCGCTGGTGCAGTGTCGAACGCCGTAACCGTCAGCGGACCTACCGCAGTCGTTAACGAGAGCCTTGCCAATGCAATAACCGGAGCCGCGTCCCTTGCGATCAGCAACGGTCGGGTCGTGCTATCGCAGGCAAATAGCTACACAGGAGCAACCACTCTCAGCGGCGGAACTTTGGTTCTCGGTAACAATCTTTCGCTGGGTAATACCACCGCGCTTTTCACATTACAGGGACTCGGCACGCTCCAGTCCGCGATCCAAGGCACCGGCAACGGGACCATTACGATCGCAAATCCAGTTTCCCTGATATTGACCAATAATCTGCTCGGCACAATCGCCGGAAGCGGTGATCTCACGTTTACTGGCATCGTTACCAATGCGTCATCTGGTGGAACCAATCAGGCTCTGACGATCAACAACACCGGCCTGACAACGTTCGCCGGGCCTGTAAAGATCTCAAACGCAGATACTGCAAGAACCCTCGTGTTTACCGGAAGCGGCAACGTACTAGTCTCCGGAGGCATACTTCAAAACAGCGGCTCGAGTGTCACGCAGGCGTTCACGTATGCGGGCAATGGAACTCTGACGTTATCGGAAGCGAATACCTACAATGGAATCAGTTCGTTCCAGCTTGGAACCGTCGTGCTCAATGGCGGATCGATGGCTGGAAGCGCCATTACGGTTGCCAGCGGAGCCACGCCGGATCTTTGGAGTGTCGTCCCTGCAAGCGATAAGGGCAATGCAACATTGCAGGTCCTTAGCAACTACACGCTCGGAACCACCGGAAGCCCAAGCCTGACAATCAGCGGCGGCAATACAGGCGCTAGCCCGATTGGTCAGGGAACGCTAAGTCTCGTCAGCGGAGCGCCCAATACCCTTACCATCAACAGCGCGACCGCCGGTGCGACCGTTTTGACATTGGGTGGGACAGTGGTCGGGAATTCCAGCATCCTGAACATGGAAGTCGGAGCAACGACCGACAGCATCGTCCTTGGCTCCGGACTTCTCGCAAAGGTAAACCTCGGCGGAGCTAAACTGAATATCACGGGTCTCGGCGGACTCACCGGCACGAATCAAACCCTGATTTCCGCACCGGGAGGCCTGACTTTGACCGGCGGCTTCACCTTGAACACGACGACCGGAAATTTCGGCGGTTACACGCTAGGACTTTCAACGACTGGCACCTCGCTCGTCCTAACCGAAACTAACCTCGTTGCAACACCGGCTACTGCCGTCTGGAAAGGCAGCCTGGATGGCAAATGGAATACGTTTGCCAACGGGAACCAAAATAACACGAATTGGGCCACTGACGTCTCGGCAGCCACCGATACAAATCAGATCCCTGGAGCGACCACCAACGTCATTTTCAGTGTTCCTGGCGGCGGCGCCAATCTCAATACTTCACTTGGTGCAAATGCCACTATCAATAGCCTGACTTTCACTTCCGACGCGGGCCCAGGGAAGCAAGTCACCATCAGCGGCAGCAATACCCTGACAATCAACGCAGGAACCGCCGGCGGAAATGCATCTGGCAATGGCGTTACTGTCACCACCGGCGCAGGAGCCGAAACAATCGCGACCAACGTTGCGCTCGGCGCGACGCAGACCTGGACCATCAACAGTGATCCGTCCGCACCGCTAACAGTTAGCGGTATCATTAGCGGCAGCAGTCTCGGCCTGACCAAAGCAGGCAACGGCACACTCATATTGTCGAATAATAATAGCTACACGGGATTGACGACCGTATCGGCCGGAACTCTCGCGTATGGCACCGCCAACGCGCTTGGCTCCGGAGACGTGACAGTGAACGGCAACGGCGCAGTTTTGGATCTCGGCCCGTACACAGGGACGGTCGGCACTGTAACCGTGGACGGGGGTGGAAGCATCACAGGCACCAGTTCTTCCGCGCTGCTCAGCACTACCAGCTTCGAATTGAAGAATGGCTCAATAAGCGCAAACCTCGCCGGCACTGCCGCGTTGAACAAAACCACGACGGGCACAGCCGTTCTTTCGGGAATCAACAGCTTTACTGGAGCAGTCACGATTGGTGCGGGCGTCCTACAAATCGGAAATCCCGCCGCATTGAGCGTCAATAATAGCGTCACGTTCGGACCGGCTGCTGCATCCGGAACCAAACTTCAGTTGAACGGCAATAACATCACGATCGGATCACTATCTACCAACAGCACACCGGGCACGCCGATCGTGGAAAACGCTTCGGCCGTGGCTGCTGCCCTTGAGATCCAGCAGTCGATCAACACGACTTACGCGGGCGTTCTTCAGGATGGCACAGGCGGAGCGTCCTTGAGCCTCGTAAAATCAGGAACCGGAATTCTTACGCTTTCAGGGAGCAATACATACACGGGCTCCACATCCGTAACCAACGGAACCCTTCTCATCAACGGAACGTTGGCGTCGTCGATTACCATCGCAGGAGGCGCAGACAATGTGACCGCTATCCTGGGAGGCACAGGATCCGTGAGCGGTTCGGTTACAATCGCGACTCCCAGCGGCTCCGGTCGGTCGAATGAACTGACAGGAGGAGGAATCGGCACAGTCGGAACGCTTACCTTGAGCAATGGCCTGACCATCAATCCCGGCGGCATTGCTTACTTCGACATCGCCAGCACAAGCTCTCACGACTTCATCAATGTCACCAATGGCGCGATCAATTTCGGCCTGGGATCGATCATCCGGATCACTCCGAACCTTACCGCAGGGACGTACCCGCTGATCGGTTATACCGGTTCGGCCCCAACGCTTTCCAACGTCACGCTGCAAAACCTCGATGGCAGTCCGGTCACCAACACCTACACATTGAGTCTCGCAGGAGGCATTCTGGATCTGGTCGTTCAAAACGGAACCACGGCTGTCCCCACCTTGTCGCTCACGACTCCCGCGTCCGGTCTGCGAGTAATGAAGGGCACTTCGGTATCGATCAGCGGTTCCGTCGGAAATACCACCGGTGGCGCCGACTTGCACGGCACGCTGGCGGACAACGGTGGAAACCTGACGGTCTCCGGCTTCGGCCCGAGCAATCCATTAACCGTCACCGCCGGCAGCAGTGCCTCGTTCACTGCGACAATTCCCGACACAGGAACGACACTTGGAACGCGCACCTATAGCGTAACTGTCACCGATCCCACCGCGAGCCCTAAAACCGCCTCCACGACCAGTTCCCTGACGGTAATTGATAATCGTATCGTCAATGCATCATCGATCACGTTCGCGCCTGTCCATATCGGGGCATCTGTCTCGTCAAGCGTATCCCTCAGCTCCACGGGAGCCGATGCTAACTACACCCGGGTGAAAGTAGCCAATGCTGCGGCGGATGCGAACGGGCTTGCAGTTACCGGTGGAAACACCGGCACACTATTCAACGGATCCGCATCTGATACGCGGTTACTTTCGGGAACATTCACCAGTATCGGTACAAAGACCGGGCCGATCACCCTGATTACTACAGGAGAAAACCTCCCCGGCGAAGCGCCTCAAAACGTCAGCGTGAATTACACTGCGCAGGTGTACTCTGGAAAAGCGGCATGGCAGACCAATGCCCAGACTGCGTCGTGGAATGTACCCACGAACTGGGCCGACACGCAGGCTGGCGACCAGGGAAATCCAGGAGCCCCAGGCATTGACGGAGCGCTCAGCGTAGGAGACACAGCTACTTTTGATGACTCAGCGGGAGCCGGACCGGGAACGACGATCACCCTCGACGGGACAAATCCGTCTCTCGCGGCGATTACATTCAATTCCGGATTGACCAGCTACACGATCGCAACAGGAACTGGATCCGGCGCGATTACATTGCAGAGTGCTACGACACCGATCGACGTAACCGGCGTCCATACAATTTCCGCAGTCCTCCAGGGCACAGGAGCTGGAATCAACAAGACCGGCACAGGCCTCCTGACACTTTCAGGCGCGAACACCTATACAGGAGCCACGACTGTCGCCAACGGCATGCTACAGGTTACCGGCGGGGACGATCGCCTTCCCACCGCCACGACAGTTACCCTTGGAGATGCCACTGCCAATACGAGCGGAAAACTGATCCTTGGCGATAATTCGCAATCACACAACCAGACGCTTGCCGGCATCCTGACGGCCGGCACCGGCGGCGCGAATAGCGTCGTTGGCGCGGGACCAACCAATTCCGTACTTACGGTAACCGTCGCCTCAGGCATCGATACCTTCTCAGGTACCCTTGGCGGGCCTGGCCAGAATGAAAATAACCTCGCGCTCACCAAAACCGGCGCAGGCACGCTGATCCTTTCCGGCCCGAATACCTATATCGGCCCCACAACGGTGGGATCCTCAGGCGGGATCAACCCAGGCGTTTTGAGGCTGAGCGGACCAGGCATGATCAGCAACGCGCCGGCCAGTGTGTTCAACGGCACTTTGGACATCAATGGAACCACACAGTCCATCCAGTCATTGTCCCTGGGCGGAGGCGGAAGTGGAAGCACTGCAACAGTGGCGATCAGCTCTGGTACATTGAATTTGAACGGCGACGTGACTTACAATGCGACGAACAATCCAAACGGTGCTGTCATCTCAGGCGCCGGCGCGGGCGTGCTTAACCTGAACAGCGTGGTCCGGACGTTCACGGTTAACGATTCAACCGCGGCGGTCAATGACCTCACCATCTCAGCAAACATTCAGGACGGCTTTGTCGGCGGCACCTCGCTTACGAAAGCAGGCGCTGGCACCCTGCTCCTGACAGGTTCGAACTCGTATTCCGGCGGCACGACAATCGCCGCTGGCGTGCTCAGCCTTGGAAGCGCAAATGCGCTCGGCGGAGGTCTCATTACCTTCAGCGGAGGCGCCCTCCAATGGAGCGCTGCCAATACCATGGATTACTCGACCAGCTTCAATCCCGCACCAGGAGAAACTTACAAGCTCGACACCAATGGCCAGACCGTATCGCTCGCCACACCGCTTCCAGCTGGCGGAGCCCTCACAAAACTCGGCTCCGGCACATTGATCCTGAGCGGATCAGCCGGTTCGAATCTTTATACGGGAGCCACGACCATTAGCGCTGGGCTTCTCGTCGCGCAGGACACACTCGCGAATTCCAGTGTGCTGAATCTTGCCGGAACGGCGACGAGTTTTGCGGTTTTCCAGACCAACGGCGTCATGAATCGCCAGGCGGGGACCGCTCTGAATGCTGGCACGGGAGGAATTAACTGGGGCAATTATGCTGGATTTGCCGCGCAGGGCGGAAAGCTCACCATTAGTATCACGGGGAACCCATTGGTATGGGCAAGCAACTTCATCAGCAGCGGAGCGAACGCATTGGTGTTTGGCTCTACCACCGCAGACTCGCAGGTGGAATTGACCACAGGATTCACACTGGGAAACAACGCAACGGGCGCCGGCACACTCCGCACGATCTACGTCGAAAAGGGCGTCGGTGGAGATAGCGCGCTGCTTTCCGGCGTGATCACGGATGCCGTCGGAACCGGCAATGGCGGCGAAGCCATTACAAAGACTGGCAATGGCACGCTCATTCTATCCGGCGCAAATACTTATACTGGAGCTACCACGGTCAGCGCCGGAACGATGACCGCGGGTCTCGATGTCCCCATTTCATCTGCGGGTCCGTTCGGCATCTCCAGCACCGCTATTACTCTGGGTGACGCAGGGACAACGACCAATAACTCGAGCCCGTCCCTGCTGACCGGCGGCCCCTATAACATCGGACGACCGATCACGATTGCCAATCAAGCAACTACTGGCAAATACAGTGTTGGTGGCAGTACAGACAATACTTCGACGATCTCCGGCCTGATCACCATCAATCAGAACCTGACAGTCACCCAGGTTGCAACCTCAGGAAGCAATGCCCTCAATATAATCGGAGGAATTACCGGCAGCGCGATAGTGACAGCTAAAACCGTAACGTTCAACAACGTGGGTGCGGTCAAGATGACTGGAACTGGTATAAGCAATGGCGCGGGAACCGTATCAGTAACTCAGGCAGGCCCAGGAGTGACCACGCTGGCAACGAACAACACCTACACCGGGGCCACAAGCGTCAATGCAGGGACCCTCATCGTCAGCGGATCGCTTTCCGCGACGACTGCAGCAAGCGTTGCTGCGGGCGCAACGTTGCAGGCCGACGGAACGATCAATCCGGCAGCGACCGTATCCGTATCCGGGTTGCTGACAGGTGCAGGCACGGTCGGATCCGTTGCAGTCCAAAGCGGCGGCACGTTGTCGCCCGGGCACAGCACCGGGTTCATGGTAATCTCTGCCCCTTCGCCTACCGTTTCTGCGCTGAGCCTTACCACCAATGCCTCTCTGTCGATCCAACTTGGGAAGACGACCGCAGGCGCCCCATTGCCGGGAACGGACTACACCATTGCCGACGTCGTGCAAGGCACTATCGCGCTCGGTTCATCCACGCTGACATTGACTGGAAGCAGTGTGAACGTGCAGCCGAATGACATTTTCTACATCATCCTGAATGGCACAGGCAGCCCCGTTTCCGGAACCTTCAATGGATTGCCAGATCAATCGACATTCACCTTCGGCGGCGAGCAGTACGAGATCACCTACTTCGCCAGTTCCGCATCGAATCAGTTCAGCGGTGGCAATGATGTCGCGATTCAGGCCCTTCAGTCCGTTCCGGAGCCGACGACTGGAACCGCCACATTGCTTGGACTAAGCGCCTTGCTAGGACTTCAGAGGTTCCGCAGACGCCGGGCATAGCCAGGCGGCTACGTCCGGGCTGATTGTGTGCTCGGCGATTCCGCCATCTCGGAGCATTGGTCCAAATTCCCGGTCCGGCCAATTCCCGTATTGCCTCCGAAGTGGGTTGCTTCGAAAGTGGCGGTCTCATCATGATGAATCTCGCGACCGCCTTCGGTCGAATTCCGCATAAAACTCGAGCCGCAGTCGAAACACTCGTTGTTGGTCTCGTCGCCAGCCTCGGATCTGTTGCTTTTCAAATTGGTATCAACTGGCTGTATCAGCTCGTATTCAGCAACCTCGGCGGAAGATCCTTTGTGACAATGGCGTGGGTGTCGCTTGTCGCCATCTCGATCGCAGCGCTTTTCTCCGGCTGGCTTTTGAGCAGCGCCTGCCCGGAAGCTGCCGGGAGCGGGATTCCTCAGCTCAAGCTGGCCTATTGGAAAGACTTCGGGACCATGCCGTTCCGAATCGCGTGGATCAAATTCATCGCCGGCGTCGTAAGCATCGGAGGCGGATTGAGCCTCGGCCGCGAGGGGCCAAGTGTCCAGATCGGGAGCTGCCTTGGCTCGTCGATTGCCGGGCTCACGGGCGCCCCCAAACAACGTAGGCGCGCCGCAGCTGCAGCGGGCGCAGCGGCAGGACTGGCAGCAGCGTTTAATGCGCCATTAGCCTCCGTGGCGTTTGTCTTGGAAGAGATTTTGGAGGATCTGAACAGCGCTTTTCTTGGCTCCGCCCTCCTCGCCGCGGTGATCGGTGCATTCGTGGTTCACGCCACGATTGGGCCGCAGCCAGCCTTCGAGATCCCACGAATTTCCGAGCCTACATGGCGGGCTTATCTGCTCATTCCGCTTGTCGCCGGATTGGCCGCCGCATCCGGCCTGCTCTTCCAGAACTCCACGCTCAGTCTTCGGAAGAAAGCCCGGGGATTTAAAGCGATCCCCATCCCGCTCCGGCTGCTGGCCGGCGGTGTCGCCACGTGGGCCGTGGGCATGTGGGTATATGCGAAGACCGGAAAACTCGGCGTGTTTAGTCTTGGGTACGACGACCTCACGAGCGCCGTTCAGGGACAGATGGCCTGGAAAATCGCATTGGCTCTCCTCGCAGGGAAGCTCTTCGCCACGGTCGTATGTTACGGGCTCGGCGGATCGGGCGGCATCTTCTCGCCTACGCTGTTCTTCGGCGGCATGGCGGGGGCCGCGATCGGCGGACTGAGTGGGCATTTCCTTTTGTTGAGCCCCTCGGACCAGATCCTCCTCGCTGTGTGCGGCATGAGTGCCTGTCTCGGGGCGGTGGTCCAGGCTCCATTGACGGCCTTGCTCATCATCTTTGAAATGACGCATCAGTTCTCCTTGGTGCCCGGACTAATGCTGGCGGGGCTCGTCAGCTTGGTACTGACGCGAAAACTCGGGCGTCCGAATTTTTACGAAGAGATTCTTGATCAAGACGGCTATCACATGAAGCGGATGATTCCGCCACGGGATCTGCGCACATGGCAAAACCTGCCTGTTTCAGCGATCGCGAATTTTTCCCCCGTCGTTCTCAGTGACTTACAGCCGGAAGCGCTCGCCAAGGTGACTGCGGCTTCGGGCCATGCGCGTTATCCAGTAGTGCAAGACGGAAAGCTTACAGGCGTCGTTCTCCGCACGGAGATCGAGTCCTCCATCACGGGCAACCGCCCTGCGCAACCGCAAGAGGCTGCCAGCACAACGCCGGAGACCTCCGTAAGAGACAGCCAGCGTCTGCTCATCGCCTCTGCGAACGGCATCCTCGTCGTCGTTGATCAGGAAAATCGCGTACTTGGCATTCTGACACTCCACGACTTACTGCGGGTCCAAGAGGCCCTGAGCGAGCAAGCAGTCTAACCAACCCGTCGCTACACCGTCTGTCCATCCGCATTGAGAAGCTGCCTCGCGCTACTGGCTGGCGATCTTCTTCGCCTTTCGAGACGCCTCTATGGCAAGTTTTTCCTTGCCCGTGTTTTCATACAGGATGGCGAGGTTATTCCAAGCCTCCATGAAATTTGGGTCGATTTTCGCGGCCAGAGAATTGACTGAAAGGCAAGCGTCACGGCACGACCGCCGCCATCGGCTGAATCACGGCGACCGAGGCTGCAGTACGCCCATGATCGTCCAGCGCAACGACCCGATACGTTCCCGGCGAGGGCTTCCACGAAACGACGGCATCAGCGGAGGAAGTCCCAAGGAACGCACGATTTGCAAACCAATAGATGCGCGCCACGTCGCCATCGGTTTGCGCCTTCAGCGAAATGCCACTGCCCTCATCCGTCGAATTGCCAAGCGCGTAGATCCGCCCACTCTGTGGAGAAAGAATCTTCGGCGCTTTGCCACCACGCGCGGCGGCCTCGATGCTTCCCTGGGTCTCAGGAAGGAAGGGCGGCGGACGCCTCCGAGGCAGCCCCGATTTCTCGAAGAGCGCCATGAGATCCGAAGGCCAAAATTCATAGACTTCGCGGCGAATCCGATGCGTGCCATCGTCGACCGGGACACGAAGACCACTATCGACATCAACGAGGATTACTCGGTGCACCTCGCACGACATAATTGGGGAGATTCCCGGGATGAACCATCCGGTTACCCGATGGGTGCAGACCGCGATTGGGATCTGCCCTGAAACCGCGCAGAGTTCGACCCGCTGGAGATTTGCGCCGGCCGGAGGCTGGCGTGGCCCCAGATGCGCCCGACCTTCCGCCCGCATGGCATCGACAATCTGAAAGAAGAGCGGCCCGGCGCAGGTACGTCCGATAAACGCCGGATTCCGTTGGCCGTCGAAGTTTCCAATCCATACCGCCAGCACATAGTGGTCAAAGACTCCGATCGACCAGGCATCGCGAAAGCCGTGCGAAGTTCCAGTTTTCCAGCAGACGCCTTCGTCCCCTGCAGTGTCGCTTAACCCTGGACGCGGATTATGCGAAAGCATGTCCAATGTAAGGAAAGCAGCCTCCGGACTGAGAAGTCGCGATCCACGTTCCCCCTCAGGGCTTGGTAATGTCCGGCGAAGCGGGCGAAGCCGTCCGTCATTGGCGAGCGCAGCGTAAAGTCTTACCAACTCCTCCATGGTAACCTCGCCATCACCGAGCGGAAGCGCGAGACCGTAATAACTTTCCTCATGAGGTAATTGCACACCTCCGCGCTTCAACCAATCGTACAGACTGGGATGCGAAAGCTCAGAAGCCAGCCAAACCGCAGGAAGATTCCTGCTGCGCACGAGTGCGTCTGTCGCAGAAATCGGTCCCGCAAATTCGCCGTCGAAGTTCTCCGGGGAGTAATCCCCGAAACGCCGAGGCGCGTCCTTGACGATGCTCAGTGGCTGAATGATCCCCTGCTCCAGTCCCAGCGCGTAAATGAATGGCTTGAGCGTCGAACCGGGCGACCTGCGGCTGCGCGTGCCATCTACCTGGCCGCCAATCTTGTCATCGAAGAATGACGCCGATCCGACCTGTGCCAGCACACCCATGGTGCGGCAGTCGACCAGCATGGCAGCAGCGTTCCTCAGCCCCAGGCGCCGATTTACCTCCAGGTATGCCGTTATTCGACGTTCGATCATTCGCTGCCGATCTAGATCCAGCGTACTGCGAATCTCGCCTTGCGCAGAGGGTTCGGCGAGCACGCAACGCACAAAGTGAGGCGCCGTCGTGGCGCGCTTTGCTTCGATGCGAGGCGTAAAATCATCGGCATCATCCGAAACCCCACGCGGTTCGCGGTCATTGAATTCCTTTCGTCCTTTCATCCGCGCCAACAGCCGCATTTCTGCAGATATTAGCGCCTGGTTGGGACGATCTGCTCGCGGAGTCCGCCGATAAGGACTTTGTGGAATAACGCTCAGCGCGATGGCTTCGTGCATCGTCAGTTGAGCAGGCTCTTTTCCGAAATAAAGGAGACTCCCCGCACGAACGCCTTCTATATTCCGGCCATAAGGAGCGAAATTGAGATAGGCTTCCAGGATTTGGTCCTTCGAATAGTGCCGCTCGATCTGAAGGGCTCGCACCATCTGCACTAGCTTGCCCGCAATCGTCTTCGAATTCATCCGATAACGAAGCCGAGCCAATTGCATGCTGATCGTAGAAGCCCCGCCATAAGCCGCGTGCGTTCGGCAGAAGTGCCACGTCGAGCGCGCGGCCGACACGGGATTGATCCCCGGATGCTGCCAGAAATGGCGGTCTTCATAGGATAGCGTGGCTTCGATTAAAGACGGGCTCACTTCGTTTAGCCTGCTTTTGATGCGGTACTTTTGATCCGACGTCAGAGTCACATGCAAAAGCCGCCCTTTGGCGTCGCGCACTTCGCGCGAGTAACTCACGCCATCAAAGAGCGGAGGTGGCGCGGGCAGCAGCAGCCAGGCGACCATCGCGACTGTCACCGCCGCACCTCCAATCATTCCAAACCGCCGAATGAGTTTCATTGGCTCGCCTTCACTGTAATTCTCCCGGTCACGCCGCACCCGAAGATCTTCCGCTCGTACATGGACTCAGCGAAGATCGGAGGAACTGTAAACTCACCGCACGCGGTGGGCTTGATCTGATAACTAATCGTCCGGACGCCCCGACCAAGCGATGTGTAGTAAACAACCCGATCTTCGCGAAGATCGACATAGTCGCATCCCTGCACCCGCGCTCCAGCCTCGAGCGAATGGCCTGCAATTTCGAATCCGCCCGGCAACAAATCAAGAATCGCAACATTCGTCAGGGCATCCCTGCTAGCACTACGCACGCGAATCTTCACCGTGACAGGCTCACCTAGCGTGGCCGTGTGAACCGAAGCACCAAGCGAATCGATAATCTCACGTGTTACTTCCAGGCCCTCCATCCGCGCACGAGTTGGCAGCGTTTGATCGAATCCAGCCTCCACGAACTGATAAAACGCGCCGATTCCGCGAGCCTGATTCTTCGCAGTAAAGCGAAGCGCCGTCGTATCGGAACCAAAACGTGCGCGTCGCAACACGGAACCGCCCTCCAGATGCAGAGCACTCTCGCGTCCAGATCCATTCACTTGGCTGATTGCCAAGGCCGGAGGATTCGCCGCCAGATGCTGTGAGTAACTCTTCAGAGCCAGCACCGCATAGGCTGCCGAAAGCGTATTGAACTCCCCATCCCCAATTGGCTTCACGACCGATTGAAACTCGGACGCTGTCATCTTCTTGAGAAGGTCCGGGAAATGCCTGGCCACGATTGCGACATATTGGGAATCGGATCCCAATTGCGTATGAAAATCCCACCAGCCAAAATCGGCATGCTGGCCCATGCGATAAGTCTTGATCAACTTCTGCGCCTCGTCGTTTTTCTTCAATAGCGCATAGGTTCCGGCCATATAGACACTCGTGAGATCTTTCGCCACGTTCCAATGCTGCTTGTCGATGGTATCGCGAAGGTTCAGAAGGTAGTTCGTGGTCGTCATCCCCTCACGAGTCAGTAGATAGATCGCATAGGCGACGATCCGAGC
>FTBG01000246.1_pt1 | contig 18113 bp, 12 predicted proteins | sample 1639311 | NCBI WGS metagenome assembly FTBG01 (sample SAMEA3914864, study PRJEB12502) | metagenome | biome: forest; material: soil | place: USA | collected 2012-03-12 | depth 0.3 m | reverse complement strand
GCAGCAACTATGTCGGCATCAGCCCGACAGGGGTGACGGTCTCAGGGGCCATGATCACGATCAAGGCCGGCAGCAGCTTCATTGTCTTGGGACCCGAAGGCGTCACGATCCAGGGGCCGATGGTCATGATCAACAGTGGCGGCGCCGCGGTGGGCGATCCCGCCGGCAGCGGCAGCGGCGCAAGCCCCACCGCGCCCGTGGCGCCCGACGAGGCGGATGACGGGAGCATGGGGACGAAGAAGGGGTGATTTAATTTGCGTTCGCCCTAGTTGGCTGTACGTACGGACAGGTGTAGGCCTCCCATCAGCGCTGACGCCGTCAGCCTGACAAAGTGGCTTCTGTTTATTTATTTGCCACCCCCTGACTTATCGATGAAAAGCCGGCGCCGAATTCGGTCGATTTATGAGCTGCTGTTTTGCCTCAGCGTATTGCCGATTTTGTTCGGAATGGCGCAGAGATCGCACGCGCAAACATTTCAGATCGTCTACCAAGGATCCGGATCGGAACCGCTTGGAAATGTCATTGAGGGCGGAGATGGGAGCTATTACGGGACGACGAGCTCAGGCGGAGCATCCAACGCAGGCACGGTATTTAAAATGACGCCTGGCGGGACGATCACGACCCTGGCGAATTTTACTGGGATCAACGGATCGGCTCCATCTGGCGGACTTACGCTGGCCAGTGATGGGAGCTTTTATGGCACCACTCAACAAGGAGGAAGCGGCCAAGGGGGAACGGTGTTTCGGATGACACCTTCGGGAGAGTTGACCACTCTGTTTAATTTTCCGGCAGGGCACAGCGGGGCGGATTCCGCGGTCTACGGGATGATCCCTGCTTCCGGAGTCGTGCAAGGGAGCGATGGAGATTTCTATGGAACGACCCAATTTGGAGGAAGCGCGGGCTGCGGCACTGTTTTCAAGATGGCCTCCTCCGGAAACCTGACGACGTTGGTTAGTATTCCCAAGTTCAATGAGCCCTGCTCGCCATCGGGGCTAGTCGAAGGCCGAGATGGAAATTTCTATGGAACTACATCCAGCCTTTTTTCTTTCAGTGGCGGTCATGGAACAGTATTTCGGGTGACGCCTTCCGGGACGCTTGCCACCCTGTTTAGTTTCACTGGTGATCACAATGGACTAAATCCAGGCGGCGGCCTTACGCTCGGCCGTGACGGCGATTTATATGGAGTGACCTTTGGACTAGGCGATCCGGATCATATCCTTGGCGGAGATGGCGTCTTGGGGACGGTATTTAAGATGACATCGTCCGGCGCGCTGACGACGTTGGTCAGTTTTAACGGAGCCAATGGCGCTGCTCCTCAAGCCGGGCTCGTACAAGGCTCCGACGGAGATTTCTATGGAGCCACTCTATATGGAGGAAGCCAAAAGGCTGGGACGTTGTTTCAGGTGACGCCTTCGGGAGCGCTCACGACCCTTGTCAGCTTAGATGCTTATGTAAAGCCAAGTCAATTGATTCAAGGCGGTGACGGATATTTTTACGGGACGACGCGAGATGGTGGAAACGGCGGCGGTGGGACTGTCTTTCAGGCAACCTCGTCCGGAACGTTAACCACACTGGTCAATTTCGTAGATTTGCGCGACCCAAATTGCCTGATTCAAGGCAGCGACGGAGACTTCTATGGAACGACGCGAAGTGGTGGAAGCGATGGGCTGCGCTTTGGAAATGTATTTAAGGTGACGTCTGGCGGATTTCTGACTTTCCTCGCCACCTTCAACGGCTCCAATGGAGCGTATCCGAATCCTGGATTGATCCAAGGAAATGACGGGAGCTTTTACGGAACCACTTCCAATGGCGGAAGTGGCAACGGGACAATATTTCGAATGACGCCGGCTGGAGAGGTGGCGACGCTGGTCAACTTCGCCGGGCCGAACGGATCCTTCCCGTCAGCTGGATTGGTGCAAACTGTTGATGGGGACTTTTACGGAACAACGACGCTCGGTGGAAGAAAAGACAAAGGGACTGTATTCAAAATGACTCCTTCCGGAGATCTGACGACGCTGGTCGAATTCACGGGCGTAAATGGCGTGTACCCGAGCACTGGATTGGTTCAAGGCCGTGACGGTGCATTTTATGGGACGACGTCTGGCGAAGTGACGGACGGAGGCACGGTATTTAGAATGCTTTCCTCCGGGGCGATGGCGACTCTCGTGGACTTCAATGGATACAACGGGTCCTATCCGAATTCTGAATTGCTCCAAGGGAGCAACGGAAGCTTTTACGGCGTGACTGTATACGGCTCTAACTCCCTTGAGCCGATATTTGCTCTCACGCCTTCTGGCGGTTTGAAGAGTTTGGCAAGTTTTCCCTCTCCCGAATCCTTATTAACCGAGGAGCTGGAGGCAGCTTTGATGCAAGGACCCGATGGGAATATTTACGCAACGAACAAGAGAGGTGGAAGCAGCGATTTGGGCGCGGTGTATCAATTGACGCCGTCCGGCCAACTGACGACGCTGCTTAACTTTACCGGAGCCAATGGGTCGTACCCCAGCGGTGGATTGGTCCAGGGACTCGACGGGAATTTTTACGGAACGGCTTCCAATACAATCTATCGCCTTGTATTCGCATCGGAGCCAACGGCTCCGAGTGTGATTTCCAGCCGGCTAAACGGTATTTCCACGTCTGAAGTAATCATCCTGGGAAGCGTTAATCCAAACTTGGCCGATACGACCGTGCAAATCCTGTACGGGCGGACGAGCAATTATGATCACATCACCTCCGCCCAAGAGCTGGGAAACGGGAAGTATCCAGTCGCATTTTTGACCAATCTTCCCGACTTGGCTCCGGGAACGTTGTGCCACTATGCGATCGTTGCCACCAACAGCCAAGGCTCGACGACCGGCTCTGACGCTACATTCACGACCCTCGCATGGCCGCCGGAGAACACGGTTGCAAAGCTGTGGGCTGGCGTGCTTCGTCCCGGAAAGGGATCGATCGATGCCGCGGCAGTTTCCACAAGAATCGTGGGCAACCAATATACGCTCACCGCGCACCCGGCGCGGGGGTACGCCTTCGCCAACTGGACCATCTCCAATCTCGAAGCACTGCTTTCCCCGCTTACGAGCAATCCACTGACTTTCGTCATGACCGGGCCGCTCACAGTCAAAGCAAATTTCAATGCGATTGCGCCGACTGGAATGCTGGTCGCGAACCGCGGAGACGCTGTTCCCGGCGGCGCAGGGGCGACCTTTGCAGCATTTGGAGCGCCGCAAACGGGTGTGTTTCTCGGAATGAAAGAGGAGCATCGGAATCGGGTTCCGACCGTTTTTTCCAGTGACGGGGAGATTTTGCTGGAGAAGGGGGCCGAGGCGCCCGGTCTGCCGGGGACTGTCATCGCGGCGATCGGTCAACAGAGCGGCGATGCCGCTTTTGTGACGCTCGCGTTGGGCCACGGTGGCATCACGAGTAAAAATAGTGCGGCGCTGATTTCCGGACTTTCTTCAGGAGCGCCGCGAGTTGTCGCCCAATCCGGAGTGGCAAATATCGGTCTGCCGGCCGGGGTTACGATCAAGACCTTTCTAACGCTCGATGGCGACGGCGCGAATGCATTCTTCCTTGCTTCCCTTCAAGGGAGCGAGATCTCAGCGGGAAGCGACATTGGGCTGTGCTCTGCGACGGCGGGCGGGGTCCTCAATATCCTGGTGCGCAATACACAGAAGGCGGGCGAGCAGATCGTCTCGCGGGTGACAACGCTTGTTGGAAGCGAAGGAACCGCGGCGGCCCGTCGATGGCGCATCGACGATGCACATGTTGGCGTGCGTCTGGCCTTTAGTGACGGGAGCGAGACGATTTACTCCATCCCCGCTGCGGCGGCGACCCCAGCGGATTGGACGCAGCTGGCGACCACTGGGACAAGCTCGATCTTGGGAATCGACGGCGCGACGATCACCAGCTTTGGCTTGCCTGGCTTTGGTCCACAAGGTTGTGCGGTTCTGGCCCACTTGCAAAAGCAAAGCGTTGGAACGGTCACGAAGGCAAACGATGTGGCATTGCTGGCCATCGCCACCGGCCGCGCGACTGTGTTGGCGCGCAAGGGGGACAAGGTGACTTCCGACGCCGCAGGAAATGCCTTGACCGGCGTCGCGATCAACGGCTTTCGAGACCCCATTGAGGGCGCGAATGGCCGGATTGCCTTTTTGTTTACGGCGAGGGAAGCTGGAGCCGAGGCAATTTCGGCGAGATTCTCCACGCCCGCCATCGGCTATTCCAGCACGGGAACGGGCTGGACCGTGCTGGCCAATGCCAACGCCGAGGCACCCGGCGGCGGGCGCTGGGCAGGGTTTCCCTCGATGGCACTGCCGGGAAATTCAATGCTTGGACCGGTGTTCACGGGCCAATTGAAACATAATGCGATGGATGGTGTAACCGCCGCCAACGACTTTGGCTTATGGGCAGCCACCGCCTCCGGCGAGATGCAATTGCTGCTTTCGAATGGGAATTTGCTGCCGGCAGGCGCCGGCGACAAAACTGTTCGCACGTTCACCGCGCTCGCTCCCGCCGGGGCGGGCGGGACGGCCAGCGGTTACCGCGATGACGGATCTGCGGCGGTTTTGGCTACCTTCACGGATGGCTCGAAGTCGCTTGTGATCCTTCACTCGCCATAACATAAAGGCGCCGAGTGGCTGGGCGGCTGGAGAAGCGTGGACCGTCCGTTGTGCGATTCTGTCAGCTCACCAATGCCCGAAGGGCGGACCGTTCGAGTGCGGTGCGCAGGCTCTTGATGTCCTCAGCCGTGAGACCGATGTTTGTGAGGTCACGGCCGTCGCCTCTTTGCTCGAGATCGTGCTGAAACACGGCGAGAAGCGCATGGGCCTGTTCTTCCTTCGGCAAATCCACATCGTCTGGAAACTCCGCATCGAGAATCGAGGAGCCGTCCATGGACGCATCTCCGAGTTCTTCTGCCCATCGTAAGATGGTTGCCTGCGCTTTGCCCGGGTATCGGTTTTCCACTAGGCGGATGATATCCGCTCGCGTCGGAACGTTGAGCAGCAGCGCGAGAAAAAAGCGATGTTCCACGTCGGCGATCGTGCTCCGAAACCCGACGATGCGGTCCCGCCTCACGATGTCTTCCAGCGTAGGCATCACGAAACCGGCGAGCGCGCCGTGTTTTCGTTCGAAGACTTCCCAAATATCATCCCACATCCCGATGTTTGCGAGATAACTCGAGGCATGTTGGAGGATGTAAAACCCACGCTCGAAATCGAGCGTCTGCAACATTTTTGCGACGAGGTCCGGATAACTCTCGTCATCCATCTTTTCCAGGACGTCGAGCAATTGCTTGCGACGGTTGGTCAAGGCGTCATGATGGTATGGATCGACCGCCAGGTGCGGTGGCAGATAATTGAATTGCGGCCCGGTGCCCGGATCCGAATGCGTGCGGACGACGACCGTGAGCGACGGGGTATCGAGGTGGAAGAGCGAATGAATATAGTCCCGGCCGGAAACGATCGGCTCGGTGCTGCCCGTTTCGAGTAGCTTGGTATCCACCATCCGCAGTTGCCCAACGCGTAGGTTGGCGGTCACCGATTGCGCATCTTCAAAGACGAAACGCGAATGAATGCTCGACCCCTGCAACACGTGAAAAGCGCCGGAAAACTTGTGCTGATGAATATCCGTGGTCCCGTCCAGCCAGAAGAGTATCTGGATGTAGAAACGGGGATCATCGAAGACGACGAGCTCCGGTTGGCCAAAAGGCGAAGCCGTTTGGAAGGGCTGCTCGTCCTCGAGTAAAAAGCGCTCGATGAGTGCTGGCACATCGACTTTCTCCGCCGGCCGCCGTGCATGCAATTCCGCACACGCGGTCTCTGGAAATTCAGCCAGCGAAAAATTCCGCGCCTGCCATCGAGCGTAAATGGCGCGGCCGAGTTCGGCGAAGTAAGAGTCCATCGGCCGATACTCGACGCGTCAGGGGAGCGTCGCAAGGCGGATTCACGAACGACGGACGAGTCTTCGGAGCGGCGGTTTTCGACCGCCGCCTGGAACTGGGCCCATTTCGCGGTAGTTCACGGACGGCCCCTACTTGGAGTTGATCTAACCAAAAATTCCGCTCTTGTCCTGTCAACCTCGGCTATTTGCCGTCCTTCGAACCTGGAAGGCCGAGCGTCTCGCTTGAAAGCAAGATGCGGAATGCCTCCTCTTTGGAAAAGCCTTCCGCCATCAACGCCTCATAGTAAGCGCGCTTGGCCTTGGCCAGGCGTTTAGCGGTCTCTGGCTTGCTCATATAGTCCAAGAGTCCATCGTAAATCTTGCCAATCGCGGCCATCGTATCACCGCCAAGGTTGCCAGGAAGAGCGTTGGCGGAATCATCGCTTTGCTTAGCAGCTGATCCCGCCGGCGCTGCCGCGGCTGAGGTGGCCGAGGCGTCTGACGGCCTCGCGCGACGGTCTGTTTTTACGATATAAACATCCTTTATGCGGTCCATGACGAGATTATGGGTCGACACAACAACTTCAAGCGCCTCGAATGGCGTCTTATTGACGAAGCGCATCGTGACGTTGCCCGTCACCTGTTGAGAAACGACAACGTTCTTATTCGCTCGATGGGCGAGCGTGCGGAGGACCAGACCGATTTCTTCCCCGTGAAACTCGAAGTCGTGAGGGTTGTATGCCGCTGGACGTTCTGGTTCGATGGCTGGTTGCGCGGCCGGCGATGGTGATGGAGCAACATGCTCTGGTTGGGATTCGGCCGCCAGCGTTCCAGTGAGGGCGATGAATGCTGAAATCAGCGGGAGACGTCGTGGGGCTGAAAGCATTTCAGGCGGATAGTTGAGGATGCCGTTTCGTATTGACGGTGAATCGCTGCCGTCACGCTGCTACTTGCCATCCTTGTGATCCGGTAGATCTAGCGTCTGTTCGGAGAGGATCATTCGGAAGGCTTCGTCTTTCGAGAAGCCTTCAGCCATCAAGGCCTCGTAGTAAGCGCGCTTGGCCTTGGCCAGGCGTTTTGCCGTCTCGGGTTTGGCCATGTAGTCGAGCAGCCCGTCATAGTAAGTGCCCATCATGCCCATCAGTCCGCTGCCAAAGACATCGGCGATCGCCTTGCCGAAATCGTCGTTTTGTTTTGTCGACGATTCTGATGGGGTGACCGTGACCACAGGAGTCAACTGTGCCGAAGGCGGCGGCGGATGTTTCAGGGTCACGACATAGACGCCATTTTTTTCCCGCGCGACCAGGTCGCTTGTTGCCACGACGATCTGGAATGCCTCCTTTGGCGTTTTATTGACCAGACGCATCGTGACGGCGCCCTTGACTTCATCCGCCACGACGAGGCTTATCCCGGCTTGATGCGCGAGCGTCCGGAGCACGAGGCCGATCTCGTCGTTTTGGAATTCGTGGGTGCGAGGATCGTTTGGAGGTGGCTCGGCAGCAGGTTCGGCGGAGGAAGCTTGTGCTGATGAACTGGGTTTTGCGTGTGCATTCGCCGCGTCTGCCTTGGCGAAGGCTCCGAGCAATGCAAACACGAGCAGGAGGCGATGGGGCAGCGAAGGCATTGTGGATGATGATGGCTAAGCTACGGTATGCTGCTGGGCGACGAGTCTTCCGTGGATAGCGCCGTTAATGAATGCCTGTCGCGGAAGAGTTGAACGCTGGTTTGCATGAAATTCGAGTCGCTGCGTCGCACTTCGAAAATGGGGGCTGCCATAATTTTGCCCTTTAATTTTTCCGGCGGCAATCCGGAAAATCGAGAGTACGGAAACAGCGTTTCAAGACCGCCCCGAACGTTCCCAAAGCGCTTCGCTAACTTTTGGTGCGAGCGGTGAAACTGTCTTCGAGATTACGAATGCTTCTCGAGTTGCCGTTTGAATTGCTCCAGGGCGTTGTCGAAGAGGTTGTCGTACGAGGTGGTGCGAGCGAGAGCCGTGCCGAAGCCGGTATTGACCGCATTGCCTTGGACGAGGCGCGCGCCATTTTTCGAGAGGGTGATTGAACAACTGATGCTCCAGCCGCCTCCCATCGAGAGTTCCACCTTATAGGCGGCCTGGGATGGAGCTACGACCGTAAATCCGGCAGCCTGCAGAGCAGACTTCACTTTCGGGACGTAATCCGACGCCCGGTCTGAGTCGAAGGGCAGGAATGCGACCGTTTTCGGCTGGGTGATCCGTGCCTCCGGCGCCGTGCCGGTGCTGTTGGAAATGCAGGCGGAAAACAGAGCGCCGGCGAGGAAGAGGAGAGCGAAGCGGAGGGTGGAATGCATGGGAAAAACTTTCAGAGTTCAACTCGCTCTGGCAAGCCGCAACATTCGACTCTTTGGTCCCAGAGTTGGCTAATTTTCGCCTAACCCCCGCCGAGCGCCGACTGTCCAACAAATCAGCGTGTAAGACCGCGAGGTTTTGCACGCGGACTTGGCAGCCTTGACGGGATTGCTTGGCGCGGGTTGCGCGTCCCGCAGAGGCGCGGCGCGCCACCGGTCAGGAATGCCCGTGCTCCGTTTAAGCTCCGCCCCGCTCCAGTTCCTTCTGAATTCTCCGCGAAATAACTTCGGACGATTCCTCCGAGTCGAAAGCCGCGCGGACCTGCATGGTGCGATCGATCAAATAAATCGTAGTAGAATGCCGAATCGAGACGGATCCGTCTTTTGACTTCGTGATCAAACTCCGCGCGCCGAAGGCACGGGAGGTCGCCAGGTCCTGATCCAGCATGGCTTTCCACGAGGCCGCGAGTTTGTGATCGCGCATGTAATCCGCCAGTGTTGCTGGACTATCCCGGTCGACGTCGATGCTCACGAAAAAGGGCGAGATCTTGGCCTGCTCCACCGGCTTCAGGCCGGCGAGGACGCGGCTGCATTTCTCCACCGTTCCGGGGCACGAACCGTCGCAGGTCGTATAGCCAAAGGTGACGAGTGAAAATTCGTTGTCCTTGAAGACGTCGCTGGTCGAGGCGACTCCGGTGGAATCCATGAGCGAGGTCGGCTTCGGGAATTTTACGATGGCCACTTCCAACGGAGCCAGGTGCGACGCAGGCCGCGTGTTTTGCGCAAGCGCCGGCGAATTTTCCCCCGCGACGACATTGGCCATCATGCCGTTGTCTTCATGCTCCAGGAGGTGGCAGTGCATTACAAATTCGCCCGCGATTTGCGGACCTTCGTTCAGCGGCAAGCTGAGCCAGACCTGTGTCCCGCCCGGGATGGTCACAGAATCGACCTCGCCGGAATAGAAAGGCTCGCCGATGCTTTTTCCGCTGCCCGTCGGCGGAGGCTGGTTCTTGGAATAGAAGGGGATGCCTTGATTTTCCGTCGGAGCGACGGTGTTGGTCTCCGGATTGTTGGCATCCTTGATGACCGTGAATTGTTCGACGCGGAAATGGATCTGGTGGATGTGGAAGACATGCCACTCCGGAGTCACGTTTTCGATGATCCAGCGCTGCGGTTTCCCCGGCACGAGTCGCGCGATGGGCGGCTCATAGTTTTCGTACGTGTCCGTGAAAGTCTTCACCGGCGAGTATTTCATGTCGCCCAGGCGATAGAAGGAAAACAGCGTGGGTTCAGCCGGAAGCTGTCCGGCCGCCGCATTGTCCGGCTGATCCAGGACATAGGTCGCGTTGATGCCGTGTTTTGCCGTAAAGTTATCTGCGGCATTTTCGGCGGCCGTCGTGTTCGAAATCGTGGTATTGATATCTGCGGCGAGCGTGGGCCACGCGGTCACCCCGGTTGGCGCGGGCGCGCCATTGGAGGTTAACTTGATGAGATTCCAGGGATTCGGATTCTGGTTCGTGTGCGTCCCCACCTGGAAGTAGTTGTCCTCGTTCGTATTGACGTGCAGCGCCGTGACCTGCACCGTTTCGCCGGCGAGGGCGCTGGTCGGAACGACAACTGTCACGCGTCCCGCTGGGGGAATCATGAGCGAGTTATCGGGCAGATTTGGAGTAAGTCCGGCTTTGTTGGGCATGCCGTCGCGGCCGATCACGTAGAAGCCGAAGTTATTGGCATTTTGCCCGTTGAATTGCAGGACGTAGTGCAGATCGGCGCTCTGGTTGCTGATTTCCCAGATCTGATCGGCGCCGCCGTACTGGATCACGTAGGGCGAGCCGGTGGCTTGATTCGAATAGGTGACCTTGCCATTCACCGACTGCTCCAGCGGTCCGAGTACCGGCTTGAGTCCCGGGGTCCAGAAATCCTTCAGCACGATGAGGTGGTGAGGCAACTGCGCGAGCGTGGCGTTGGCTTCGTCGAGCGTGTTCTTGGCCGTCGTAGCCGCGGCGCGATCGCGCCCGTTGACCAGCGACGCGGATCGCTGCTTGAGCGCATCGAGATAGGAGGGAACGGCCCCTTCGACATAGATAGCGCCGGACATTCCGCAGGCGACCTGCATCTCGGCGATGCCATGCGCGTGGGCGTGGTACCAATACGGCCCGGGCGGCTGGCTGCGGGGAATGGTAAATTCGTAGTTTCGCGTCTCCGTTGGGGCCGCGCCGCGGACGTAGGGCAGCCCGACAAAGTCGCCGAATACTCCCTTGGCATTCAGCGCGTGCGGTGAGACGGAAAAGCCGTGGAAATGCAGATTCGTGCGCTGCGAGACGAGATTATTCGTGAATTGAATCTGCACCTGGTCGCCGGGGAAGACGCGCAGGAGCGGGCCCGCGTAGCTCAGGACCTCATGTGTGGCGTCCTTGCAGTTGAAGGCCAGCCGGGGGTAAAGGTATTGCAGCGCCGGCGACCCGAGAGTCGGATTCGCCGGCATCGTGCCGCCATTCACGTCGTTCGTATCGTATTTGGCCGTGATGGCAACGGAAAGTTTCCCTCGCGAGCTGCGGAACTCGGTCAGCCCCTGTTGCATTCCCGCCGGATCGGCGTCCTGAAGGATAAGGGGGGCAAAATCTTCGGGGGGAGCGCCGGCTGCGTTTCGGGGCTGGAGCAGGGCGCCGCAGAGGGCGAGCAGGGTCGGAGCGACGATAGCGACGTGGCTTCGGCGATGGAACGGGAGACGAATGGACATGCGGCTGGCGGGATCGAGGAAATGACGCAAGCGCATACGCGGCCGGCGTGCGAACGGGGGCCTCTGGAGAGGTGTGGTTCCCCTCACGCTAACATGCCGCCCCGTCTTCGCCAGTGGATTTGCCTTGTCGGGAAAAGCGGCCGCGCGCTGCCCCGGAAAACGCGACCGGGAGCGCGCTGGGCTACTGTGGTGTTTGATTAATCAATCACCACACCGAATCAAAGCGCGCCGTCGCCAGTCTCGGAGGTGCGGATGCGCACCGCGTCCTCGATGGCGGCGATGAAAACCTTGCCGTCGCCGATCTTGCCAGTCTTTGCGGCTTTCACGATCGCCTCCACCGCCTGCTCCGCCACGTCGTCGCTGAGCACGACCTCGATTTTGATCTTGGGCAGGAAATCCACGGTGTACTCGCTGCCCCGATAGATCTCGGTGTGGCCCTTTTGCCGGCCAAATCCTTTGACTTCAACGATGGTCATGCCGTCGATCCCGAGATCGGCAAGGGCGTCTTTGACCTGTTCGAATTTGAAGGGTTTGATGATCGCCTCGATTTTCTTCATCGCGTGAGGGAGCAGGCAGTCGGTGAAGCGCGATGGGTGATCGGGTGGGATTGCGAAAGCGCACGAGCGCTCGGAGGCAGCGCCGGGGCGCTCGGTGAAAGCGCCAGGGCGCTCGGGGCGAGGGGGTGGATCATGTGCGAGGATGCGGGCATGCGGAGGCTGGATTTCGAAGAGAAGGGTTCGAAAAAACGGGAGGACGAAGAGAACGGAGTCATCGAGACTGCGACCGAGCGGTCGCCAGGAGAGTTCGGTGATGTAAAGATGTGGCCTTTTTTGAAGCTGCGACCCGCCGCGCCGGAACCCTTCCAGCGCGGCAGGTTGACGAGCGGCTTAGCAACGACCGGGCCAAACGCCCAGAAATCCGATTCTCCAAGGGAGCCGTTTCTTTTGACCGAGAAAGAAGGTGTGCATTTATCGGCACTCGGCCGTGGTGGGTGGGCAAAACGGCGCAGCGCGGCGACGCCCCGTGTGCACGGTGCGGAACGTCGGAGATCTGAAGAAAAGCCTCTCCCTCTGCGATAAAATGGGTAGTCAGCCTTGTGTCGCTCTACTATCGTGCCCGCAGCGATTCCCCTATGCCCCGCCGATTTTCCCTAATCCTTGCCGTATTTTTCGCCGCCTTCCTCGGCCTGAATACGGGGAAGCTATTCGCCCAGGCCGCGCCCCCGGCCGAGGCTAAACCGCTCGACGTCCAGCAAAACGACAAGGCAAGCGCGCTTTTGAATGCGCAAAAGTACGCGGAAGCCTATACCGCCTACGAGGCGATTCCGAAGAATTATCCCACCTCCATCTACGTCCCGGAGGCGACCTTCCGGATGGGGTACATCGACTTCCTGCTGGGAAACTACGACAAGAGCGTCGCGACCCTGGAGAAGGTGCCAAATTTGAAGAACGTCACGCCGGAGCAGAAGAGCGCTGCGCTCGCGCTAGCTCCGCAGGTGCTCACGGCAAAGGCGTCCAAGCTGGGGCCTGATGATCCCGCGCGCAAAGCGGCCTTTCAGGATGCGGTTTCGAAATTCGACATCTTCCTGAAGGAGTTTCCGAATGCGGAAGAGGCCGAGTCGGCGACGTATTACAAGGCGCTCGCGCTCTACCAGATCGGGCAATACGACGACGCCGTTACGGCTTTGAAGGGCAGCGTGCAGAAATTTGCCGCCAGCCCGACCGTGCTGGACAGCCAGTATCTGCTCGCGCTCACGCTCGGCACACTGGCTACGACCAAGGCCCAGAAGGCGACGACGGCGGATCCATCGATCAATGCCAATTACGATGACGCCGAGAAGTTCCTGAACGACATCATCACGAAGCAGACCGACATCGCGCTGGTGAATGACGCCCGCCTTCAGATCGGCGAGCTTTCGTTTGCCCATGCCGCCTTCCTGAAGGATGCCGCGCAGCGCAAAGCGATGCTCACGAAGGCGCTCGATTACTACCGTCTCGTGGCTCCAAAGGAGGCTGTAATCCAGGCGCAGACTCTGCGCATCAAGCGCTTCGAAGACGAACAAATCGCGATCGGCAAGCGCGCCGACACGGTCGGTTATAAACGTATGCAGCGGGTGATCGAAAAGGAGCGCGAGAAGCTGGCGACTTTCCAGGAACGCCCCGACCAGACCGTGCTGGCAAAATTCAAGTCGGGCCAGGCGTTTTTCCAGCTCGGTCGCTATGACGAAGCCCGCGTTATTTTTGAATTCGTCAAACCCTTCATCACGGATGCCGACCAGGTGAAGCAACTGGCGCTGAATGTGGCGCTTTCGTACGCCGTGGAAGACTTTGATCCCAAGGTGTCGCCGGCGGCCGCAGCCAAGGCCGCAAACGACAAGCTGAGCGACCTGGCGGTGAAGGCCTACACTGACTTCCGGTCGGCCTATTCGCACGATCCGATTGGCGACAATCTGGCTTTGCTCGTTGGGGCTCGGTTCATCGAGGAAGATCCGGAGAAGGCGATCGGCTACTTCAAGGAATCGCTCGACGATTATCCGAATGGGCGCTTCAAGATTCAGGCCCTCACCCAGCAGGCCGCGGCGCTCACCCGGCTCCAGAAATACGACGAGGCGTTGAATTTGTTCAAAAAGACGCAGGCCGAAAGCCCGAGCAAGGAAATCTCCGCGGCGGCGGAATTCGGCATCGCCACGGTGCATCGCAGCACGGGCAAGCTCGATGACGCGATCAAGGAATTCAAACAAGTGCGCGACCAGTACGCCGGCGCGCCGGAAGCGGAGCAGGCGGCCTTTTTCCTCGCGCAGACGATTCAGGAGAAGGGCGAACTCAAGGCGGCCGTTCCGGAGCTTCAGGCTTTCCTGAAAAAATTCCCGGAAAGCACGCTGGCGCCGATGGCCCTCTACACACAGGCGCAGATCCAGCTGCAACTGGGGCAGAAGAAGGAAGCGCTTGCGACCTTCAAGGACGTTTCGACAAAATATCCCCAGAGCGACGTGGGCAGCTACTCGTACTTCGATCGCGCTCGGGCGGCCAATGGGGACCAGCATTTTGAGGAATGCGTCGCCATCATGAAGGCCTTCATCGCGGCCTATCCAAATAGCCCGCAGCTTTACGATGCCTATGATTTCATGGCGCAGATCGACGTCGCACAGAGCAAGCCCGCCGACGCCATCGCCGTTTACGAGGAGTATGTAAATCAAAAGTCCACGGACGTGAATACCCCGCGCGCGCTCCTGCGCATCGCCGGGCTCTGGCAGGGCATGCTCGAGAAGCTGCCATCCTACATCGCGCTGAATGTCGACCAACGGAAGGACTGGGAGCAGGATAGCGCGAACGCGCTCGCGGCGGCGGAGAAAGTCGTCGATCAGTTTCCGGAGAGCCCGCAGGTCGCGCTGGCCTTGGATAGCTTGTTGGAAAGCCAGAAGCGCCGGGTGAAAGCGAAGCTCATGACCCAGGCGGACGTGGAAAAGTATTTCCAGGATCTCTCGAAGAAGTTCGAAAGCAAACCGTCCACCCGGAGCAAAGTTATCTTCACGCTGGCCCGGGATACCTTTGATCAGGACAAGGCGAAGGCCATTCAAGAGATGTCCACCGCCTACGATCCGATCCTCAGGTACGCGCCGCGCGATCTCGATCTCTACGGCGAAGCCTTGTTGCAATCGAACAAGTTGGACGATGCGCGCAAGGTGTACGAAAAGCTCGCCACCGACTATCCGACGCCGAAAGGAGTCGACCCGACGAAGGCCCCGCGCGATGTGCAGGAGGCACAAGCGATTTCATTGTTCGGGGCGGGCCGAGTGCTGCAGGAACAGAAGAAGAGCGCGGAGTCGAAGGAGAAATTCGACACGCTCAAGCAGATGTACCCCTGGTCGCCGAAACTCCTCGAAGCGAACTACGGCATCGCGGCCTCGCTCTTCGAGCAGAAGAATTATCCGGACGCGCTCAAGCTGCTTGTGGCGGTGACGCGCTCCTCACAAGCCCCGTCGGAACTGCGGGCCAAGTCGATGTTCCTCCTGGCCAAGATCAACGAGGCGCAGCAGGATTACAGCGCCGCGATCAACAACTACCTGAAAATCGAGGCCGATTTCGGCCGCGGCGCCCCGGCGCTTTCCGCGGAAGGCCTCTGGCGGGGCGCGCAACTCCTGGAAAAGGAAGGCAACGGCGAGATCGCCATGCCCACGCCGCCGCCGGCCCCGTTGAAAGGCACGCCGAAGGCGGCGCCCAAGCCGCCGCAGCATTGATTTTTCCTCCCCATTTCCCCATGTCGAAATCGACCTGTATTTCCTTTGCGCTGACGGTGGCGCTGGGCCTCGGCCTGGCCGCGTGTCAGAAGAAAAAAACCGCGGCCGAGATCCGCGCGGAAAAAGAGAAAGTGTGGCGCGTGGAGCAACGCTCGCGGGCCGCGAAGTATTATCACGATCTCATCGAGAAATACCCGGATTCCCAATTCGTGGCGGAGGCGAAGCAGCGTCTCGCCGCCATGGGACCCGTGGCGACTCCCAAGCCGGCGCCGAAGTAGGTCTCGCCTTGTGCCTTCCTTGTGACTCGCACTGAACGCGTCGCCGCGCTCCTGCCGGCTCTCGCTGCCACGTACCCGGAGGCGCATTGCGAACTCGATTACACCACGCCGCTCCAGCTGCTCGTGGCGACGATCCTTTCCGCGCAGTGCACCGACAAGCGGGTGAATCTCGTCACGCCGGCGCTTTTCCGGCGCTGTCCCACGGCGCGGGACTTTGCCGAGATCGAGCAAGCTGAGCTCGAGGGGCTTATCCAATCGACGGGCTTCTTTCGATCAAAGGCCACGAGCATCCGCTCCGCCTGCTCCGACCTGGTGGAATTGCACGGCGGCGAGGTCCCGAAATCCATTGAGGAGCTCACGGCGCTGCGCGGGGTGGGTCGGAAGACGGCCAATGTCGTGTTGGGCAATGCCTTTGGAATGAACGAAGGCGTCGTCGTCGACACCCACGTGCTGCGGCTTTCACGGCGGCTCGGACTCACGCGTCAGACGACTCCGGAAAAGATCGAGCTGGACCTCATAAAGCTTTTGCCGCGGGAGAAGTGGGCGATCTTTTCCCACTGGCTCATCTGGCATGGCCGGCGGCGCTGTTTCGCGCGGAAGCCCGATTGCGCGGGGTGCGAACTCCGGGAAATCTGCCCGAGCGCGGGGAAGGCTGTGTGACAAACGTGTCCGATGCGTGGCGAAAACATTGATGCGGGTTGACTCGCGTCTTGACGTATTTGTCACGAAACTGCCACATCGTCGCCGCGAACCCGCAGTAAAACTGGCCCCGGTTTACCGCGGAACTTCCAACCATTTTTAATTCATGCCCAGGCCTAAACTACTCGTTGCCGCCCTTGCAGGCGCCATCCTTGCCCCTTTGATGCCGGCGAGAGCCGATGATGCGGATGTCCTTTTGGACATGCTGCAGAAGCGCGGTGTTTTGAGCGACAAAGATGCCGGCGCGGTTCGTTCGGAACTCGCCAAGAAACATGAGCAGCGGGAACCGAGCATCACCGATTCCAAGCTGAAAATCTCGGATTCCGTGACCCAGATGAAAATCTATGGTGAAGCGCGGCTGCGGTACTTCATCAACGAGGGGGAAGCTGCGGGACTCGATCATGGCGACAGCGGTCAGCGGGATCGTTTCCGTTACCGTCTGCGGCTCGGAACCGATATCGTTTTGCACGATGGCTGGTCGGCTGGCTTCCTGCTCGAGACGAATAACTCGGCGCGCTCTGCGAACGTCACCTTGGGCGAAAATCCCTTCTTCGCCAAAGGTACGATCTCGAAGGACAGCTCGTTCATCAATGGCGTGACCACCACCAGCGGACCGGTGGTGACCGGAGTCGATGCCGCCACCGGAAAGGTGACCAAGGGCACGGCGGTCACCGGCGCGGCGGTCAAAAAAGGTTCGGTCGTGACAAATGTCAATTTTGGCGATGCGCTCTTTGTCGGGCGCGTGTTTCTTAAGTATCAGCCGACGGATTGGCTGACTCTGGAGGGCGGCAAAATCGCGAACCCGTTTGTGACGACGCGAATGATTTGGGATCCGGATCTCAATCCGGAAGGTCTTGCCGAACAATTTAAGTATACCATCGGCGGACACTCCGCGGAGCCGACAGGCCTGAGCAAGGACGCAAAGGATGGCAAAGCCATGGCGCCGGCGGCTCCGGGCATGACCCTCGATCTCTTCGCGAATTTCGGCCAATTCATCTACGACGATGTCGGCTACGAAAACAACTTCAACAGCGGCAGCGGCGAGCCCTTCTCGGAAGTGCCGAATACGTCCAGCCGTTGGATGCTGGGCTGGCAGATCGGCGCGAAGGTGAATTTCAAGCCCGACACCTATTTCCAGGTGGCGCCGGCCTTCTATAACTATACGGGCGGTGGCGCCGGCTCCGCGGGACCGTTCAATGGGGACAGCCCGATCGTCGTGGTCGATAAGAACGCCAATCCGAAGCTGCTGACCTTCAATCAAACGGGAACGAACGATCTGGCGGTGCTCGAAGTGCCGGTGGAATTCGGCTTCAAGATCGGTTCGCTTCCGGCCACGATCTTTGGCGACTTCGCTTGGAACGTCGACGGATCGACCCGCGCGGATAAGGCCGGTCACCCCAACAAGGGAGACCAGGACATCGCATACCAGGTGGGCGCCAGCATCGGCAGCACGAAGAAGAAGGGGGATTGGGAACTGCGGGGCTGGTGGCAACACACGGATGCCTATGCGGTCGACCAGAACATCATTGACGACGATATCTTCGACGGTCGCACCAACATGGAAGGCTTCTACATCCAGGGCAGCTACCAAATCTCGAATGGCGTTTCGTTCATCGTGCAATACTGCCACGGCGAGCGCATCGACGATTCACTCGGGACGCCCGGCTTCGGTTCGCTCAGCACGGCCCCCGGCTTCCCGCTCCAACGGATGAATCTGGTCTACCTGGATATCAACCTGAAATTCTGATCGGACGCCGCCAGGGCAGCCGGCGCTTGAAAACAACATTTTCCCGGAACGAGTTCGCTCGTTCCGGTTTTCCTCTCGTCACGAATCTCTGATTCGTAATGGCGCTACCTAGTGTGCTGTCACAGAAATGGCTTCCCATTCACTGAGATGGGTGCTTAAGTGGAGTATGCCAGCAGGAAAGCCGATATCCGTGAGCTCGAAAGAGCG
>FTBG01000635.1_pt1 | contig 18176 bp, 19 predicted proteins | sample 1639311 | NCBI WGS metagenome assembly FTBG01 (sample SAMEA3914864, study PRJEB12502) | metagenome | biome: forest; material: soil | place: USA | collected 2012-03-12 | depth 0.3 m | reverse complement strand
CTCGCCATTTGGGCATTCGTTTTCCATTCCCGGGTTCAATGCCACGGGCATGTGGTACCAATTTTATTTTGTCGCCGCGATTCCGCTGTCTTTTTTGATGGCGGCCTTGGTGGGGCTCATTTTGGAGCGCAGCATCATTCAATGGTTATATCGACGGCCTCTCGAATCGCTTCTCGCCACCTGGGGTGTTTCACTCGTTTTGCAGCAGCTCTTCCGTTCGGTATTTGGTGCTAACAACGTACAAGTGGACAGTCCTGCGTGGCTGTCGGGTAACTGGACTTTGTTTGACGTCATCCTCGGCTGGAATCGCGTCTTCGTGATCGCGTTTGCCTGCGCGATCATTTTCGGCACCTGGGCGATTCTGAACAAGACGCCGCTTGGTCTTTTGATCAGGGCGGTCATGCAAAACCGGCAAATGGCCGCCTGCATGGGTGTGCGTACCGAGCGTGTTAACATGATGACTTTTGCCTTCGGCAGCGGTCTCGCGGGATTGGCCGGCGCCTTTCTTTCACAAATCGGAAATGTGGGCCCTTCGCTGGGTCAAAGTTATATCGTGGATGCTTTCATGACCGTCGTTGTCGGCGGTGTCGGGAATATCTTTGGCACGGTGATCAGCGCCTTGGGGATCGGAGTGACGGATCAATCGCTCCAACAGGTGCTCGGCAATCCAGTGCTTGGCAAGATCCTCGTCCTCGGCTCGATCATTCTCTTCCTGCAATGGAAGCCCGCCGGTTTATTTGTCACGAAATCCAGAAGCCTTGAAGGATGAATCACGCAACGTTTTTGTCTCATCCCTAATGCGCAGCAAAATCAATATCATCGAGCTCGTAGTCGTAGCGGTGCTGGCCGTGATGCTAGTGATCGTGATCCCGGTGGTGCACGCTTCGGGATTGCTTTCCGATTATTATATCGCGCTTTGGGGGAAGTATCTATGCTATGCGGTTCTGGCGATTTCGGTGGATTTGCTCTGGGGGTACACGGGTTTGCTGAGTCTTGGTCAGGCGCTTTTCTTCTCGCTGGGTGGTTATATGCTAGGCATGTACCTCATGCTGATGATCGGCAAGCTGGGGGCCTACGCGCAGGCCGGGAATAATCCCAACCTGCTTCCCGATTTCATGGTCTTTCTGGGACACACGTTTCTCCCATGGTTTTGGCGGCCGTTCTATTCCTTTGGATTTGCGGCGTTGATGGTCTTCCTGCTTCCTGGATTGCTTTCGTGCATCTTTGGCTATCTGGCATTTCGCAGCCGCATCAAAGGCGTTTATTTCTCCATTCTCACGCAGGCGCTCACCTACGCCGGCGCGCTCATGTTTTTCCGGAATGATATGACCATGGGCGGAAATAATGGGTTCACAGACTTTAAGTTTCTGCTCGGTTGCGATCTGCGGAGCCCGGCCACGAAGCGCGGACTTTTCATCGCTACGTCGATTTTAATTCTGACGGTATATCTTGGATGCCGCTGGCTGACGCGTACCAAATTCGGTCTGGTTCAAAGGGCGGTGCGCGATTCGGAAGTGCGGGTCCTTTTCTCCGGCTATGCCGCGGCAAGTTATAAGCTCTTCGTCTTTGTGGTCGCGGCGATCATCGCCAGTCTGGGTGGTGCGCTTTATGTCCCGCAAGCGGGGATCATTAATCCCAGTGAGATGTGGCCGGACAAATCTCTGGAGGCAGTGGTGTGGGTGGCCGTTGGCGGGCGTGGCACGCTGGTCGGGCCTGTGATCGGTGCGGTGATCGTGAATTGGTTGAAGAGTTGGGCGACCCGTATGTGTCCGGATTGGTGGCTAATCATTTTGGGCGGGCTGTTTATTCTCGTTGTGCTGTTCTTGCCCCGCGGGATCATTAGCATTCCAGGAATCGTCATCAAATGGTGGAAGAGGGCACCCCTGGATGATCTGGCACCTGCGCCCGTCGCCGTGAAATCGGAGGTAAAAGCGTGAGCCGCAAGCCGCTGTTACTTGCTGCGGAAGGCGTGAACAAAAGTTTCGCGGGCTTTCGCGCCATTACCGATCTTAATTTCTACATGGAAGCCGGTGAATTGCGCACGGTCATCGGGCCGAACGGCGCGGGCAAAACGACTTTCCTCGATCTGATTACGGGCCGTACCAAACCAGATACGGGATCGATCACCTGGAACGACTCAACGGACCTCACCAGCCTCAACGAGTATCAGATTTACCGGCTCGGCATTGGTCGAAAGTTTCAGACGCCGACGGTTTACACCGATCACACGGTTTTTGAAAATCTCCTCCTGAGCATGGAAGGAAGCCGAGGTGTTTGGGCGAGCATTTTCCATCGGATCACGAGCACGGAACGGGATCGCATCGCGGAGATTTTAAAGACGATCAATCTCACGGAGAAGGCCGATACCAAGGCCGGTGCTTTGGCGCATGGGCAGAAGCAATGGCTGGAGATCGGGATGTTACTTGCGCAGAACGCCAAGCTGTTGCTGGTGGATGAACCGGCAGCCGGGATGACGGATGAAGAGACGCATCGCACGGGCGAATTGCTCCTGAGCCTGGCGGGGAAACACAGCATTATCGTGATCGAGCACGACATGGTATTTGTCCGGCAGATCGCGGCGGGCCGGAAGGTGACGGTGTTGCATCAAGGCTCGTTACTTTGCGAAGGCGCGGTGGACCAGGTGCAGAGCGATGAGCGGGTGATTGAAGTTTATCTCGGGAGGAAACAGAAACACTAGCGATTTCAACCAAAATGCCCACCGCTTTGCCGTTCCGGCCTCCGGCCGGGATTAAGATAAAGTTAGAGATTAGGATTAAGGACATCCCGGCTCCAGGGTGCGAGATGCTTACTAGATGCGGAAACCTGATTACTGAATACTAGCGACTCGCTCAAACCATGCTCACACTCACTCATCTCCAAGCCAGCATCAGCGGCAGCCGCATTCTGCGCGGGGTGAGCTTTGAGGTGCCTGCGAAAAAGGTTTTCTGTCTCATGGGTCGCAATGGGGTGGGAAAAACGAGCACGCTCAAGAGCATCGTTGGCTTGCTCAAATCCAGCAGCGGCAAAGTCGTCCTTGATGGTGAGGACATCACCGGCATGGCTCCCGAAAAACGGGCACGTCGCGGAATCGCGTATGTGCCACAGGGACGCGAGATTTTCCCCCATCTCACCGTCGAAGAAAATCTGCACATCGGCTGCGTCGCGCGTGGCACGAAGGCGAACGGCCAACTCGACCGCATCTTCACGCTTTTCCCGATCCTCAAAGAATTCCTGCCGCGCAAAGGCGGCATGCTCAGCGGTGGCCAGCAGCAGCAACTCGCCATCGGGCGCGCGCTGCTCACGGAGCCGAAGCTCCTCATCCTCGACGAACCCACAGAGGGCATTCAGCCAAACATCATCGACCAGATCGGGGACGCCATCAAAATGCTGCGGAGCGAAGGCAAGATGAGCATCCTGCTGGTCGAGCAATACCTCGATTTCTGCAAAGAGCTGGCGGATGACTTCGCCATCATGAATCGCGGCGCGGTGGTGGCTCAGGGGACGGTTGGGGATCTTACGGATGAAGTCGTGCGCGACCATCTCACTGTGTGATTCCGAATCGATGAAAGGTCACACAGATTCGGCGTGCGTTTGCGCTGGTGAACTTCGTAAATTGCCGCAACCTTTTGCATTATGAAACAAGCGATCCCTCTCCGCCCTCTCGTTCTCACTTCGGTGCTGGCGCTTTTGCCTGTGCTGGCACATGCCCATCCCGGGCATAGTCATTTCGGTTTTGCTGCGGGTGCGGCACATCCGGTTTCCGGTATTGATCACATTTTGGCGATGTTTGCCGTGGGTCTGTGGGCGGTGCAACTGGGGCGGCGTGCGGTATGGGCGGTACCGGCTTCCTTTGTCGCGATGATGACCATGGGTGGTGCGCTTGGCATGGCAGGCATACCGATGCCTTACGTAGAGCAGGGGATCGCAGTTTCGGTGCTGCTTCTCGGGCTTCTTGTAGCGACGGCCACGCGGGTGCCAGTTGCCGCCAGCATGTTACTCGTGAGCGCCTTTGCGCTTTTCCACGGTCACGCTCACGGAGCGGAAATGCCCGCGAGCGCTCAGGGGTTTTCCTACGGCGCAGGTTTCCTCGTAGCCACGGCGCTCTTGCATGGCAGCGGTATCGTGACTGGTCTGCTCGCGAGAAAGTTCGCGAAAGAAACCTGGTTGCGTGCAGCGGGCGGAGGGATTGTGGTGTGTGGTTGCGCGCTGCTTTTAGGTTGGATTTGAGATTCCCGTGCACCTCTCACCCCGCGAGCAGGAAAAGCTTCTCATCGTGGTCGCCGCCGATCTCGCTCGGCGGCGGCAGGGGCGTGGTTTGAAACTCAACTATCCCGAGACCGTCGCGATTATTACTTACGAAATCCTGGAAGGCGCGCGGGACGGGAAGAGCGTGTCGGAATTGATGAGCTACGGTTCGACGTTATTAACTCGAAATGACGTGATGGATGGCGTGGCCGACATGATTCACGAAGTGCAAGTGGAGGCGACGTTTCCGGACGGAACCAAGCTCGTGACCGTGCACCAGCCGGTGCGGTGAGCATTTTATTTTTCCATGCAAGCGCCGGGCATTCTTTGAAACACTAGATATGATTCCCGGAGAATATATCCTTGCGAGTGAGCCGTCTGCGTTGGAAGCAAATGCGGGCCTGGAAACGAAGCAACTCGAAGTGGCAAATACGGGAGACCGGCCCATTCAAGTGGGAAGCCATTTCCATTTTTTTGAAGTGAATACCGCGCTGCGATTTGATCGCACCGCAGCGCGTGGATTTCGGTTGAACATTCCGGCGGGTACGGCGATTCGCTTTGAGCCCGGAGATACCCGGCTCGTTGAACTGGTTGCATTGGCCGGCTTGCGCGAAGTGTACGGCTTGAACGGACTAGTCAACGGTTCGCTATGAGTGCGGAGTTTCCGCCTCCCATCCCCGGCACCGGCGGTGGCCGATGGTTTCGCATTTGCGCACAGCTGTCCTGGATATTGCCTTTAGTTTTCACGGGGGTTGCTCTCGCAGTCTGCATTTTCCGAGGCTGGGAACATTCGGAGACGCCGCGACTTGCGGGCGGCCTGGCGGCCATGGGTTTTGTCACCGGTATTGGTTGCGGAATCATTGGCCTCGTTGGCGTGACACTCAAAAAGACTAGCCGTGGTTTGATGGCATCCATTGTTGGGTTGATCCTCTGTGTCAGCCTTGTCGTGATTTCCATACTTGCCGCGATCGCCGTGCCCGCCGCTTTGAAAGCGCGTGAGCGCGCCATGCAGGCGCGCGTGCAACGCCCTGCCGGCGGATTGCGAGCTCCGGTTTTCAATGCCGGCAAGGAGCGTGTGGGCGATCCTGGCCTGGCATTTAGCTTTGAGCTTCCGGAGGGTTTTGAAGTATTGCCGCAAGACGCGGCACTCGCTCGCTATAAGTATTCGTACTTCAAACCCACTGAGAATGACAAACCTACACCGGTCATCCTGGTGCAGGATTTAAAGACCGTCCTTTTGCCGCGGCACATGACCGCCGATCAGTTGCCCAAATCGAAAGATGTGACATTGCTGAGTTTCGATTGGCGCGGGCTGGCGGTGGATGCCGTGCGTGTTCCCGAGAAAATCGGCGACGTTTCTTATGTTACTTTTAACACTCGCATCCCGCTGAAGAAAGGCGGGATCCAGATCGGTTTTGGAGATGCGGAAGCCAATGAGGCCGCGCTCCGAACCCGCGTTGAAACCACTCTCGCCACGCTGGATGGCGAAACTAACTGGTAATCCATGCCTCTCACACTCAGCCGCCGCCAATACGCCGAAATGTTTGGGCCCACTGTGGGCGATCAGGTTCGGCTTGCCGATACGGAACTCTTTATTCAAGTCGAGCGCGACTATATTGCCGAGGGTGGCGGATATGGAAATGAAGTGAAATTTGGTGGAGGCAAGGTGATCCGCGATGGGATGGGGCAGTCACCCACGGCTCGCGATGCGGAAAGCCTCGATCTGGTGTTAACCAATGCGCTGATCATCGATGCGGAGCTGGGCGTGATCAAAGCGGATGTCGGCGTCAAAAACGGGCGCATCGTGGGCATTGGTCATGCCGGAAATCCAGGGATCCAGAGCGGGCTTGGTTCAGTGCTGCCCGATCCGGCAACGGGCCGGAAGCATTCGATGATCATCGGCGCCGCGACCGAAGTGATTGCCGCCGAAGGCTGCATCGTGACGGCGGGCGGTATCGATTCCCATATTCATTTCATTTGTCCACAGCAAATAGAGCATGCGCTGGCCAGTGGTGTGACCACGATGCTCGGCGGAGGCACCGGTCCGGCCACTGGAACAAACGCTACCACTTGTACGCCCGGCATTTGGAACATGCATCGAATGCTCGAAGCTGCGGACGAATATCCGATGAATCTCGGCTTCCTCGGCAAAGGAAATTGTGCGACGCCGGAACCCCTGCGCGAGCAGATCCTCGCCGGCGCAATCGGGCTCAAGCTGCACGAAGACTGGGGCACTACGCCGGCGGCGATCGATTGTTGTCTCGGAGTCGCCGATGAAATGGACGTGCAGGTGGCCATCCACACCGACACGCTGAACGAATCGGGTTTTGTGGAAGATTCCATCCGCGCCTTTAAGGGCCGGACGATACATACCTACCATTCGGAAGGTGCGGGCGGGGGGCACGCGCCCGATATCATCAAGGTTTGCGGTGAAGCGAATGTGTTGCCTTCGTCCACAAATCCGACGCGGCCCTTCACGGTCAATACGATCGACGAGCATCTTGATATGTTAATGGTGTGCCATCACCTGGATTCAAAAATCCCCGAGGATGTGGCATTTGCCGAGTCGCGCATTCGACCCGAGACTATCGCGGCCGAAGATCTTCTCCACGATCTCGGCGCCTTTTCCATGATGTCCAGTGATTCGCAGGCCATGGGGCGATTGGGCGAAGTGATCACGCGCACATGGCAGACGGCGCACAAGATGAAGACGCAATTTGGCGCGCTCACCCCTTCCGCGGAGATGCATTCGCCAAGCGGCGCTGCCTGGGTGGCAGATAATTTCCGCGCACTTCGTTATATCGCGAAGTACACGATCAATCCGGCGATCACGCATGGCGTCGCGCACGAAGTTGGCTCGATGCAAATTGGCAAGCTCGCCGATCTGGTCGTATGGAAGCCGGCGTTCTTCGGCGTGAAACCGGAGTTGATTTTAAAGGGTGGCTTGATTGCCTGCGCGAATATGGGTGATCCCAATGCGAGCATCCCCACGCCGCAACCTACCTTTTACCGGCCGCAATTCGCCGCTCATGGACGCGCTCGGTTTTCCACCTGCGTCACTTTTGTGAGCGAAGCGTCGCAGCGTGCGGGAAATCTGGCAAATCTCCAACTCGGCAAGCGGCTGGTCGGGGTGAAAAATACGCGGGCCATCAGCAAAAAGAATCTCCTGTGGAATGATGCGCTGCCGAAGATGGAGGTCGATCCTGAAACCTATACGGTGAAGGCCGATGGGAGGGAATTGCGCTGCGAGCCTGCGGCGGTGCTGCCCATGGCGCAGCGTTACTTTTTGTTTTGATGCAGCTGATCCACGGTCATTTGCGTGATTGGGATCGCAACCTCCCGCGCATTCGCGTTTCTGTGGATCGACATACCCTCGCGCGGCGCCGCTGGCGGGGAACAGCGGAAGATGGGGCAGAATTCGGTTTCGATTTGGAGCATCCGCTGAAGGACGGTGAGGTCTTTGCCGCGACGCCTGCGGCAGCCTATGCCATCGCGCAGAAATCGGAGTCGGTGCTGGAGGTAGCGCTCCATCCCGAGCCCGGAGCAGCCGCGCGTCTTGGGTGGACGATAGGAAATCTCCATTTTTCCCTCCAGATCGAAGGCGAAATCTTACGCGTCGCTGATGATCCCGCGCTGCGTCAGCTTTTCGAGCGCGAAGCGATTGCCTATGCAATCCGCGATTGCGTTTTCAAGCCGCTCGGCGGCGGGCACTCGCATCATCATCACTGATCCTAGAAGCGGAAATGAAAGATAATCCACAGATGACGCAGATAGGCGCAGATGCCTTCAGGTGGAGCGGATCGCACACGCACTTTGCGGTCTTTGGGTCTTTTGCACCTTTGCGTTCCAAATATGCTGTGCGCGAACGAGCCGTGTTAATTAACGCAAATTCGCAAAGATCGCAAAGAAGCTTCGGGCTTGCACAACCCGTTCTCAATAGAGGCTCATGGAAGCTCCCTGGCTGACAGCTCTGCTGCAAACGGCGGATGCCCTTTTTCCCACGGGCGCTTACGCGCATTCGCTGGGGTTGGAGGAAAGCATCCGGTTGGGAGTCGTCCACGATGGAGTGTCGCTGCGCGCATTTCTCTCGAAGCAACTAGTGCCTGCCCTGCGTGAGCAGGAATTGCCTTATCTGCGCTTTGCCTATCAGTCCGCGGAAGCGGGGGATTTGGCGGCATTGTGCTCATTGGATCGCGAGATCGGCGCGTGGAAACTGCCTTTTGAAACCCGGCAGGCCAGTGCGCAGATCGGAGTGCGCCGATTGAGATCGTTACTTGTAATCAACGATGCGGCGCTTCTTCACGCTTTTGCAGCGCGCGTGGAGGATGGTTTCGCCACTGGGCATCACCTGATCATCTGTGCGTTGCAAGCGGTGGCTGAATGCATTCCGCTCGAGGCTGCCCTTGCTGCCTACTTCTATCAAACGCTTGCTTCCGCTTGCACGGCCGCATTGAAGCTCATGCGGATCGGCCAGGATGCCTGCCAGCGGGTGCTCCGGAGCGCGCTTCGCGATGCACAGGATGCCGTGGAGCGTTCTCTCTCCGTGGCACGCGAAGATGCGGGCTGGTTCAATCCACTCCTGGAGATTGCCAGCATGCGCCATGAGCGCGCGGAAGAGAGGATGTTTATTTCGTGAGACTGTTACTTTAATATGAAACCTATCCGAATCGGCATCGGCGGCCCTGTGGGCTCCGGCAAAACCATGCTCGTGCTGCGTCTCTGCCAGTGGATGCGCCATGAACTCCAGCTCGCGGTCGTCACCAACGATATCTACACGCGGGAAGATGCGGAGTTTCTCGTGCGCAATGAAGCGCTGCCTGCCGATCGCGTGATCGGCGTGGAGACCGGCGGTTGCCCGCACACCGCCATCCGTGACGATACGAGCATGAATCTCGCGGCGATCTCTGAACTCGAAAAACGGCATCCGAATCTGCAACTCATCCTCGTGGAAAGCGGCGGCGACAATCTTTCGGCCACGTTTTCGCCGGAGTTGGTGGATGCTTTTATCTATGTCATCGACGTTGCGGAAGGGGACAAAATCCCGCGCAAAGGCGGACCGGCGATTCGCCACAGCGATCTGCTGCTCATTAACAAGACGGAACTGGCCCCCCACGTGGGCGCTGATCTCGGCGTGATGGCTCGGGACGCCAAACTCATGCGCGGGGAACGTCCATTCCTTTTTGCCGATCTGCGGTCGGAGAAAGGCAAGGCTGAGCTCCTGGCATGGTTGCAGCGAGAAGTGCTCTTTGGGGTGTTGCCTGCCCGGCCAAATTGAACAACCTTTACGATGAACCGTCTAAACTCCCGCATGAAAACGCTCCTCAGCCGATTTGCTGCACCCCTCGCCGTTCTCCTCCTCTCCGCGGTATTGGTTTCCGCCAAGCCGGGATGGGGTGATGATTACAAGAAAGGACTCGCCCAAGGCGGCTCCGAAAAGAAACTCATCCTGCTCGATTTCACCGGCTCCGACTGGTGCCCATGGTGCATCAAGCTCGACAAAGAGATCTTTTCCCAAAAGGAATTCAAAGACTATGCGAAGGACAACCTCGTGCTCGTGGAATTGGATTTTCCGCGGAGCAAGAAATTGCCCAAGCACACTGAGGAACAGAATGATTCGCTGCAGCAGGAATTTAAGATAGAGGGATACCCGACGGTGATCGTTCTCAACGCCCAAGGCAAGAAAGTGGGGCAATTGGGTTATATGGAGGGCGGCCCGAAGGCATTCATTGCCGAGCTGGATAAGCTGAAAGGAAAGTAAGGTTTTGGATTTTGATTTCGGGCTTAACGGAGGCGTGACGCGTGACGCGTTTCCTCCGTAAGCTCGAAGTTCATGGGGCTCACCGGCCATCTCGACCTCGTCTGCGGACTCGATTCTCGCGGCCTCACCTCGCTGAGGCGGCAGTCGTTTCGCGCGCCGATGCATGTGAGCAAGCCGTATCTGCAGGATGGCCTATTGGTCGTTAACGTGGTGAATCCAACGGCCGGTTTGCTGGATGGCGACCGGATTGATTGCAGGATCGAAGTGCAGCCCGGCGCAAAAATGTTGCTTACTGCGCCGAGTGCCAGCCGGGCGCACCGGATGAAGGGCGGAAGAGCGGAGATGCACCAGGAGTTTCGCGTGGGAAGAGGCGCCTTCCTGGAAGTGTTGCCAGAGCTATTTATCCCGCAAGCCGGGGCGCGCTATCGCCAGAGCACGGTTTGCCATGTTGATGAGGCCGGTGAACTGATATTTTTCGAAACACTGGCGCCCGGACGTGTAGCCAGCGGAGAAGCATTTGCCTATCAATCCTTAGATTGGGAGACGAACCTCTTTCTCGAGGGAAATCTGATTGCACGAGAGCGATACCGAATGGCTCCGGAAGGTCCGGAAATTGAAACACTGCGAGCCCGCTTTTCGACGGCTTACTATGCGAGCTGCTTTGTGATCACGAGCCGTCTCGATCATGAATCGGCGTGCTGGCGTGAGATTCATGAATTGCACACGGAAAATGCGTGGATCGGTGTGAGCAAGCTAGTGAGCGGTGGCTGGGTGGTGAAGGTGGTTGCTGAAAATAGTGTGACCCTGCGGTCGATAATGTCCGAGATTCGTGGGAGGCTTTATATGGCTTTGGGAGAAGCGAGCCCTTCGCTTCGCAGCCGGTATCTTCAGCCGCAGGTCTGAAATCTGTGAAGCAGAGGCTCATTGCATGACGGCACTTGCAACCAATCGCTAAGCTCGTTAGGGGTTTGCCTTCACGGAAATGTACCTGCGAATTTTCTCTTTCTTGTTATTGGGTTTGTTAGCGGCCAATGCCGCGCCGGCACCGACGCGAGAAGCGGTGATCAACGAAACGCTGCATCCTTACGATGGCCCCAGCGAGCATGGCGTGAATGTCTCCACGCTCACGGGAAAGGTGATGTGCGGCTATCAGGGCTGGTTTGCTGTGGAAGGAGACGGCGCCGATCGCGGGTGGTTTCATTGGACGAAAGGGCGCGGCCCGCTCGGCCCGGGCAATGCGAAGATCGATCTTTTGCCGGATGTGCGAGAGCTCACTCCGGAGGAGCGTTTTCCGACGGATTTTCATTTGGCGGATGGCTCCGTCGTGGACGCGTTTAGTTCATTCAAAAAGCCGACGGTGGTGCGCCATTTTGCCTGGATGAAGGAGTACGGGATCGATGGCGGATTTGTGCAGCGATTTGTCGGCGGGATGCGCGACCCGCGTTCGTTTCGTCAGAACAATGTGGTGCTCGCGAATTGCCGGGAAGGCGCCAATCGCGCGGGCCGAGCCTATGCGTTAATGTATGATTTGAGCGGACTCGGCGCCGGTAGGATGAATGAAGTGATCGACGATTGGAAAACGTTGCGCGAGCACATGCATCTCACGGATGATCCTGCCTACCTTCATCATCGTGGCAAACCCGTGATTGCGGTGTGGGGAGTCGGATTCTCCGATCATCGTGCCTACACGATCGCGGAGTGCAAAGACCTCGTGGAATATTTAAAGAAAGATGGCTGCACCGTGATGCTCGGCGTGCCCGCCCATTGGCGTGATTTAACGGCGGATGCTCTGCCCGATCCGGCTCTGCTCGAGGTGCTCAAGCTGGCGGATATTGTGAGTCCCTGGACGGTGGGACGTTTTGGTGACCTGCCCGGTGTCAAGCGTCACAGTGAAAAGTTACTTGTTCCCGATTTGGCTTGGTGCCGTGACCAGCATCTCGATTATCTCCCCGTCGTTTTTCCCGGCTTTAGCTGGCATAATATGAAAGGCGGAAAGTTGGACCAAATCCCGCGACAGCAAGGCAAATTCCTCTGGGCGCAATTGGCCGCGGCGAAGCGCGCAGGAGCGGAGATGATCTACGTGGCGATGTTTGATGAAGTGGATGAAGGCACCGCGATTTTCAAATGTACGAATGATGTGCCTCCGGCAGGGGAATCGGCTTTTGTGACGTATGAGGGGCTGCCCAGCGATTACTATCTGCGCCTCACCGGAATGGGTGGACGAATGTTGCGCGGGGAAATCCCGGTCACGGATGAGCCGCCGGATTTGAAAAAGTAGCATGGGCGTCCCGCCCATGGAAAGAAAGCTACGGGCAAGATGCCCTCGCCACGCTGAAATTGCATCCGCGTTTGTGCGCCCCAATGAGTACCAGAATCGATTTTCCACTGATTCACCATCGCGCCGGCAAGGATGCCAGCGCTCTCAGGGAACCCCGCCGAATTCGAGTTACTTGTCGAGCAGCGGTGCGCTGCCCGGCGGTGGGTAGTTCTTCGACATGTCGTCGAGCACGAGGACCCAATCGTTGCCTTCTCCTTCACTCGGCGGGTGGAACTCGCGCGGGCCTTCGTTCTTGCCTTCACCGGCGGGTTTGGCTTCGCCGGTGCGGGGATCAAACCACCAGGCGCGCAGCATCTGCGCGGAGAGTTTGCTCAGATTGACGGTGAAAGGATGGCCGAGCGCGGAGTAAACCATCACACAGCTGCCTTCCGCATTGGTGATGGCCTGGCGATGACTCGTCTCGCCGCCTTGTGAATTCATGAGCAGCGTCTGATCCGGAAGGCGCGTGAGAAAGGGGCGTGATTCCATGAGCCGCCGCGCATAACCTACTTGCGCGGAGCCGGGGAGCGATAAGTCTTCCATCCAGCTATGGCGCGGATCGGTCAGCTTCGGGCTCTTTCCATCCCAGAATTGCCAGATGGGATGCGCGCCGTACGTGTGGCCGCAAGCCCCGGCTAAAAGTCCCCAATAGCAAAGCTTGCGCACGTCGAATTCATCGAACCAGCCCTGTTCCTTTTTCGCGCGCACGGGATGATCTTCATAGTTAGGTTCATCATCGAGCACAGGACGCGGCGGGGTGCGCTCGAGATCGGCAGTGACCATCTTATAGTTTGCGTTGTTTTTCTGTCCGTGGCCGCTCTGGAGCATGTTGAAATCGAGCCACGGTTCATTTTGCACATACTCGGAAGAAGAGTGCCCGCCATTGGGATGATAACTAATGAGATGCGCTCCTCCGTCGCCTTTTTTCAAGCCCTCCGCGAGGGCGCGGTAGATTTGCAAATGCAGATCGTTTTCCGTCGGGCGATCGCCGCCAAGGATCCAGATCACCGGCTTGTTTTTATAGCGATGGCCCAGCCATTCGCCATAGATGCGCGCATTTTCCGGCGTGAAAATCTCCGGGCCTTGCCCCCATTTCTTATTCACCTTATCGCCCCAGGTAGGAAGGAAGCCGGTGTACATGCCAAGCGAAGCGGCTTTATCCACAAACCAATCGACGTCCTTAAAGTAATCCTCCTGCGGCTTGGTGGGATCATTATTGGCCAGCGGCAAATGGCCATAACGATTGGGCTCGGTGAGGCCGCCGAATTCCGCAAGCGCCACCGCCTGGATCACCGTATAGCCTTTTTTCGCGCGATCTTCCAGATAGGTCGTCGCTTCCTCGCGCGTCAAGCGATGGAAAAGCTCCCACGCGGTATCGCCGAGATAAAAAAAAGCGGAACCATCTTCTTTCACGAGTGACTTGTGATCGGCGCTCACGCGGAGTCGCGGGAGCGGCTTGGCCGTATCTGCACCGAGGAGCGGAGCAGCTACGAACGTATAGGCCAGCGCAAGAGGGAGGAAAAGTCGGCGCGAAAGCATGTCATCCCCTACAGTACTTCCTTGCTCACGGAAAAGAGAATCTTCCAGCCGATGGCATGCACTCCACCCGCGGCATAGCCCGCCGCCACGACGCCGATCGCCAGCGGCGCCAGCGCATTCACGCCGCACGCTAGGAGCAAGGCGACAGAGACGACTCCAAAGGCAATCCCGCCCGCAGAGATGATGCCGACGGCAATTCCCCCCGCCGCGATGATCCCGATGGCCAAGCCGCCGAAAGCGCGCTGCCCGATAGCAATCACCCCGCGCGCAGTGCGGAGCTTTCCCTCGTCATCCATGCCAAAGGCGATGTGGACGAGCGGCGAGCCCTGCCAGGTGCGTTGCGAGCGCCACTCGTACCCGGCGGCTTTGCTTTGACTGCGTGGAGTTTCCAGAGAGTTCAGTTCAAGTAACTGATTGGAACATTGCACTTTTGTCTGTGCCGTGCTTACAGCCCCTGGTGCGTGTGGTAATGCGGTTACCTGGGGCGACACTGCGCTTTGCCCCAGGCTGGATTCTTCGGCCCCGATGGGGCGACTTGCCGCGGCTCCCGAAAAACATGAAACGCTCTAGATCGTTAAAAACCGAGCCCTGGCGGCAGGCCCATGCCTCCGGTAAGTTTGCTCATTTCGTTTTGGGCCATCGTTTTTCCTTCTTCGATGGCTTTTTGCACGCCGGAAAGGATGAGATCTTCGAGCATCTCCACGTCGTCGGGATCGACCACATCCTTGCTGATCTTGATGGAAAGCACGTCGCCGGCGCCGTTGGCCGTGACGGTTACTTTACCCCCGCCCGCAGTGGCAGTGACGGTTTTATCGGCAAGCCCGGCTTGGGCTTCGGCAAGCTGCTCCTGCATTTTTTGCGCTTGCTGCATCATTTTTTTCAAGTTCATGGCGTGATGTTAGTTAAAAGGTTGGCGACAATTCGGGGAGAGGAAATCCGAAACCCGAATGACGAATGACGAAATAAATCCGAAGCCCGAAGCTCGAAGTTGCGCTGCGTAATTCCGCGCGCATCGCCCCTCTTCGGATTTCTGGTTTCGGGCTTGTTTCGTCATTCGGATTTCGGGCTTCTAGTTTCCTTAGGCTGGTTGAATCTCCGCACGGAAAATCTCCAGCGCTTTGCGGATGAGCGGATCGTTCTTAAACTCCTCCATCGGATCGCGCACGGGTTCGGGTTCAGGCGCGGGCGGTGCTGTTACTTGAAGGCCTTCGCGGAGCTGGCATTTCATGTAAAGCGTGCGGCCGGAGAGTTCCGTGAGGAGCGATTCGAGCAGTTTGCGGTTATTTGGCTGCTGGCAATAATCGGCGGCGAGATTCTGGCTGGTGGGAAAACCGATGAGGGCCGTGTCGCCTTCCATGGAAAGCAGCGCGCCGGCCTCCACCCAGCCGGAAATGAGAGGCCGCCGTTTGCGCACTTCCGCAATCACTTTGGCCCAAAGAGCGTCGGGCGCTTGCGGGGCGGCCGCAGGCGCGGGCGCTTCGGGTTCAGGCTCGGGCTCTGGCTTTGCAAAAGACACGGGAGCGGCACTTTCCGCGGCGGCGTGGAGTTCGGCAGGATGAGGGTCGGGCGCTTCGGCGATCACGGGCGCGGGAGCGGGTACCGGTGCGGGTGCAGGTGCCGCTGCCTTCGGTGGTGCTTCCATTTCCACGGGCTTCGCGACTGGTGTAGAACTGTGTGCGGCAGGCGGACGCGCCACCGGAGGGCGAGCAACGGGCGCGCGGGGCGTGATCTTCGGTTTCACCGGCTCGATCTTTACCCCGCCATCGCCGGAGCCGCCTCCATCGCCGCCGCGCATGGCGCTGAGCGTGTCCAGTACTTCGGTGAGCGTGGCCTGGCCGAGCGTTTGGATCGCGCGGATCACCGCAATCTCGAAATGCATTTTCTTATTGGGCGCCCATTTCATGCGCTGTTCCGCAGCGGCAAATTGCTCGATGAGATCGAGCATCTTGTCGGTCCTTACCAGTGACGCTTGCTCCGTTACTTTAGCGAGCGCTTCCTCGCTCAGTTCCTCGGCGAGCGCAGCGGCATCGGCCTGGGCTACAAGCAAATTGCGCAGATGACTAATGAGGTCCGCCAGCAGCCGGGAAAGATCGCGCCCGGCTTCGGCCTGCTGCTGCACAATGGCCAGCGCCGATGAAGCATCGCCTGCGATCAGCGCATCGCAAAGATCCGACACCGTCTGCTGTGCCGTAAATCCGAAAACGGAAAGCACATCGCTCTCCTCGATTTTATCGCCACAAAAGGCGACGAGCTGGTCGAGCATCGATTCGGCGTCGCGCATGCCGCCTTCCGCGCCGCGCGCGATGGAGTCCGCGGCCTCGCGGCTTAGCTCGAGCTTCTCCTGGCTGGCGATACTGAGCAAATGCCCGGAGATGAGCCCCGGCAGGATGCGCTTGAGATCAAAACGCTGGCAGCGCGAAAGGATCGTCATCGGCACTTTCTGCACGTCGGTCGTGGCAAAGAAAAACTTCACATGCGACGGCGGCTCTTCCAGCGTCTTGAGCAGCGCATTGAAAGACGACGTGGAAAGCATGTGCACTTCATCGACGATATAGACTTTGAAGCGCCCGCGGGTCGGCGCGTACTTCACGTTGTCGATGATCAAGTCACGCACTTTATCGACCTGCGTGTTCGAGGCCGCGTCGAATTCCAGCACGTCGAGCGAAGTGCCCGCGGCGATCTCTTTGCACGAGTCGCACGTGCCGCACGGCGTCGTCGTCGGTCCGGGAAATGCCTGGCAGTTTAGCGATTTTGCCAGGATGCGCGCGGTGGACGTTTTGCCCGTGCCACGCGGTCCTACAAAAATGTAAGCATGCGCCAGGCGATTCTGCTCGATGGCGTTTTTGAGCGTGCGGGTAATGTGCTCCTGACCCACGACATCGTCGAAGGTTTGCGGGCGGTATTTTCGGGCAAAAACCGTGTAGCTCACCCGGGAACTATTGATGGCCAGAGGCCGATTGCCAATCGCTTTCCACTCCTTGGGACAAAGTCTCAGGGCACAAAGTCCGCCGCCGGGTGCGATGCGCGCGGAGATCGAATTTCGAGACGGCCCCGAGCGCGTGGAACGGACTTTCGCACCCGAAAAATCACTTTTCATTTTTTCGGAGTGACATTCTCCAGCGGGCGCTCTTCTTTCCGCCTATGATTGGCAACCTCATTGGCCCCGAGATCAAAGAATTGATCGATTCCAGGAACTTTGCGGCCCTGCGCGAAGTGTTCGAAGACTGGACGCCCGCGGACATCGCTGAGTGTCTCACGGAGTTGCCGGAGGAAGGGCAGGTCGCCGTCTTTCGCCTCCTGCCGCATGCCCAGGCCACCATGGTGCTGGAGTATCTCGATGCCGATGCTCAGCACGGTTTGCTGAAGGCGATGGGCCAGGAAACCGCGGTCCGTTTTCTCAATGACATGTCGCCGGACGATCGCACGCAATTCCTCGAGGAATTGCCGGGCGAAGCCGTGGCGCAGATGCTCACACTCCTTTCCGCCGAAGAGCGCCAGGTCGCGCAGACGCTGCTCAATTATCCCGAGAATAGCGTGGGCCGTCTCATGACGCCGGATTTCATCAGTGTGCGCGAAGATTGGACCATCCAGCACGTGCTCGATTACATCCGCGAGCATGGGCGCGATTCGGAAACGCTGAACGTGATTTACGTGACGGACGATCGCAACCATCTGCTCGACGACGTGCGCATCCGTGAATTTCTGCTCCGGCCCGTGGAGACCAGAGTGGCCGATATCAACGACCGCTCGTGGGTGGCGCTGAAAGCCACGGATGACCAGGAGACGGCGATTTCCACTTTCAAAAAGTACGACCGCAATACGCTGCCGGTGATCGATTCCGAGGATCGCCTGCTCGGCATCGTGACCATCGACGATATCCTGGACGTTCACGAAAAGGTCACGACCGAGGACATCCAGAAACTCGGCGGTATGGAGGCCCTCGACGAGCCGTACAACACCATCTCGCTCGGCCGCATGATCAAAAAGCGGGCGACGTGGCTGATCATTCTTTTCCTGAGCGAAATGCTCACAGCCACGGCAATGGGCTCTTTTGAAGGAGAGATCGAAAAGGCCGCGGTGCTGGCGATTTTCCTGCCGTTGATTATTTCCTCGGGCGGCAATTCCGGCTCACAGGCCACGACGCTGATCATCCGCGCCATGGCGCTCACGGAAGTGCGCCTGCGCGATTGGTGGCACGTGATGCGCCGGGAATGGGCCTCCGGCTTTTTGCTCGGGATCATCCTCGGCGTGATCGGCTTCTGCCGCATCCTGCTCTGGCAGGCGATTCATCTGCACGACTACGGACCGCATTATATG
>FTBG01000688.1_pt1 | contig 18755 bp, 17 predicted proteins | sample 1639311 | NCBI WGS metagenome assembly FTBG01 (sample SAMEA3914864, study PRJEB12502) | metagenome | biome: forest; material: soil | place: USA | collected 2012-03-12 | depth 0.3 m | reverse complement strand
TTGGCGGATGATTCAGTTCAAGCGATCAATCGCTTTTGGGTTGAGGTCACTTCGCGGTTGATTGGCAATCCGAAAGAACGCTCTCCTATCTGCCCTTCAACCGCTCCCGTCCGCGCAATCTGATATCATCAAAAAAAGCGCGCAACTGTTGCTCGTCGCGACACTCAATCACTTCACCGCGCTGCACATTCTCTCCAAACCCTTTTGCCACTCGCTGCAAAGACGCTCACGCCGCGCTTCCCGAACTTCGTCATTGCTTGCCAGCCAGCCAGCAAAATCCAGCCGATCTTCGGAGGACAATTTCGAGGCTTCTGATTTAAGCTGTTCGACAGTCATCAACCGCAAAGTACCCCGCTTAAGTAGAGGTGCAATGTCGAACTCCGGCAAACTGGAGACAGCAAATGACGTCCTCCCTTATTTCGAAGGTACGCCAGCGCTCGTACGCCCACGCGCCTGCTGCACAAAACGCTCTGGCGCCAAGCCATAAATCCGCTTGAAGGTGCGCGAGAAATGGAAGGCATCGGCAAAACCCAGCTCCGCCGCAGCCTCTTTGACCATCAGGCCGCGATCGAGCAACAACTCCGCGGCTTGTTTCATTTTGAGTCGCGTCAAAAATTGATATGGGCTGAGCCGCCCGAATCGCTGGAACAAGCGGCACAAGTAAGCCGCGTTGATATGGCATGCCTGCGCGGCGTCCTCCAGATTGCGCAGACTGCCGCTGCGTTGCTCGATCAACTGCCGCGCGCGGCGATACGTGGCAAGCGCCCGCGGTTCGGCTTCGCGCGGTGCGAAACTTCGCTCCGTGATTTTTAGTAAAAGTAACGGTATCACCCCCGCGCAAATCGCTTTGGCTTGCGCCCCCTCGCCTTCGCCGTTTCTTTGTAAAAGCTCGAAAAGTTCCGCAACCTCCTCCGGTGCGGAAACCTGCACGGCGCGGCCTCCGTGCAGCGTGCTTTGCGAGAGCAGGCGCTTTGCTTCCGTCCCGGCAAAATCCACATAGTATTTTAGCATCGGGCTTCGCGGATCAGTGCGAATGGTATGCGGCACACCCGGCATATAGGAAAAGGCCATGCCCGGCTGCAGTTGATAACGCCGCCCGCCGAGTTCCAGTTCCCCCTGACCTTCGGCAACAAATTCCACGCAAAGAAATGGAAAGCCGGTACGCCTCACCACGTAGTCCGGCTGCATCCGCTCGCAACCCCCGCACACTACCACCACACCTCTGCTCGGCGCTGGCGTGAGATCGAGGTAATAGCGCCGCGCTTCCGTGACCTGGGAGGAAACGAAGCTGGGGCGTGGAAGAGGTTTGCTCGCTTTGGGCATGTCCCAAAAGTCAAAGATAGACATGCCGGAGTCAATCTGCGGTATTCCCGAGCGCGCGTTTCCGGTTATTCTGTGCGCCCTTTCCCTTCATTTTCGCATGCTGCTTCTCGAAAAATTCTCTGTCGGCGTGGGCGACCGCTTCGCGCATCAGGCCAAGGCCCAGCTCCACGCCTGCCAGCTGGCCTGGAACGCCGGTGCTCACGTCGTCCCCGTCTGGAACAAATCCAATCGCGAACACACCTTCATCGGCTCGGAGCCTTCCTCCGTGCTAGCCGCCGCGCAACAGGCGGTGGAGGCGCTGGATTGGAAACACGGCTGGCACGTCGATGCCGATCACATCCGCATCGAGACGGTGGATCGCTTTCTGCCGCACTCCGATTTCTTCACCATCGACGTCGCGGATTCCATCGGGCAGCAGCCGCCCGCACAGGTTGTCGCGGATTTTGTCCTGCGACATCCGGAATTGATCGGCACCATTGCCATTCCCGGCATCGATCGTCCTTTTCACACCACGCGGGAAGATGTCGAGCGCATCGCTTCCAAATATTTGCTCGCGGTGCAGGACGCCGGTTGCATTTACAGGCACATCGCGGCCAAAAAGGGCGCGGACAATTTCATCGCCGAAGTCTCGATGGATGAAACTGATTCACCACAGACGCCGCCGGAGTTACTTGTCATCCTCGCCGCCATGGCCGATGAAAAAATCCCGGCACAAACGATCGCGCCGAAATTCACCGGCCGATTTAACAAAGGCGTGGATTACGTCGGCGATCTCGCGCAGTTCGAGAAAGAATTTCACGACGATCTGGCGGTGATCGCCTGCGCTATTCATCGCTACGGGCTGCCCGCCAATCTCAAGCTCAGCGTGCACTCGGGTAGCGATAAATTTTCGCTCTACCCGATCATCCACCGCACGCTCCCAAAATTTGATGCCGGCGTGCACCTGAAAACCGCGGGCACAACCTGGCTGGAGGAATTGATCGGTCTGGCCGAAGCCGGCGGTGAGGCCCTCGCCTTTTCCAAGGAAATCTACGCGGAAGCGCTCGACCACGTCGAAGAGCTTTGCGGGCCGTACGCGGCCGTAATCGATATTGACCGCTCCAAACTCCCTTCGGCGCAAGAAGTCGCCGGGTGGACGAGTGATCAATACACCGGCGCGCTGCGGCACGAGCAAAAGCATCCGTTCTTCAATTCCAGCTTTCGCCAATTGCTCCATGTGGGCTTCAAGCTCGCGGCGAAGAAAGGCCGGCGTTACCTCGATCTGCTCGAGGCAAATGAAGAGGTCGTCGCTCGGAACGTCACGGAAAACCTTTTTGAACGGCACCTTCGTCCGCTATTTCTCGGGAAATGAAATCCGCCGTCACTGTTTCCCTCGTCCCGCAAGCCAAAGGAGGCCCCTTCATTCTTTGGGATGATCTTCCCGGCTCCTGCGAACTCGCCGCCAAGCTTGGCTTCGATGCCGTGGAAATCTTTCCGCCGAATCCGGAGGCCATTTCACCCGACGTGGTCCTTCCGTTACTTGAAAAACACAAACTGGAGCTCGCGGCCGTCGGCACGGGTGGTGGCTGGGCTGCTTACAAGTGGCATTTCACCCATGCCGATCCGGATATTCGTGCCAAGGCCCGCGGCTTCGCCAAAAGCATCGTGGAGGCGGCCGCCAAGCTCGGCGCGCCTGTGATCGTGGGCTCGATGCAGGGCAAGATCGAAGGCGACGTCACTCGCGAGCAAGCGCTCGTCTGGCTCACGGAAGCCCTGGAAGAACTCGCGGCGCTGGCTCATAGCCACGGGCAAAAGCTCTTCTTCGAGCCGCTCAATCGCTACGAGACTAACATGTTCAACCGGCTTGCGGACACGGTCGATTTCCTGAAATCCCTCCGTGCCCGGAATATCACCATCCTCGCCGATATGTTTCATATGAACATCGAGGAAGCATCGATAGCTGATTCGCTGCGCGCCGCCGGGCCGATGATCGGCCACTTCCATTTTGCCGATAGCAATCGCCGCGCCATCGGGTGGGGCCATACCGACGTCGCGCCTGTCGTCCAGGCATTGTCCGACATCGGCTACCAAGGCTATATTTCCGGCGAAGCCCTCTCCATCCCCAATCCCGAAGCAGCCGCCGCGCAAACCGTCGCCAGCTTTCGCCGTTACTTTCAATAGCGCGCCCATCGATCACTAGCCCCCCATCCGGCATGCTCAAACATCAACTCATCCACCCGAAGATCAGCGAAGTGCTTGCCGGTGCCGGCCACCACTCCGCCATCCTCATCGCGGACGGCAACTATCCCGCCTCGACCAAGCGCGGTCCGAATTCGGAGGTCGTCTGCCTCAATCTTTCGCCGGGCGTCGTTACGGTCGCTCAAGTTTTGCGCGCGATTCTAAGCGCTGTGCCCATCGATCACGCTCATACCATGGGCATCCCGCCAGATGATCCCTACGCGCAATCCGGTGAACCGCCGGTGTGGAATGAATATCGCAAGGTCATCGGAGAAAGCGGCCTGTCGTTGCAGCTTCAGCCGATTGAGAAGTGGAAGTTTTACGAAGCGGTCGCGTCACCTGATCATGTACTTACCGTGCAAACCGGTGACCAGGCGCTGTGGGCTAACGTGCTGCTAGTCATGGGGTGCCGTACGTAACACGCAACGTGGTGAGGACGGCATTCCGCACCGTCTGACCACTAATGAAGGCACACAATGTTTTCCTTTTCAACTGGTGCTTCCGCAATTCCAAAACACGTCATCGAACACCACGCCAGTTACTTGATTTTCCTCACCCACCTGACGGCATTGAATGCCGTCCCTAGCACGTTTTCTTAACGCATGACTTCTCTTCCCACTCGCCCTCTAGGCCGCACGGGGCTCCAGCTTCCTATTCTCGCCTTTGGCGCGTCTTCGCTAGGCCAGGAATTTCGTTCCGTGACCCTCGATGAAGCCCTGCGCAGCGTGCGCGTCGCTCTCGACGGCGGGCTCAATTTCATCGATACCTCACCCTTTTACGGCCGCGGCATGAGCGAAGTGTTACTTGGCATCGCTCTGCGTGATGTGCCACGCGATCAATACACTCTTTGCACCAAGCTCGGCCGGTACGATCTGCAGCACTTCGATTTCTCCGCCAAGCGCGTCGCGGAAAGCGTCGATGTCAGCCTCCACCGGCTCGGCACCAATCATCTGGATATCGTTCTCTGCCACGACATCGAATTCGTCGAGCTGGCGCAGATCGTGGAGGAAACCCTTCCCGCGCTGCGCAAAATTCAGCAAGCGGGCAAAGCAAGATTCATCGGCATCTCCGGCTATCCGATGAAGATGTTTAAATACATCCTCGACCATGCGGACCTCGATTGCGTGCTTTCGTATAACCAATACACCCTGCAAAATACGCGCTTTGCCGACGAGTTGCTACCGACGCTCAAGTCGCGAGGTATCGGCGCGATGAATGCGGGCCCCTTCTCTGCACGCCTCCTTACAAATGCGCCGCTGCCCAAGTGGCTCAAAGAACCGGAACCTGTCAAAGAAGCCGCCCGGCGCGCCACAGCGTATTGCCAAGCCAAAGGTGTGGACATCGCCAAGCTCGCGCTGCAATTCTCCATCGCCAATTCCGATATCACCACCACCATCGCCGGCTCCGCGAATCCGGAAAATATCCGCAAGTGGGTCACCTGGGCTCATGAACCGCCCGACGAGGAGCTTCTCCATGAAGTGCAGCAAATCTTTGCGCCCGTGAAAAACATCGGCCACACCGAAGGCCTTCCTCAGAATAACTAGTATGGAGACGCAAAGCGCCATCCCCGAAATTGATCTCCCGTCCCTCGGCGCGATCATGGAAGCTGCGGAACGCGACACAACGAACCGCATGCCTTACGGCCTGGACTTTGCCTCGTGCATTCGACTCAAGGGCTTCGCCGTCATCGGCGCTGTTTTTTCACGAGCACAAATCACTTCGCTCGCTAGCAATCTCACCGCTTGGATCCAGGAAAATCATGGCGACGAGCGTTTCAATCACGCGGGCATCCGCATTTCGCTCGCCTCCTGTCCACCGGCTCGGACCGCCGCTTTGGATCCGACACTGCTGAACTTTGTCTCCGCGATCCTTGGCAAGGGCGCCCGACCGGTGCGCGCCATTCTCTTCGACAAAACGCCCGATGCTAACTGGAGCGTCGGCTGGCACCAGGACCTCACGATTGGCGTGGCGGAAAATCTGCCGGTGCCTGGATTTTCCGTGTGGTCGCGCAAGGATGGCATCCCCCATGTGCAGCCGCCCGCGGAAATCCTCGAACAAATGTTAACCGCGCGCATTCATTTCGACGATTGCGGCGAGGCCAATGGTCCGCTTCGGGTACACGCCGGCTCGCATCGCTCGGGACGCCTTTCTCCGCAGCATATCGCGGCATGGCGCGCGAAAGGACGGGAAACGATGTGCACCGCCGATGCAGGAGACATCCTTTTCATGCGGCCGCTGCTGCTTCACGCTTCCTCGTCCTCCACGGTTCCCGCGCACCGGCGAGTGTTGCACCTGGAGTACGCGGCCTGTTCTCTGCCCGGCGGTCTTCGTTGGAATGAAGATCCTCAGCATCCCGTCTATTCAAAGCTAGTTTCGTAACTCCCTTTTCCATGAAAGCTCTCCAACTCGAAAAGCCGCTGCAATGGCGCATCATCGATATTCCTGAACCCGGAGCGCCCGCGCCCGGCGATGCGCTCGTGCGCGTCCATCGCGTGGGTGTCTGCGGGACAGACCTTTCCGGTTACTTGGGAAAGATGCCCTTCTTTTCGTATCCGCGGATTCCCGGGCACGAACTCGGGGTGAAAGTCATCTCCGTCGGTGCAGGAGTAACCAATGTTAAAACCGGCGATCAATGCTCCATCGAGCCGTATCTCAATTGCCAGCAATGCTATTCCTGCCGGCGTGGGCTGACGAACTGTTGCGAACATAACCAAACGCTCGGCGTACATTGCGATGGCGGCCTTCGTCCTGAATTTTTCATCCCCGCGCGCAAACTTCACCCCGCGCCGAAGCTCACTCCCGAACAGTGCGCGCTCGTGGAAACGCTCGCCATCGGCTGTCACGCCGTGAATCGCGGCGGGTGCAAAGGCGGGGAAAATATTCTCATCATCGGCGCAGGGCCGATTGGACTTTCAGCAATCGAATTTGCAAAGCTTTCCGGCGCGCGCACCATCGTCGCCGATGTGAACGGCGCCCGCCTCGCTTTTGTCCGCGAGACGATGGGAGTGCCGGATACCGTCCTGGCGCGCGGCGACGATTCGGATTTCGCCGCCATCGCCGAGCTCACCAACGGTCAATTCGCCGATGTCGTAATCGATGCCACAGGCAGCAACAAATCCATGGCACGCGCCCTGGAGTTCGCCAGCTTTGGCGGACGCATCGTTTATGTGGGCATTACGCAGCAGAATCTCGAGTTTCCACACGCCCCGCATTTGCATCGCCGCGAGCAAACCATCCTCGCTAGTCGCAACGCGCTTCCCGGCGACTTCACGCGGATCATCGACCTCATCGGCACGGGCAAAATCAACACCGATCCGTGGATCACGCATCATGCTAGTTTCGAGGAAGTGCCGGAGCGTTTTCCGGCATGGATCAAGCCGGAGACGGGCGTGATCAAGGCAATCGTGCACCTGGAATAGCCACTCGAAGTGGTTTGAAATTTAAATCAAAGAAAGGCCTGAAGAGGCTGGCCGTCCCGGGCACGCCAATCTCCTGATTGGCGAGTTTCTGGAACGGTGAATAAACCGCCAGCTCTTACTGCGGGAAAAGACGTGCCTCCGTTCAAATAAATCTGTTCCGCCATCTACCCACTCGCCAATCCGGAGATTGGCGTTCCCAGGTTAAACCGACTTGGTCATTTACCTATAGCTTCGCTTCCAGCTTCGTCAGCGCCGCAATAAACGCTTCCCGCGAGGTCGTTTCACGCAGAGCCGCCTCCATTTCAGGATCACTTAAAAGCCGCATCAAGGCCCCGGCGATGCGCAGGTATTCCGCGGCGATCGTCTTGGGCACACCGAGGCAAAAGATATAACGGATCGGCTTGGGGCAGCCGCGAAAAGTGAGTGGCGTTTTCAGGCGCGCCGCACTCATGACCATCGCGTTCACCGCATCTGTGCGAGCGTGCGGAACGGAGATTCCGAAATCCGCATCATCCGCGACGCGACATTGCGGATGCTTGCGTACTTCCTTGCTGAATTTGTCCCAATCCAGCACTCGCTCATCATCTCGCAAATTAGCCAAAAGGCTCTCCAGCGCCTCGGGACCCGTGGGCGCATCGAGATCCAAAAGGATATGCTCAGGCAAAAGAGTATCAGCGATCGTGATCATTCCAGTTCATGCAAAAAAGAGGGTCACACCGCTGCGCCACTCCATTTCAACTTCTGCCGCAGCACTTCAAAAAAGGACATACCCGGCAGCACGGCCAGGCTCAGCCGTTCTGGCGCTTTAGTGACGCAAATCACGTCATCCGGCTCCACGCGCACCGCCGTATGCCCATCGAGCGTGAGGAAGACCGCGGCCTGATTTCGGGAAGGCGCAATCTCGATGCGCGCCTTGTCGGCCACGATCACGCTGCGATTGGTGAGCACGTGCGGGCAGATCGGCGTCACGATGAAAACGCCGGAATCCGGCGCGAGCACCGGCCCGCCGGCACTCAGCGAGTAGGCCGTCGAACCCGTGGGCGTGGAAACGATGAGGCCATCGGCATTGTATTGCGTAAGGGAAGCGCCATCGATCCGCACATCCAGCCGGATCAGTCGCGAAAGTTCGCCACGGGAAATCACCGCGTCATTCAGCGCGCGCCGCCGGAAGACCACTTCGTCGCCGCGCTGGATTTCCACATCAAGTAACGTCCGTTCGCTCAGTTCGTAGTGGCCGGCAGCGATATTTTCCACGCTCTCCAGATACGCGGCGGCAGCGGCACAGGTGAGAAAGCCGAGCGTCCCGATATTGATGCCAAAGATTGGGGGCAGGCGGCCATCGAGTTCGTGAAGCACCTGCAGGATCGTCCCATCCCCGCCGAGCACGAGGAGCATGTCCGTCTTTTGCGCAAGTTCCCGGGTGGTGAGGGAAGATTGCAGCCCTGCGAGAGCCGCGGTGCGTTGCTCGAACTCCACCGTCACGGGCCGTCGCGCAAATTCGCCGCGCAAGGCGTGCACGAGCTCACGCGCACCGGGTTTATCGACATTGGCGATCACCCCGAGGTGCGCCACGGCGGCTGGTGAAACTTTCATGATGCGCCGGCGCCTTCGCCGGGGACGGGCCGCTTCCGCACACACGCCAGAAATTCCGTATTCCCCTCTCCGCCGAGGATGGGCGACGGAATGCAGCCGGCCCATTCCAGCCGGAGTTCGCGGGTCACGAGGTCGCGCACCTTTTCCACCGCCCGTTGGTGCAGCGCCGGATCGCGAACGATGCCGCCTCGCCCGACCTCCTCCTTGCGGAGTTCGAACTGCGGCTTGATGAGCGGAACAATCACCCCTGTAGGACGCACCAGGGCCACGGCTGGCGGCAAGATCAAAGTCAGCGAAATAAAAGAGACATCGATCACACAGACGTCGATGGGCTCAGGAATGTCTTCCTGGGTGAGATAACGCGCATTGAGGTGTTCGCGCACGATCACCCGGGGATCGCTGCGGATCTTCCAGGCGATCTGCGAATGCCCGACATCGATTGCGTACACCTTGGCCGCCCCGTGCTGGAGCAGGCAATCCGTGAAGCCTCCGGTCGAGGCCCCCACGTCCAGGCAGATTGCTCCGGTGGGATCGATGGCAAATTCGCGGAGGGCCGCCTCGAGCTTCAACCCGCCGCGGCCTACGTAGCGTTCCGCCTCTTTCACAGAAATGGCGGCGTCCTCAGCCACGCGCATTCCTGGTTTATCGGCCACCTGGTCGCCGATGCGCACCTCGCCCGCCATGATGGCCCGCTGGGCCTTTTCCCGGCTTTCGCAAAGGCCACGCGCCACCAGAAGAAGGTCGAGGCGTTGCCGGGCGGGATTCATTTCCCCCATGAGGCAATGGAATCCGCCGGTTGAAAAGACTTGAAACCACCGTTCTTTGCACGGAAAACCCCGCACCCCAAATCATGCCCGAAGAAAATCTGCGCGAAGCCATCAAAGAAATGATGGTGGAAAACCTGATGCTGAAAGTGTCGAAAGAGGAGATCGCCGACGATCTGCCGCTCTTTGGCCCGAACGGCCTCGGGCTGGATTCGATCGACGCGCTGGAACTCGTGGTATCGCTGGAAAAGCGCTTCGGGGTGAGCGTGCCCAATTCCGAAACGGCCCGGCAGGCCCTGGCCACAGTGAATACGATCCACGACTACGTGGTGGCTAATCGGAAGGCATAGCGGGTTCCCTGGGAACGCCAATCTCCAGATTGGCGAGTTAGGTGAGGCGGCTCGCCTTTCATCCTACACTTTCACTTACACCTACACTCGCGCGCCCGGCTTCGCTAAGGCTACGCCGGGACAAGAGCGCGAAATGGCCCGCAGCGGACCTCTTTCAACCTAATCTTTCTCTGTAACTTAATCTTCGGCTGGAAGCCGAAACGGCGAGGCGGTTTGGGGAGGGGCCCAACCGTTTCACCGTTTCGCGCGATAATTAAGATAAAGCTAAAGATTAGGTTTCAAGAGCCCGCCCACCTACCTACCGATCCTCCGCCGTCCCGCGCTGCACCCACCCCAAAAGTAACAGCAAGCAAAACGAAATCCCGAGCAGCATCCCCGCGAAGGCATGAGCAGTCGGGTAGTTAAGCTTTTCCACTTCATCATACAGAGCAATCGAAGCGACCTTGGTCTTGCCGGGGATGCTACCGCCAAGCATCACCACTACTCCAAATTCGCCAAGCGTGTGCGCAAAAGAAAGGATCGCGCCGGCGATCAAGCCCCGCCGTGAAAGCGGTAGCATGATCCGCCAAAAAGTCCGCCACGGCGTCGCTCCAAGACTAATCGCGGCATCGAGATGCGCACGGCGGATACTTTTAAAAGTCGCGCTGATCGGCTGCACCGCGTACGGCAAACTATAAATGATCGAGCCCACGACCAGACCGCTAAAACTAAAAGTAAGCGTTTCCCCTGTCACCTTCATCCAGAGCCGGCCCGGCAAGCGATCCGGGGCGAAAAACGCTAACAAGTAAAAACCGATGACCGTCGGCGGCAGCACGATGGGCAAATTCACCAGCGTCTCGAAAAAAAGCATCCCACCGCTTTTACTCGTGCTGAACCAGTAGCCCAGTACGCTGCCGATCACGAGCAGGCAAAACGTAACCATGGCCGCGAGGCGCAAAGTCAGGCCCAGAGAAATCCACAGCTCGGCAGGAAACAGGAGGGAGGGCAAGGTTATGGGAAGGGTTGAACCGAAACGGGGGGAAACCCGAAACCAGAATGACAAAGGACGAAGGCAATCCGAATACCGAAGTCCGAAGCTTTTGATCCATATCTCCGGCTTGAACGAAGCTCTTCGTCATTCTGGTTTCGGACTTCCTTCTTCATTCGTCATTCGGGCTTCGAGCTTCCTTAAGGCACCTTAAACCCATACTCTTCCAAAACCTTTCGCCCTTCGGCGCCGCGCAGATATTCCAGAAACACTTTCGCGGAAGCGTTGGCGGCACCGTGTTTGGTGATAATCGCTGTTTGCTCAAGACGCGGATAGAAATCTTCCGGCACTTCAAAATAGCGTTCCTTTCCGGCGACCCTCACCGAACGCGCCAAGGAAAGCGCCACCAGCCCGACATCCGCATTTCCCGACTGCGCAAACTGCATTGCCTGCGCGATATTTTCCCCGAGCACGATCTTGGGCTGGAGTGGGTCCCACAGTTTCTCATGTTCCAGTGCCGCTTTCGCCGCGCGGCCATAGGGCGCATGATCGGGATTGGCGATCGCTATCTTGCGCACTGCGGGATCGGAAAGCAAAGGCAGCCCACGCTGGAGATCGAGATTGGGATTCGCCGCCCAAAGTACCAGCCGCCCAAAGGCATAAGTCACAAGTGTGTCCTTTTCCGCAAAGCCGCCTTCGGCAAGTTGCCGCGGGTAACCAACATCCGCCGAAAGAAAGAGGTCAAAGGGCGCGCCATTTTTGATCTGCGCGAAGAAATTGCCGGAAGAACCAGTCGTTACTTGTATCTTGATATCCGGATGCGCTTTTTCAAAGGAGGCATCCATCGCTTCCAGGCAAAAAACGAGATCAGCAGCTGCCGCGACAGAGACGGTTTCCGCAGGGGCGGTGCTGGCGCACGCAATCCACTGAACGCAGATGAGCACAAATAGAAACACTCGCATCCCACAAAGACTGGAGAGGCCGGGCGCGCTTGGCGAGGATGTTCCTTGGCCTGGAATGGAGAAATTCTTGCAACCGCTCAGCGACGCGGCCCCGGGCATTCTGCCGGGCTCTCCACGATGGGCAGCGCACCCATGCCTGGAGTTGGGCCATCTTGAATTGCCGATCTGTACGAAAGCGCAGGAAGCAGTTGGCCGGTGGGGCCGTCTGTCCTCGAACGGCCAGAGCGGGTGAAAATTAATTTTGTCCGGGGGAATAGGTTTGCATTCGTTACTTGGCAAAGGCGCACCTATTCACCCGTATCTTTCGTACATCCAACCCGTACTGGCCATCTGAGGACAGATGGCCCCACCAGCCGGGGCGCTCACCGCGGCTGTCGTCCACATCGTCAACCCTATGCGACAAGCAACACCCGGTATTTTTCGACAATCCGGTTTTACCGCTTCGCTAACGGCGGCAACACCACCGCCGGCGGGGCATTTTTCTCCACTTTCACGGTGTCGAAGATCTGGATCTCCGAGAGCAGAATCCCCCATCCTTTCCGTGATTCACATTTCACGCGCACATAACGCGCCTTGTTTGGCTGATCGAGGAGAATGCGATACCCATAGGCCAACCGGCCACCTGCGGGGAGTTTGTCGAAGCGCGGCGAGTCGTCGAGTTCCCACGGCACATAATCCGCGGGCGGATCAAAGACTTGATTGAAACCCACCTTCCCAACCGGGGTGAACGTCTTGCCATCGCTGGAAACTTCCACTTCGATATGTTCCGGGAACGTTATATGGCAATCGGAATCCTGCCCCGCTTGCACGCGAACTGCGGAAACGGTTTGTTCACTGCCAAGATCGACCGTCGCCACCGGCGCTTCATCTTTGGCAAACATCACGTAAGTCGGCATGTACTTGGCCGTAACATAGTAATCCGGCGGCGCGATGATCCCGTCCGTCAAATCTCCGCCCCCATCGGGATTTCTGTCGTCCTGTTTCCCGGTGAGTATGTAGGGCTTTTCCTGCGCGAGATTTTTACCCCACGTATACCGTTCCCACGGACGTTTCGTTCCAGGGCCGACATCTTGTCCATCAGAATAGCCAACCTTTTGCGCCGCGCCATCTGGCCCAAATCCGGCAAGGTTCATCCGCACCCATTTCATGGTAGGTTCACGGAAGCCGCCGACGTTAATGGTATATTCCTGGCTTGGCGAAGTGATGAGTTCCGTGTGCTGCCGTTCCACATCGCCCGTTTCTCGATGCTCGATCCAGCAATAGTTAACTTCGATCGGAGCAAAGCCTGCCTTGCGCGGTTGATGATGCACCGTCATGGTCGCCATCTGGATGCCGGGACCGAAATAGTTTTTCGCGGAGCGCTGTGTCTGAAACTCGTAGCGAAAGAAAGCGGTCTTCGTGTTCGCCGGGGCGGAATCCACCTTGGCCAGCACCATTTCATCGTTCGGAATCGCATCCGTCGCCTTCTCAAAATCCTTTGCGTATTCGTGATCGTCCCAGGAATGAAGAAGCTTCACGCTATCTCCCTTCATTTTCACGCAAACGCTTCCTCCGTACGTTATATCAGTGATCGGAGTCGGCGCTTCGATTTTCCACGTGGCATCGCAGGGCGTGTTATTTTCTCCCGCGCGCAGGATCGGCTTGTAAAAAGCGACCTCCTTGTCCGCGTCGAGTCCTTTACCCGCGAAAAGACTGGTCTGATACTTGTCGATGACCACGGAAGGCTGGAATTGGATGGTATCCACCTGCGGCCCCATGCTGATCTGAATACGGTTCGCACCGCGGGTCAGCTTCGGTAACGAAGGGCGATTGATCTGCGTGAGCGTTTCGACCTGAAACGAAGAGAGCCCAGACGCCGCACCTTCGAGCTGCGCCTTCATGAGAAATTCCGTCGCTCCGGCTACCTGCGCGGTACATTGCGCTTCTCCGGAGGTCAGCGCGATTTTCTCCCAGTTGATCCCGGCATCGCGGGAGATGGAAAACGTTACCCTTTCCCCGGCGGCGTTTACTTTGGCCGCGGTCACCACATTCGCCGCAGTTACTTTAAAGACGACTTCGCCCGGCCCTTTGACGCCATCCTTCGTCCAAGTAACCCCAGAATCCGAATACACGAAATCCTTCGTCGCGGGATCGCGCAAATCCGGGGCATATTTCCACACGCCATTGGAGCGGATGTTTTTATTCACATCCACATCCTTGCTTCCATTCACCGGACGAAACCCTGGCGCTCCGGCTTCTTCATGGCGTGCAAAGTAACGCGTGTACGATTCGCTGGGCCGCAGATTGAGCACATATTGATGGCCCCACTGCGCCATCAGATTGTAGTCCTCGATATCATTCGGTGGCTTAAACGAATCATAGCCATTGGCCAGAGTGCGCTGAAATTCTACCGGATGATCCGACGCACAGCGCCAGGCGCGATGATCATTGATATCATGCGCCGCGTTCGTCCCGCATTCCGGCGCATAGTTTTCCAGGTAAAAGCGCGGGTTCTTTTCGATCTCGCGCACTGAAGCCACGGCGCCTTGATCGTTAAAGCAATAAAAGCTCATCGAGCTATCAAACATGTGCCAAGTCTTGCCATCATCCCACGAGGTCTCCGTCACCGTGTGATCACCCAGTTGCACGTAATGCGCTTTCCATCCCATACGCAGCCAAAGCGCATCATTCACGCCGGAAATGATCCCGCAATTGCAGTAGCCGAAGCTGTTAAACATGCGTACCGGATCGAGCACATACAGACCGCCTTCCAAAGGGTTTGTCATCTGCTTGCGCAACCGCTGCGACCAGCGCCAGATGGCGATGGCTTGCTCCTGCTGTGTGGAATACTGCGAAGTAATCGAGTGCAGATAGCGATCCACATCCGTCAAATCCGGAGAGCTGTCCGTGAGCAGCGAGATGTTGTAATCCGCGCCCAGAGCGGGCTTCTTTGCGGGCTCGGCGGGTGCGAGTCGAGAATACGAAGAGAGCAACGCCAGCGCGGCAGCACTCGCGCCGAGGGTGCTGCGGAATGATCGGCGCGAGAAAACACGGGAGAATGATGAATTCATCAAAAGCAGGGGCAGGGATTGTAATGCGTCAATCTCGATGGCCTCGCTGACTTAGATTCAGATCAATCTCGCGCACTCCACCAACGACGCATTGCCAGAGGCACAACTCCCTGACTTTCTTTACGTTGCTTCATCGCACTCCCGTATGCTGAATACTGATTACTGATCACTTCCCAAATGGACCTGCTCGACGAACTCCAAACCCGCGTGCTGCCCGGCGACGGCGCGATGGGCACCTACCTCATGGAACTCGGCATCCCGCTGGAGCGCTGTTTCGAAGAGCTCTGCGTGAGCCAGCCCGATCTCGTGCGCCGCGTGCATAACGACTACATCGAAGCGGGTGCGCGCATTATCGAGACGAATTCCTTCGGCGCCAATGCCGCGCGTCTCGCGCGCCACGGATTGGAGCGGCGCGTCAATGAACTCAATTGGACGGCGGCGCAACTCGCTCGCGAATGCGCCAAAGGCAAAAATGTCTATGTCGCGGGCAGCGTCGGGCCGCTCGGTGTTTCCGCGGATCAGGCGCGCGAAAGCGGCCTCGATCGCGAGGATATTTTCCGCGAGCAGATCGGCGCTCTGCTTGATGGCGGGTCCAATCTCATCTTCCTGGAGACGTTTCTCGATCTTGAAGAAATCTCCATCGCGCTTTATGTCAAACAATCGCTGCATCACTGCCCGGTGATCTGCTCGCTCGCCTGCACCGCCGAAGGCCGGCTCCCCGATGGCACATCGCTCGTCGAAGCCTTTGCCCGGCTGCGCGAACAGGGCGCGGATATCGTAGGTGTGAATTGCGCCAATGGACCGCAAGCCATGTTGCGGCTTTTTGAAGAACTGCCTGCGGAAGGTGATCTCTCGGCATTTCCCAATGCGGGCTATCCCCAATATCACGAGGGCCGCTTTCTCTATTTTACCACGCCCGATTACTTTGCGCGCTCGGCGGTGGAACTCGTCGCGCAAGGCGCAAAGATCGTGGGCGGCTGCTGCGGCACCGGCCCCGAGCACATCGCGGCCATGGCGGAAGCGATTCGCACGCTGGCGCCGGTCACAAGTAAAGTGTCGTCCGTGCCCCGGCCGCGCACCGCGGTGGAGAATGCCGGCATTTTGTTAACAGGAGCCGCTTCGTCGCAGACAAAAGCCGCGGAGCCCGCGCGCGAAACTTCGTTACTTGATACCATCGCCACGGGCCGCAAGGTCATCGTCACCGAGCTCGATCCACCCAAGACGCTCGACCTTGCCAAATTCTACGCTGGCGCGCAGGCGCTGGCCGCGGCGGGCAGCGACGCTATTACGCTGGCGGACAATTCCCTCGCCATCCTGCGCGTGAGCAATCTGGCCATCGCCGCCGAACTCAAGCGCCGCCACGGCATCACTCCGCTGCTGCACCTCAGCTGCCGCGACCGCAATGTCATCGGCCTCCAGAGCGAACTCATGGGGATGACCGCCCTCGGCATTCGCCACGTGCTGCCGCTCACCGGCGACCCGGCGAAGGTGGGCGATCATCCGGGCGCGACTTCCGTTTATGATGTTACCTCCATTGAGCTGATCCGCATGATCACGCAGCTCAATGCCGGCCTGAACGCCAACGGCCGCGATATCAAACGCGGCACAGATCTCGTGATCGGTTGCACCTTCAATCCCAACGCGCGCAACCTCGATGCCCAGCTTTCGCGCCTCGAGCGAAAAATCGCCGCCGGCGCGCAGTACGTCATGACCCAGCCGGTCTTTGATACCACGCTCGTCGCGGAAATGGCGCGGCGCACCGCGCAGTTCGGCGTGCCAGTGCTCACGGGCGTCTGGCCGCTGCTCAATGGACGCCAAGCTGAGTTCCTGCATAACGAAGTGCCGGGTATCACCATTCCGGAAAACATCCGCACCGTCATGCACGGGCTCGACGGTGCGGAAGCCTGCGCCAAAGGCCTGGAGATCGCCAGGGATGTCTGTCGCGCCGTGCTCGATCATTTTCCCGGGGTTTACTTGATCACGCCATTCCTGCGCTACGATACGACCGTGGAATTAGCGGAGTTTGTCCGGTCAATGTGAGCGGCGCCCACTTCGTTGTTATACTCTATGAAACTGAAACCGATTTTGGCTTTCGCTGTCTTGTCGAACCTCACTTTCGCGCTTTTCGGCGCCGAGGCGACATTTTCCAAAGACAACAAGCATATCTATCTAGTGCAGGAGGAACAGGCCAGACCCTCAGGTGCGTGCTCGCTCATTGACATCAACCTCGAACAAAATTCCTGCAAAGGAATCGACTTGCGCAAAACGCTCGGCGGCCCCGTGCGCAATATCACGCTCTCCAATGCCGGTTTCGTCCTCTGCGCCACGAAAGCTGCAGTATGGGCGTACGACCCTCTTAAAGATCACTGCGTTAAAGTTATCGACGCGCCGAAGAAGACCGAACTTGTCGAGCTCGGCTACGATCCAGCCCAGGAAATCATCGTTGCCGGTTGCAAAGGAGCGCATGGGCAGGAGCTTTACTGCCTGCCAAAGAATAGAGATCAGTGGATTCCAATATATAATCGGCGTTGCCCCTCGGTGAGGCACCCAACTTTCGGCGATGACGGTACGTTATATTTTGAGAGTGGTGGAGATCTTTGGATCGGCTTTGTGGAGAAGCAAACCGATGCCGACTCGCCGAAAAACCACGCCGCATCGGCGGAATGGCCGAAGTCCATCACTGGCTCGAACCTGGTCGCGTATCGCGCTGCTCCCGTCGCCTTTCTCGAAACTCAAAATACCTCGCCAGATTCTACCGGGCTGAACGGCCTCACGTTTAGCAAACACTTCGTTTATGGTGACTACTCCAGGCTTGGCGGCAGCGGCTGGGGCGAATTAATTCGTTGCAAACGTCCAGCGCCGTTCAAGACGGAGACTGGCGAACCAGGGATTCCCACTGGATCAACCACAAAAGTTGACCTCACCGTCCAGATACTTCAGTCGGTGGAAGTAGTTTCGGACAATGTTTGCTTTGACCTCTGTGCATCGCGAGACGGATCGCTTATTTTCTGTATGAGCCCGGGTGGCAAAGCGACCTTGATCAAGGATGAAGGCAAACCCGAGGAGCTAGCGATCAAAGGATTGGAAGATCTCTTTTGAGACGTGCGAAGTGTGTCGGAGCGCGGACGGCGACGGCTGCAGAATTTCTTGAAGACTTTAGCTTCTGCGCGGGGTTTCCCATCAAAACCTCAAGCTTGTCTCACAAAATTCCCTGCCTAGTCTGAAGGTCACCCATGTCGAACCTTCGCCGCGCCTTTTTTGCCCAAATCGCCGGGCTTGTAATCGCGGTGCTCCTCATAGCGACGCTGGCTCACTACTTTCCCGTGGTGGCCTATATCACGCGGGCGCAGCGCAAGATCGGCGAGATGGATGTGTGGGGCGGCGTGCTTTATCCCCTGCTCTACGCGGTTTGCAATATCCTCCTGCTGCCGGGAGGCGTGCTCGCCATTGGCAGCGGGCTTTTCTTCGGGTTGTGGTGGGGATTCGCCCTGAATCTGGCGGGCAACGTGGGCGGCGCAGCCGTAGCGTTTTTCATCAGCCGGAAGCTGGGACGCAAATGGGTGGAAAAGCGGCTCAAGAAATATGAACGCTGGGCCGCTTTGGACGCAGCTATTGCTCGGGAAGGCTGGAAAATCATCTTCTTAAGCCAGGTCCACCCGCTCTTTCCTTCCAGTCTGCTGAACTACTTCTACGGGGTGACTCGCATCCGCTTTGGCTCCTGTATGCTGTGGATTGCTCTTGGTCAGGCGCCCGGTCTTTTTCTTTACGCCTATCTCGGCACTTTGGCGCAGCTCGGGATGCGGCTTTGGGAAAAACAGACGCATCCTCACCCAATCGAATATTTCATCTGGTTTGGCGGGCTCGTGGTGACCATTCTGGCGACGACGCTGCTCGGGCGACTGGCGATGCGGCTGCTGGCGGAATCGCAGGCGAAGGCGGCGCGGCCGGTAGTAGAGGCGGTGAAGGAAGAGCGGGAGCCGTTGGAGACGGTGGTGAGGTAGGGGTAGGGTTCCGCGGCCCGCTTCTTAATCTTACTCGTAATCGTAATCGTTGCGTGGAGCGCGAAATGGAAACGCGGCTGGGCCTATCTTCGCGAGCTTCCCCTTCCAC
>FTBG01000593.1_pt1 | contig 18799 bp, 12 predicted proteins | sample 1639311 | NCBI WGS metagenome assembly FTBG01 (sample SAMEA3914864, study PRJEB12502) | metagenome | biome: forest; material: soil | place: USA | collected 2012-03-12 | depth 0.3 m | reverse complement strand
TGCCATCTCTCGATTACGGGCTTTCCATTGACCATCAACCGCACACCGCCGTCGGCATGAATCTGGAATCGCCACTTACCCGGAGCCAGTTGTATCTGGGTCTTGGCTATCATGCCAAAGGGCGCGCGAGCCGGGCCATCGTCGAGCGCATCGGGATCTTTCGGCAAATCCCTGGGCGCGCGGCCCTGATAGGGGAAGCTCAGATCGAACGCTCTCGCATTGATTGAAAAGGCAGCGTCATGCTGATCACGCCAACCCTGGAGATCCTTTTCCGGATCCACCGTGTAAGGAAACCAAGTCACGTTCCATCTCGCCCTGCTGAGGTAACGCTGCGCAAGCGGCAGACGCATCGCGGAGCCCGGCGTGGTGCTCAGGCTGCGATACGCCGCTAGCGCCGACTCAACGCGCCCGGCCGCGCAGTTTGAGCGGACCTCATCGAGCAGAACGAAGATCCGTGAGTTCGCGTCCGCAGATGCTTCGCGAGTTCCGGAAAGCGGTGCCATGCGCGCAGAAGCGGTCTGGAACGATCCCTCCGCCGCCTCTGCTTGCTTCCGGACTGCCGCCGGATCGGATGACCGTTTCTCTGCAACAGAGTATGCCAGTCGCGCATCCCCTGCCCATCCGAGTTTTGCTTCAAGATCCGCCGCCCGCGCAAGAACATCACCAGTAGCGGACGAATCCGCATGCAGATCATGCCACTTCTCAGCCTTCGCGACGTCCATCCCGCGGCCGGCATCCCAGATGCGAATGAAGTGATCGTATCCCCCGGTTAGCAATTCACGGCCATCGGCGCTCCAGTCAATGCTATGCACCTCGGTCTTTCCATCGCCATGGTCGATATGCGCGACCTGATCGCCCGATAATGCATTGAAGATCCGCATCGTGCCATCCTGTCCACAAGTCGCGATGCGCCGGCTATCAGGACTCCATGCCAATCGCCAGATACCGCTGGCATGCCCGGAGAAAACACGGATCGACTGTCCGGTTTCGCCATCGAGCAATCCGGCCAGGCTATCCTGGGTAACATAGGCCAGGAATTTTTTGTCCGGGCTCCACTCCAGATCAAACACCGCCCGTGGTGGCTCAAATTCCGATGGAACGCTGCCGGCGAACGCCGGTTGGCGCTCGCGCCATCGCGCAGTGAGTGTGCCCGTGAGTCCGTCCCAGATTTCGATCGCACCATCCGTTCCGCCCACGGCCAGATGCCGCTCATCCGAGTTCCATGCAACGCTGCCAGCGGCACGCCGAATCAACGCAACCTGCCGGCCTTGGCGGTCATCCCAAATCAGGACGCCATCCGCGCCACTTACCGCGAGATATCGCCCGGAAGGACTCCACTCCACACGGTCTCCTTGCGAGTGATCAAACACGCTCATGAGCTTTCCGGACATGGCGTCAAAGATTTCCACCACACCGCGCGTCCGTGCCACCGTCGCCAGCTTCATCCCATCCGGAGACCATGCGACATCATGAAGTACAAGACGCGGATCGAATGAAGGGATCGTCACTCGCTGTCCGGAATCGGGATCGAGAATCGTGATATCCGGTCCAAAATCCGTCATGGCGATCAACCGCCCCTGCGGATTCCATCGGGCCGCCGAAATCCAGTTGTTACGCGACGCAGGAAACGAAAGCCCCTCCGTTCCGTGAGGTCCCCACACTCGTAACGTTCCATCGGCAGACCCCGAGATGAGTTCGGTATCGTCTTCACCGGGTACGCCGGGATTTGGAGTCCGGATCCAGATCATTGAATTCACCTGGCCGGCATGGCTGCAGAGGAGCTCTGGCACGGAGGATTTGTCGAATGGGGAGAAGAGCCGCAGCGTGCTGTCATGGCTTGCGCTTGCAATTCGGCTCCCGTCCGGGCTCCAGGCCAGCGAACTCACAAATCCCCGGTGCAGGTTTTCTCCAACAATCGGCCGGCGGTTCGCGATCTCGTAGATCGTAACGTAGCGATTTTTGGAGCCCGCTGCGACGTACTTCCCGGTCGGATCGATTGCCACGGTGAAGGCATCGCTACCCACTCCGAGATTTCCTTCAAAGAGCTTTCGGCCAGATACGGAGAGCACCTTGACCGTCAGCCTGGCGTTCTCCAGTTCCCCAACAGCCAGCATCTGCCCATCTTCTGACCAGTCGAGGCAACCAATGCCAGATTTTGTCGTCAGGAACGGCTCGAGATTTGATCCGCTCGGATCTTCGATCGGATACCAGAAAAGGACCTCGGGAAAGAGCCCGCCGACCGCGAGGCGCTGCCGGTCGCGGATCGGTTGCCAGACGACGCTCCGAACTGCCAGATGGGACGGAAGCCGTGTGCTGGCTACTTTGTCGCCCGTATCGGCGTTCCACACGGTCAAGGTTCCATTTTCAGAACCCGCGGCAACAAGATGCCCGGTCGGATCCCAGGAAACCGACAGAATCGGACCGTCAGCCCCGGTAAAACGCCGCTCGAACACAAGTCCGCCGATTTTCCAGATCGCCACGGTCCCATCGCCGCCGCCGGTTACGAGACGAAGCCCGTCGCGGGTCGCCGCAAGCGACAAGACACCGCCCTGATGCGCCCGCACCCGCAGCCTGTCCTGATTGAGTTGCCCGAGCGCGTAATACCATTCCCAATTGCGCAATTCGCGTCCGCTCGGTTCATGCTGATGCAGCGAGACGAGTTCCCAAGCGCTTTCCGGACGCCCATCCACGATGTGACGCCCCGCCTGAAGCATATGCGAGGAATAGAGCCGATCCTCCGCGACGTTTCGCTCCGAGTCCGCGACCGCCCGCTGCTCGTCGGCGACGACTTTCGCCTTCTGCGCTGCGATCGACGCCGCGGTCGCGCGATCCCGCGCGTGCATGACATTGATTGTAAAAATGATCCCAGCGAGAAGCAGGACGGCGGCGGCGATCGAAAGCGTGAGATGACGCCCAACGAAGAGTCGGATCAATTTCCAGGCACCAGCTTCTTCCGCAGCGGTCGCGAAGCCTGTCTGGAAAGCCTCGATCTCGTGTTGCAGCGCCGTCACCCGCTGATAGCGCTGCGCTGGATCGAGCGACATGGCCTTTAGGGCCACAGGCGCAAGTGAATCCGGCACGCGTCCGCCCGGCAGGTGCGGCAGCCGTTTTCCAGCCGCGGCGATTGCGGGAGGAAGGAGCCGTCCGGCGCGCACATTGGACAGCACGTCTTCCGAATCCTTCCCGGAAAAAGGCGGCTGCAGGACCAGGAGATGATAGAGGATCGCGCCGAGCGAATAGAGGTCAGAATGCTTGTCGACTTTGTCATTCTCCCCGCGAGCCTGTTCCGGCGACATGTACTGCGGTGTGCCCAGCACGGTCCCCGCCAGCGTCGTTCCCGCAGCAGTCGCCGAAGTCATGTCTTTCCAGCGTCGCGCGGACTCCGGCCCACCTTCCGCAAGGTCAGGGGAACTCGGTTCGCCCAGCTTTTTGGCGAGCCCCCAGTCCATCACGAGCACTTCGCCGTACTCGCCGAGCATGATGTTATCCGGCTTCAGGTCGCGGTGAATGACTCCCCGGGAGTGTGCAAACGCGACGGCATCGCAGATTTTCTGAAAAATCGTGAGCAGTGCAGTCAGCGGATAACGTTCGATCGCGTCGAGATCGCCGATCGAAAGCATCTCGAACACCTTCTTGAGCGAGGTGCCCTTCACCAGCTTCATCGTATAGAAGGGCTGGTCGTGCGCATTGACGCCAAGCTCGTGAACCGGGACGATGTTTGGATGTTCGAGCGCCGCGGTGATCTGCGCTTCCTGCACGAAGCGTTTGACGTCACCGGTCTCCCGACAATCCTGCATCACCTTCATGGCAACGCTGCGCTGCGTGGCACGCTCGAAGGCATTCATGATGATCCCCATGCCGCCATGCGCGACCATCCCGCCCACGGTGTACTTTCGCTCCCCGCGCAATTCATCCGGAACCAAGAGGCGCACGGTGGATGCCATCGGCGCCATTGAGAGGGTTTCCTCATCCGATCGCGCCCGATGAACACGGATCGTCAGGTCTGCCACCCCGATGACATGCGTCGCCGAAATCGGCTGCGGTCCAGTCATGCGCTGTCCGTTCACGTATGTGCCGCTGCGGCTTCCCAAGTCTTCGAGCACGCATCCCTCGGAATCGACATTCAACTTCGCATGGCGCGAATCAATCTTTCCACCTTCGATTCGGATCTGCGCTCCATCTCCGGCACCGATCACGTACTCTCCTGGCGTCAATTCATGCTGGCTCACCAGCTTCTCTCCCTGAAAGACGGAAGCCATGGTCTTGGGGGGCAACATACAGACTCGTTTACCGCTTCCCACCCGCGCCAGCAAGCCACAAGGAATCCGATTTGAATAAGCCAACTGCCACGGCAAATGCGTTCGAGACGCTGGATCCGCCGCTAAATCCAACCAACTGACCTATCTCTAAGTCCCGCGAACCAGCGGCAAGAACCGAAGAACCTCTTCGCGATACCGGGCCAGGCTCGCCGAGAGATGACTGTGACCGTCCTCGAGATGTTCAGGATCCACTACCCCCCTGCCAAACCACAGGAGCGCCAGAAACCACGCGAAATTGACCGAATGCTTCGGAGCCGTCTTGAGCTTGTCGAGATGCCGCGTGCTCCAGAACTTTTCCGTTCCGCCGCAGTGAATCGAGCGTTGGATGGCACCGGCGATCGGATTGTAAAGCACCTCATCACGTAGCTCGAGCGGCTCCTGCCAATAGCAGTGGTGCTGGCTCCAAAGGCGGTTTTCGAGTGTCCGCACGCCCTCAGTTCCACGCTTCGCGTAGATGATCGCGTTGAGCACCCCCTGGTCGCCATGACCGGGATAGACGCCCCCGCCCCCAAAGATGGCGCGGTCGCAACACACAGCCCACTCGTTGAGAATCTCGCGATTCGCTGGGGTCAACGCGCAGGTATAAAGCGACGCCGACATGTAACTGTCGTTGGTTACCGGAGTCTCGATGCCATAAACCCGATATGACTCATCATAATGCGTGCGGCTATCTTTCCCGCCAAGGAACTTGCCAGTGCGGACAGCCTCCTCGATCACATCGTCAATCCGCCCACACATGACACAGTCCGAGTCGATGCCCACGAGGACATCGTCATTCGCCGTCAGGTCCGCCGCCGCGTATGCCTTCAGCTCCCAAGCAGCGAGCTTCCGACCAGGCTTCGCGAGGGCGCTGGCGTCAACGAGTTCAACACCGGCATTTTCAAATACCCGCCGCTGTTCCGCCGTGAGCGGCGCCTTTTGCACATGGTTATTGACCACACGCACACGTGCTTCCGGGTGAAAGCGCAGGACAGAGTTCACGGTGGCAACCGTGCCTGGAAAGAAAAAGCCGTCTGTAACAGTTAGAAAAACGAGTCCCATGAGTTAGGCAGGAAGAGTAACCGGATCGCCCTCGGCAGTACCATGAGGCTCCAGTTTGGAAATGGATGCTTCAGCAGTCGCGGCTTCTTCCGGCGTAAGATAGCGCGCCGCGCCGCCGTCAAAATAAAGGGAAATCCGCCGGATAACGTCATCGGCGGTGATCATATCCATGCACCGGGGCAAATGGCCGGCCAGTTGTTTGCACAAGCTGTCGTCCTTTGAATCACCATCGCCGAGCGGGACCGTCCTCGCTTTCCAGCAGCCTCCGCCCAGACAGCAAGTCAGCGCACCAATGGTGTGGATAAACTGATGGTGTGGGTAAGCCTCCCACTGCACGGGCTCCCGTCCTCCGGCGACCACCACGCAAGGACGAAACTTCGGCGTACCCGGCCGTGTTTCCACCGCCGCCGCGAGGTGCATGGCAAATGTCACCGGGCAAAGCGCGCCCTGCGCATGATGCATCAGTCGCACAAACTGCCGGAGATTCGTCTTTCCCCGCAGATCAATCACGCCCTTCAGCGGGCGATGCGCATGCCGGTCCTCGCCAACCTGCACAAAAAGGATCTTTCCCCGGAAGTGATCCACGACCTGCTGGTACCTGGGGTGATCCCACCACTTGATGGTGTAGTCGTATTTACCGCCGGCAACGACGATCCAGAATGGGATCCGCTCGCGAGTAATCTCCTGCACCTGCGACATCCACCGCTTCTCCTGCTCCGCCAGATGAATGTCTCCCTTAAAGACGGTGGGCTGAATGTTCAGGCCCAGGTGCTCATTCAGGCAGTCGGTGAATCCTTGGATAAAGTGCACCGGTCGCTGATTGCTCTTGTGGATCAGCGGGTAGCGGCAGTCGATTTGCTCGACCTCCGGATCGCTTTCATCGAGCCGAGTAATATGCGGGTTATTCTCCCAGAGCGCACCGCACGAGGTACGGACGTCCGTCTGAAATTGACCGGGATAAGTCAGATGGAGATCCCGGACCGCTGCGGTGAGCATGACAATGTCACCGGGCGACTGACTGTTGCGAAGAATGAGTTTTCTCAAAGCAACGGAAGCAACCTGAGCCCGCAGGTCATCGCCATGAACAGGGTTCAACAGCCGGGGTGCGCCGCATACGAACGGTTTTCTGCAGTTAGATCAGTTGGGAATCCTACTCGGACATCGACGAGTCCGAAGAATCGTCAGAAGGATCCGAACTTCCACTCGAGAAACTGTCGGACGAACTGCTCGAAGACGGCTCAGGCCCCGGGTCTTCGCCACTTGATGAGCTGTCCGACGGATCATCCGACGGATCGGAACTTCCGCTCGGACAACTTGAAGAACTGGAGCTGGGTGTCCACCAGTCGCTGGAGCTTGACGAGGAATCCGAATCATCCGGATCGGAGTGCCCACTCGAAATTGACGACCGAATCAACTCGTCCCCGCCTGAAGAATCGCTCGATGCATAAGTATCACCCATAGTGGGCGCGCTATAAATCAAAAGCCGTCCGAGCGAACAAGACTATTCTCGGAAAGTTATCAAAAATCCGCGAAATCGGCGGACAGACGGGGTTGGATGCCCCGTTTCGAAGTTAGTTAGTTCCCATGGAAACTATGATGACACACATCGGAACTAAACTCACACCAGTCGATACACGCTGTGCCGGCCGGAAAGTTCACGCAGTTCAATTTCGCCGGAGATAAACTCGATCTTCAGCCAGGCGGCGAGATGCCGCTGCGCCTCGGAGCTGACACAGAAATCGATCTGCCGGCTACTCGCCAGTTCCTCGAGACGGAAGACAAAGACGATCTCGTTGCCGGTCTGGAGTTCCTCCCCCGGTGTTGGCGTAGCTCCGATCGACACCCCACCACGGTGGAGCACCACTCGAAAGGGAATCTCGGCTTCTACTTGCCGCTGACGCAGTTCGGCAGCTGCCTTCGCGATCTTCTCGGCGGGGCACTCCGCGCCACGCCAGAATGCCAGGAATCCGTCCCCGAGATGCTTGTCCAGCCTGCCGCCGGATCGCTCGATTGTCTCCTGCGGTCTGGCGAGCGCTCGCGAGAGAAGCGCATCCGCCTCTCCTTGCGGCATGCCCTGCGAAAGCCGGCCCCAGCCTTTGATGTCGACGAACAAAAGCCAGCAATCCATGTGTTCGACCCGCACATTCGTCGCCGCCACACTGGGGACAGAGATCCGATCAATCGACCGGTCCGTCGAAAGCTGCACGAAATGGAAAATCGAATCGCCAATCCGGATCGTGTCTCCATTCAGAAGGCGTCGTACCGTGGCCACTCGGCTTCCATTCACGCTGATTCCGTTCTTTGCCCCGAGGTCGATGATCCAGAAGCCGCTCTTGTCCCGGCTTTGGATCAACGCATGCCGTCGCGAAACGTTCAGGTCATTGATGACGATGTCGTTCTCCGTTGCCCGGCCCAGACCACAGTCACCCGTCAGGGCATGACGAACTCCCTCCGGTGTTTCCAACCAGGCGGGAATAGGATCGTCTGCGCTCATCGCCAAGCACTTATGAAGCCCGGAAGCCGCCAATGCAAGCCGCCGGGTTAATGGCAAAGGATCAGCCAGGCCGGAGATTGAGTAGAGTGCGGCTCCAGCCACCCGACATCCGAATGCTCCCCAAACTCCTTCGTCCGCTTGCCTTGATCCTTTCTGCCGTATGCGGATTCACTGCATTGGCTGCCACCGAATCAGCTTCCCCCGCCGCAACGGATTTTGATCTGCAGGGATTCCTCGATGCCGCTATCAAGAGTGGAGAAAAGCGGATCGTTGTGCCTCCCGGTCGATACAGGGTCACACCGAAGCATGCCCGGCACCTTCAGTTCAAGGACCTGACCGACGTCGAAGTGATCGCCACCGGAGTGGAGATGGTCTGCACGGAGACCACTCTGGCAATCGCCATTGAATCCTGCCGGAACTTTCACCTCCAGGGTCTGACAATCGATTACGATCCCCTGCCATTTACGGAAGGCCGGATCACCGCTCTGGCACCCGACAAGAGTTGGCTCGAATTCGAGATCCTCGACGGCTATCCCGACAGGAAGCTCGAAGAGCGCATCCAGATCTACAATCCGGCAACCCGTGAACTGCGTCGCGGCGACGCGGGCTGGGAGGCAATCGAATCACTCGGCAGTCACCGCTATCGGGTCGCGAAGCATCGCGGCTATCACTACAATCCGCAGGCTGATCTTGAGGAGGTCGGCGACATCCTGGTTACCAATCAAACCGACGCGCCCGGCGGCAGCGCCGCACATGCCATTATCTCCAGCCGTTGCACCGGGCTGAAACTGGAAGACATCACCCTGTACTCATCCAATTGCTTCGGCTTTCTCGAGAACGGCTGCGACGGATCCACGTATCTCCGCTGCAAAGTCGACCGCCGCTCGCCGGAGTCCGATCCAGTAAAGCGAGCTTTCCCGCGAATGCGTTCGCTGGATGCCGATGCCTTTCACAGCACGGAGGCCGGCAAGGGACCGGCGATCATCGATTGCACTGCGAAGTTCCAGGGCGACGACTGTGTGAATATCCACGGAACTTACGACATGGTCTTTGCTGCGGAAGGAACGCGACTGCGAGTGGCAGCAAAAGGTCAACTCCATCTCAAGTGGGGCGATCCAGTCGAATTCCTCCCCTTTCAGGGAGAGCGCCCGCCAGATGCAACCGTGGTCAAAATCGAGCCGGCAGATGGCCTGACCGCGGAAGAAAAGGAATTCGTGTCAAAGCTCCACATGAATGAGCAGATCCAAACCAACCTCGCGAGCGGCCACGCGTCGGTTTTCAACGTCACTCTGGATCATGCAGTCGCTCTGCCGATGGGCTCGCTGATCTGTTCCAGCCTTCGTGTCGGCAATGGGTTCGTCGTACGAGGCTGCGACTTCGGTTACAACCGCTCCCGCGGCATTCTCATCAAAGCCAGCGACGGACAGGTCATTGGAAACCGGATTGCCCATAGCAGAATGGCGGCCGTCCTCGTCGCCCCGGAATTCTGGTGGCTTGAGTCAGCAAGCTCCAGCAACGTGGAGATTCGGGACAACGTCATTGACGGCTGCTTCGGAACCGCCGTCGAAATCATTGCCCCAGGCGGCAACGGAAAGCCGCTCGCCGCAGGCGCGCATCGGAACCTTGCCATCCTTGGAAACAAGATCAGCGCTTCGCCATGGCCAAACCTGCAGGTCACCTCGACGAAGTCACTTCGGATCGAGGGCAATACGTTTACTCCTTCCGATGCGATACCTCCTGGAGCCAGGTCGTGGAACTGGGGCACCGGAACCCCACAGCCAGTCGTCCTCACCGACTGCGCGGAAGTGCAGCAGTCGCAGGACACGGCAAAACCGTAGTCCTTCAAGCGCGGGTCAGATAATATAGATAGCGAGTAAGCGATAGTGGCAGGCGAGACTCGCCCGCTCTGCTGCGCAGAGAGAAAAGACCGGCGGCAGAATGCAATCCCGTCTTGTCTATGCTATGCAATCCATGACATAGTCGCGTCATCGGTTTCCTCCCCAGAAGCCGGGTTAGCTATCAGCCACCGCCCAAAAAGGCAGTACCAGATTAGCTGCCGTCCCTCCACCCCTCATTATCTACCCCCATGACAAACCCGGTTCGTCCCGGAAACCGCAAAGGTTGCATCATCGCGGCAGCCCTTGTTCTCAGCCTCGGTACGCTAGCCATTGCCGCATGTATAGTATTCGGCAGCTCCGTCCTCGGTTCTTCCTCAAAGGAAACGACTCAACTGGATTCGGATATTTCAGAGCGGCTCAAGCATCTGGAAAGCGCGCGCGTCAGCGACCTCAAGCCAAATGGAGATTTGCTGGATCAATTCCGGCACCTGAGCGACTTCTCGGACCTCCAGCGCGGGAGCACTGAACGCGAAATTAAGGGAAAGGTCGTCGAATGGACGCTCACCGTCTTCGAAGTCAGCCACCACGGGGAGGAATATCGCATCCAGACCTCCGATCGAAATAAGGTCGATACGGTCGTCATCGTTCACCCCTTGAGCGGCGAAGATAAATCCAGGATCGAGTCACTTCGAACCGGCACCCCAATCACCGTCCGCGGTTATATCAATGGGATCCTAACTGGCAGCGTGGAAATCGATCCTGCGATCGTGCTGCGTTGATCAGCAGCCTTCGCAAAACGAACACGCTCTCCTCCACCTTACATCTCGGGCTGCGCTCTGCTTTAGAAAACCCGGCATCCTTCAATCTGCCCATCAATCACCAAGTGACCAAATTGGTTAGTTGATCGCCAGTCGAGACTACGACTAATCACTCAGCTCGCTTCAACCAAATTGTCCGGCAGCTTTCGTCCACGTCGCCGGGACCACCAGGCCGCAGGTCCACCCACAAGACACAGCGCAGCAAAGCCAATCCCCATCGCTTTCGGCAATCCGTCCAGCGCCGATCGTGGCACCGGAATCGCCGGTGTGAAATCCCCCGCGATCAGATAGAGCCAACGAGGCTGCCTTTGCGGGAGTCGTTCATCGATCGTCCAAAGCGCCACGTTCTCCGGGTCTCCGTGCGGAATCTCGAAAGTGAGCGCTTCAGTAGACGGCTTCCATGACCAGATGCCCGTGATCAATTGATGCGGCTTCGCATCCGGTCCGTCAGGAGGAAGCGCGGCATAGGGCGAAGTCGGATCGAACTGAGCCCGCTTTTCAAACCGTGGCTTGCTGAAAGCACTCAGCGGCTGCGGTGCGCCCATCATCCGAACCTGCAACACGCTCGAGACCGCCTCTACAGCTGCCTCCTCGGTGTCGATCATCGGATTTGCACCGCCGTAATCCGCGGTGATCTCGACCTGCACCACCCCGTGCCCGGAGAAGGCAACCTTTGCGAGCAGATACTCGCCGCCATGCGCGCTGGCCCGGGGCGACGCTGCGAACAGCGCGCCCACAAAGGCCATCAACAGCATTGCGGTAAACCGCATCCGATCTCGCTTACTTCTGATTCCAGCGCAGCACGCGGCCGTACTTATTCCACTCGGTCTCCATGATGTTGCCGTCCGCGTCGAACGTAATGCCATGCGGAGAAGTGACGATGCCTTCGCGCCAGTTGGCAGGCGCAACAGCAGGCGTATTCGTTTCGCCGCCTTTGGTATTGAGACCGAGTTCGGCGACTTGCTTGCCTTCCTTGTCGAAGACCGAGACGCGGCCTGCGATTTCCGCGATGGCGGCGAGGTCTCCGTGGAAGGAGACGGAACTCGGACGGCGCAGGCCCTTGTCGGCAATCACTCCGATAATGTCGCCATCCAGCGAGAGGTGCATGATGCGGTTGTTGCCGCGATCGCACACGAAGAGACGCTCCGGCTGGAAGCGCGGATCGATGAAGATCTTGTGGCAGTTTGAAAGATGATACGGTGCCACGCGTCCGCCGAAGACCTTCTTGAATTTGCCAGTCTTGTCGAAGAGGAAGATCCAGTCAGCGCCATAGCCATCGGCCACATAGATATCGCCATTTGGTGCAACAGCCACCGACGTGAGCTTCAGCCCGTTCTCGTTCTTCTTGGCGATCTGATCCTTCGGCACCTCCTGCGTCTTGCCGTCAGCCAGCGTCACGGTGACCGAAGTCGGCGTCTCGGCGCTCACATACCCGGAGATTTTCTCCGCCGGTTTGCCCTCGCCCGCCTTGGTTTCGATGTTAACGACCCGAGCCTTGTCCGCAGGGAAGGAGTCTTTCGGAATCTCCATGACCTGCGTCCCGTCGAGCTTCAGCTTGATCACTCGCTGCTGGCCGAGGACCGCAGCGTAGATGAATTCGCCGTCAGCTTCCTTGCGGATCGTGAAACCGTGCAAGGTATCGGGCGTTTTGAGCTGCTCGATGAATTTGCCATCCTTGCCGTAAACCTGGAGTCCCCCCTCCTTCTGGCCATCCACGCTCACGTAGATTTTTCCGGTCGAATCCACGCCAATCTCGCCGTGACCATTGCCAATCGTTTCCTTTCCGGGCGGCGGCGTCAGCCAGTTTGGAACGAATTCGTACGTGACTTCCGCTTGAGCGAAATAGGGAACTGCGAGGGCAACCAGAACAGGAAACAACCTTTTCATAGAATGGGGAAAGCCCGGGAGGATGCTCGAGACATCAGCTCAACGCCAGTATGACTTTTATGAAGTCAAATTTAAGACACGATTTCTGCAATTCGTGCCCATTCCGGCGCTGGCGCTTCAAATTCGACGCGCGTTTTCGTGAGCGGATGCACAAAGCCGAGCTTCCACGCATGAAGGCACAGCGGTTGCGCGCCGACCGGCAGCGTCATCGCATCTCCTAGCTTGCCACCCGGCAGATAAGCAGGATCACCGCAAATCGGAAAACCAAGGTTCCACAGGTGAATGCGGATCTGATTGGTCCGTCCAGTGCGTGGACGAGCCTCCAGAAGCGCGGTCCCATCGGTGTCGCGCGAGAGCACCTGAAATTCCGTATACGCTTCCTGCCCTTCGCACTCGTCGACTTCCCGCGATCCAAGTACGCCCGGATCGGTACTGATCGGCGCATCGCACGCAAAGAGGTCCGATACCGGGTGGCCGGGAACTCGCACTAGATAGCGCTTGTCGACCTCGCCTCGAACAAACTGCGGCTGGATAAGCCGTGCGAAACGCTGGCTTCTGGCAAGGACGACCATACCTGTCGTATTGGCATCGAGCCGATGCACCGGACGCGGTTTTTCCGGCGCGTAAACCTCCGCAAGGATCGACTGCAGCGTGTTTCGGTTGAAACGTCCGCTCGGATGCATGGGAAGCGGCGCCGGCTTGTTAACCGCAACGAACGCTTCGTCTTCGTGGAGGATCGTAATACCGGCATTCACATCAGGCTCGACCGTCCCAGGAGAAATCCGCTCATAGCGCTGCCCCGCCCTTACGACCTGGTCCGCGCAAACGGGCAAGCCGAGTGGATTCACGATGCGGCCCGCTTCGCAAAGCCGGAGCCACTCGTCCTGAGGCACGTGCGGAAAAATGCCGGTCAGGCACTCCACAAGAGTACGGCCGTCAGAGGCAGCCGGCACATTGACGGGGCGGCGGTTATCATAGGCGCCACTGCCAGGCAATGGCGAGGTACAGCGCTGGATCGACTCATGCCGGCGCGCGATCGTTTCAGCCATTCGATCCCCGGAAGTCTTGTAACAATGCGGACAGGAATCCGGCGGCGAATAACGTGGATCCTTCTGATCCGCCACAGTCAGCGGAGCCAGGCAGGCAAAGCAATGCGCGGAGTCCGTTTCCTGCAGCGCTGGATCGACGCCGACGCGCTGATCGAAGACGAAACATTCGCCCTCATAATGAGCGCCACCGCATTCCTCGAAATACTTCAGGATGCCGCCTTCAAGCTGGTAAATCTGGTTAAATCCTTCGCGCTCCATGAAAGGGCCCGCTTTTTCACAGCGGATGCCTCCCGTGCAAAACATGACGACCGGCTGATCCTTCAGCTCTGGCGGAAGCTGCCGGACTGCGTCGGGAAATTGCCGGAAGTGATCGATGCCTGCAGGCCGCGCACCTTTGAATGTGCCGAGCTTCACTTCATAGTCGTTCCGCGTATCGAGGAGCGTCAGCGGGCGACCTTCATCGAGCCATTGTTTCAGAACCCGCGCCGGAAGCTTGGGCGAAGTGTGCCGCGACGGATCGATGCCCTCCACTCCAAAGGCGATAATCTCCTTCTTGATCCGCACGAGCATGCGATTGAAGGGCTGATGATCGCTGTCGCTGTACTTCGGGGTGAGCTCCTCCAGTCCAGAAATGCTCCGCAACTCCGAGACCAACTGGTCGATTTCCGCTGCCGGTCCTGCCACGAAGAGGTTAATGCCCTCCGTACTGAGCAGGATCGTTCCCCGCAATCCGGCCGTCTTGCAAAAAGTCAGCAACCGATCTCGCAGAACCTTGAGTTCCGTGAGCGGGGCAAATTTATAAGCGGCAATGTTCGTGATCAGTTTCGCAAGCATCGGTCGAGCCCGCTATTCAAGCATCGGTACGCCATCCGCGCGAGGGCTTTGAAGGCCGCGAACGAAATCATTCAACGGATTGGTCAAAGCCACTCTCGCTCGTTCCGAACAAAGGCGCGGCGTCCGAAATTCAGGCGCAGCCCCAAGGTATAGCAAGACGGACCGTCTCTTCTTACCAGTGCCCGCGTCTGCCGATCGGCATCGATTTCTTCGCCCGCTCTCGCTCGATCAATTCGCCCAGGCGCTTGCGGATGACGTCGTCAGGATTGTGTATTGCATACCAATCCGGAGGCATCTCGACCGTCGTACGTCCAAATCTTCCCTGCTCGAAGGTCAGCCTAACGGTCGGACCAAGCATCACCTTCACAAGCCGTATTGCGTCCTGCCCCGCAGCCGGGGCCAGTTGCTCCGCAACTCGCTGAACCGCGAGAATGCACAACTCCCGCTCAAAGCCGTCAGACGCCAGCACGAAATCTCCTCCGCCCGCCAGTGTGCTACGACTGGAGGGCGACGAGCCGTGGAATGGTCCACCAGGAGGAAACGCGTCCGGCATGCCTGTTGATTCGATTCGCTAATTTCCAGGAAACTGCTGCCTCATCGGCACCTGCTTCCCGTCCCACAGTTAGACGTTGGAGATCGTCGCCGGATGCATACAAAGTGAGGAGAGTGCGCCCGGGCTGAAAGGCGCGATTGCTCCACTTGCTGGCAGCTCATCAGGCCGGGTCGGTCGTTCAGGCCAGGTCATTTCTGCTTCTCAGCCAGGACGGCGACGAGCGCCGCAAGCGCCGCGGTTTGGGTGTTGAAATTGGCCGTCCGATCCTTCGCTCCAACCTGCCAGGACACGGAAAACTCCCCATCCTCCGCGACACTGTTTTTCAAGAGCGACGCGGCGCTGCACCGGATACAGGCATCGATTTTCTGAGCCAATTCCGGATGCAGCTTCCGTGCATTCAGCACCTCGTGAAGCTGGCCGAGATAACGAATCATGATGCCTTTGAACAAACCCGGATCCCACCCCTTGGTGCCCAGCTTCTCGAACAGGACACCGTCAGGCAAAATCAGCCCCGCGCGAGAAAGTACGCCATCCGCAACCTGCGCCGCTTCGTCGAGATATTCGGATTTCCCGGTGGCTTCGTACAGGGCTGTCAGCCCGCCGATGAGTGCGCCTTGATTATACGTCCAGTAATCTCCGCGATGTCCCGGCGCGTCGACGACTCCGGAACCATCGAAAAGCCGCTTGGAGTGAATCCACTCGAGCGTCTGCTCGGCCCACTTGAGATACTCAGGGGAGCGTGTGTGTTGGTAAAGGCGGGCCGAGAGAATGAGAAAAAGGCTGTTGGTGATCGAGTTTGGCCGTTGCTTGTCGGCATCCTCGCACCAGATGACGCCGCCATCCTTATCCGGCCGCCAATTCTTCGCCATGTGTGCGTGAATGGTCTTGGCCGTTTCGAGATACTTTGCCTCGCGGGTGCGATCGTACATCTTCAGCCACGCGATCGCCCACCAGCCTGAATCGTCCAAATACTCGTTGCGGAACTGCGTGTACGAATCCCCTCCACCCAGCCCAGCCTCCGCGGCTTTGGCTTCGCGAGCCTTTGCCTCGGCCTGATGCCGCTGCCATTTCTGTTCATCTTCATCGCTCCACTGGTGACGCCGCTTCAACTCCGCGACGAGTCGCGGCCCGGTGGCGTGGCGATCCTTGTGGAGCTCGTATAACTCGGCAATCGAGGCGTCGAAATCACGCGTGCCGGTCGCGTTCATGAAGTCGACGAGAACTTCGACGGCATTCGCCGAAGACCACCACGGCGGATTGAGCCGCCCCTCATAATGCGCGCGGAGGTCGTCGCCCTTGCGATCGAGCCAGATTGCGAGTGTCGGCGACCAGTAAAGGCGGTTGAGAAGGCCGATGCCGTCCGCCGTGCGGCGAATGACGGCATCGCGCTGCAATTCATCTGAGCCTAGCGGCTCGGCTCGCAACTGAAAACAAATCAGAAGCGAAAGACCACCAATGAGGGGAGTAAGTAAGCGCATGGGGATAGCGGGTAACTGAACGAGGGGTAAGTGGCGAATTTTCTAACTCAAGATGTTTCTCAGGACTCCATCAATCGGACCAGCCCGATGAAATCGTCATCGGACCAGCCAGCAGCGATTCCCCGCTCATAGATATCCTTCACCAACTCGGTCTGCCGAAGCGAGAGCTTGGCATCCGCGGCCGTCTCCAGCGTCAGGCGCAGATCCTTCGCCATGTGCTTCACGGAAAACTGCGGGCTGTAATCATGCTGCCGCAACTTGGGCTCCTTCAGGTCAGCAACACCGGAGCGCGAGACATTCACCTTGAGTGCTCCGAAATAGGTATCATCAGAAATCCCGGAAGCACGGCAGAAAGTCAGACTTTCGCTCAGGGCCTGCGCCACGCTTGCGATGTTCAGATTCATCGCAAGCTTCAGCGTGGACGCCGTGCCAAGCGGCCCGATATGCATGATCGTCCCTGAAAGCCGCTCCAGGATTGGCCGCGCCTTCTCGATCACCGCCGCATCTCCACCCAGGTAATACACGGTCTTCCGATCCTCCGCCGCCAGCTTGCTCCCGGTAAAAGGCGCTTCGAGGAATAGCGCACCGGTCGCCTGCACCTGCGTCGCAAACTCCAGCGTCCACTTTGCTGAGATCGTGCTCGACTGAATCACAAGTTGCCCGGAATGCAGCACCGGCTTGATCTGATCGAGCACCGACTGCACCGCCGGTGGATCAGCGACAACGATGAAAAGAGCGTCGGCCCCGGCAACGGCTTCCTGAATGGAAGCGCAGAAATTCGGAAACTCCTTCGGCGTCCGGTTCCACGTGCGGACCTCATGTCCGTCGGCGATCAGATTTTTCGCCCACGCACTGCCAATGATTCCAAGACCAAGAACAGAGATTTTCATGGCCTGATTGCCTACGCATTGTTGCGCTCGGGCGCAAACCGGGAATGCGGCGTGCAAAAAACGCGCAACTTTCCTTTTTCCTAACGGTTAACCCATTTGCCGGTTAATCCGATGCTGCGGAGCGCCGCATTGGTACCGTCGGTGGCTGCAGCGCGGCGGATCCCAACTTATCGGTCGGGGAATTCCTGGAGTGCATCGGGAAACATTCCAATGGTTATTTATGGACGGACCTACAATCGGACGAGGCCGAGGCCCAATTTTCACACCCTAAGAAATTTGTTATGACTAACGGGCAACCCCACCCCACCCCCACATTATGGATCCAACATTTGATATCCATTTCGATCCCCCCCATCTGTCCAAGTCCGTACAATGCCAGAACATCATCTCGTTCATTCCGGAGTTTCTGACTTCGGAAACAAGCGGGTACCTCTGGATTCGCCAGCCACTTCGCGACGGCCCGATACGACTGGCTTTGCACATCGATAATCACGAACCCGTGCACGGCACATTCGACTGGCACTGGCTCTACGCAGCAGGCCGGACCGCCGATGTTCGCCACTTGATCGAGTCTCTCTTCGGAAAGCTCGCTGTGCACTGAGCGGGCGGCACTCTGAAAGTGAATGGCAGCCTGGCTGCCGGATAGCGCAAAGGCTGGCAACGCTCCCCGTCCTATCGGGCAGCGGGAATGGGTGTCTCTCCTTTGATCCGGTACGCTCGATTAAGTTGGGCGTCATAGGCCCAAACTTTCACAGCCTTGACCCCTTTTGGAAATCGGCTGACGTCAAATATCTGATACCAGCCGCAGTACATACAATCCGGGGCATGAAGCGCCGCAGCCACGTCTTCGCGACACGCACCATATTTGGCGACTTGAAAAATGACAGGCTGAGCCTCTTCAGTGTCAAAAGTAAAGAGCACGGCATCTGCCGGTCGCGTCTTCCCAGGAAGCACTGCCCAGCCCATGATTCCGAACCGTGTGGGGCCGAGATTTGAGGACTTTTCAATTGTGCCGAACTCGGCTGAACCGGGTGCAGCCGGATCAGCGATGTTGCTAATCATGCCGGACGGCAACAGTGCCGGGTGTAGGTATCCCAATCGATTGAGAGCGTTTGCCCGAATCTTCAACAAGGGAACATCGGGATGCACCAGCCCCGCCAATGATTCGTCATTCTTGACCACATTGATCAAATTCAATGCGGCTTTGCCTCTCAGTAGATCGAGGTGCAAGTCAACCCAGCTATCCAGACTGCCAGCGGCATTGATCGTATGCAATACCGCCAGGATCCCCAGCAATAAAGTGGCGACACCGGCCAGCAAACCTCGAAGAGCCGTCGACGATATCGCTTCGCGGATTTTCGGCAGCACCAAAGGCAAGATGAATAGAAGCCCAATGGGAAAGAGAATCGAAAAAATGATGTATCTGGTTGAAAGCGCTTGAACGACTCCAAATCCCAACCGCCCGATCGCAGTCACGGCAGCGTTTGCGAGGGCAAAACACGGCAGCATCATCCACGGCAGCGCCCGTGAAATCATCTGTGTATCCCGGCGCCAGATCCACATTCCAGCGACACATATACCAAGGAGAAACATCAAGA
>FTBG01000141.1_pt1 | contig 18852 bp, 13 predicted proteins | sample 1639311 | NCBI WGS metagenome assembly FTBG01 (sample SAMEA3914864, study PRJEB12502) | metagenome | biome: forest; material: soil | place: USA | collected 2012-03-12 | depth 0.3 m | reverse complement strand
TCGGGACGATCAAAATCGGCCAGGATTTGTTTGGCGATCAAGGCCAGAGCTCCGCGGAAATCGAAGCGACCGGCACCGGCACCGGCGCCGGTGATATCAAGAGCGTGAGCGTCGGAGGATCGATCACGGGCGGGATCGGCGCGCAGAGCGGTTTCATCACCGCGACGGCAAATATAGGTACACTGGCCGTTGCCGGAAATCTCGCGGGCGGTCCTGCGGATAAATCCGGCTTTGTCACCTGCGGCGGCACGCTCAGCAGTGTGGCGATTGGCAAATCGCTCCTCGGCGGCTCGAGTGTATCCGGTCATTCCATCACGGAGACTGGCTCCATCGTCGCGCTGACGCTTTCTAAAGTAACCATCGGAGCCGATATCATCGCCGGCAGTGCCGCCAACCACAGCGACCTCACCATAAGCGGCGTGCTGTTCGGGACAAACCCGGCGCAAACCGCCGGAATGGTAGGCACCGTTACGGTGGGCGGATCCATTTTTCAGGGCTACATTGAAAACAGCAGCGACAGTTCTGAAAACTTCACGGGAGGGATTTTTTCCGGCGGCGATATCGGCATGGTTTCTGTGAAGCACGACATCCTCGGCGGCTTTGTCGGAGCCAATGGAAATCTGGCGGGGGTAAAGCTAGGCGGTTCGCTCGTAGGCCAGTCGATCGTGGGCGGCGTGGGCTTTGCCAAGAACGGTTTTCTGGGAGCGTTTGGAAACGTCGGACCGATTACGATCGGCGGCAACGTGACCGGTGGCAGCGCCAATGGCGGAAGCATGACCGAAAGCGGCTGTATCGCGGGCTTGCATCTTGCCAGCGTCACGATTCGGGGCTCACTTACCGCAGGGACGGCCACCAATGGCGCAAACTTGACCACGAGCGGCGCAATCCTCGCGCTGGATGATCTCGGTTCGCTCAGCGTCGGCGGGAATATCGTGGGAAATAGTACGCAACGAGTGACCATCGTCGCGCGCGGGCAGCTCGTGCAAGGTGCGGATACCGATTTAGCGATCGGGAAGCTCTCCGTCGGCGGACGCGTGGAAATGACCGATATCCTGGCCGGTTACACCGAAGCGCTCACGGGGTCTTCTGTTACGCCGACCAATGCGGATGCGCAAATCGGCAGCGTAAAAGTGGGCGGTTCCTGGAGTCAGAGCAATCTGATCGCGGGGGCGGTCAATTCAGGTACGCCGAATTTTGGCGATATCCACGACGCGGCGATCAGCGGCGGAAAAGCAGAGATTGTTTCCAAAATCACGAGCCTAACTATTAGCGGTCCGGTCTTCGGAACACCCGCGAATCAAAGTAACACCGATAGCTTCGGCTTTGTAGCGCAATTGATCGGTTCGGCAAAAATCAACGGAGTCACGATCCCGTTCACGGCCGCACCAAGTAACGATAACCATCTCGTTTCAGCAACGGGAGATGTTTTCCTGCACGAGATCTAATAGAACTGCTGGGGCTTAAATTGGAAAGAGGGCAGTCCACCCCGGAGGGGTGATGGGAAAGTAGCCGGGGATAAGATCCCCGGTTTTAAAACAAAAAACGATGCACCCTGGCGGGGTGCCGGAAACATCGTATCTCAGAAAGTTCCAGCACCCCCTGCCGGGGTGCCCGCTTTGTAATTCGACGATCCGGGGATGTTATCCCCGGCTACTTTCCGATTACCCCTCCGGGGTGGACTGCTCTTTTCCGAGCTTAGGCCGAAGAAAAAGCGCCAGAGATGACCCGGGCATCCGCCGCGAAGCAACCTTTCGGCAGATTACTGCACCAAAGAACATACAAAAAACCAACTAGGCTGGCGTGACCCGCGCGGCGAGCATGGGGCAGAAGGCATTGCGATAGGCCCAGGCGAGATAGACTTCGAAGAAGCAGAGCACGAGGCCGGGGGGCATTCCGTTGTGATCGAGGAACACGTGATAGGCCACGATATTTACTAGTATCGGCGCGAGGAGTGCGAGGGCCAGCGGGACGAAACGATTGATCAACAGAAAGATCCCGGAAACAAGTTCCGCCGCCGAAAGTAACTGGATCATATAACCCGTCTTCATCAGGGCGACGATGAAATCCGGCAGCACAGGTGGCGGCGGGAAGAAGTTCAGGAAACCGTTGAGCCCGAAGACGAGGAAGGCGAATCCGAGGAGAATCCGGATGCCGGCGGTGACATAACGAAGCGGTGATTTGGCCGCGGGAGCAGGGTTGCTTTCCATAGATAACAGAAGAGTTGTGGTGTTGGGATCGGGGAACAGCGCTTTAGGAATCGGTGCGTACCGCCGCAGCGCCAGCTTCAGCTTCGGAGATTGATTTCAGCGAAGCCAGCCCTTTCTCAAATTGCCCGCCAACCATTTTGTCGCAGTCCATAACCAGCGTGAACGCTTTCTGGAGGAAATTTTGATTGCCGTACATGGTCCACGTGACTTGAGTCCCGTCACCTTCGGGCTTGAAGGTGAATTCCGCGGTATTTGTAGCGGTGAATGGTTTGAAAAACTCGAGCTTGATCTTGATGAACTCGGTCGGTCGGCTCTCCAATATAGTCATTCGGCCCTCGCCGACCTGGTTATTGCCCGCCCAGGAAAAGATGGCGCCTTCACCCGAGGCCGCACCGTTAAAGGTATTCTTCGCATTGGGATCCATCTTGGCCCAAGGCGACCACGCTTCCCATTTGTGGAAATCGTTCACGTGCGGAAAAACCACCCCGGGAGGCGCAGAAAATAAGGCGCTGCGGGTGATACGAAACGCGGACGGACGCAATGAAACGAAGATAACAAGCAGGACCACTAGGGCCAAGACGGCGAGGAGGATTGTCTGAATCATAAGCACTATTTTCTGATGGTTAGTTGATGTTGGTCGGAAACGAACGGCGGCGGACATCCGCCAGACTGGCCGGTGATCCGCTGTTTTAAAGCTCTACGAACCAGCCGACTCCTTCCGGACATCCCGGACAAGTTTTTTTGTCGCGACTCTGTCCTTTTAGGAAAGGGTCAACCGTTGTAGCCTTTGATGAACCTTCCACATTCAACTCCTTCCAGGTCCACTATGGCTGCCAAACTCTCTCCGTATCTTCTGATCTTCCGCGAATCATCGGGCGATGTTTACAAAGGCCTATCCGCCGATCAGCGGCAGAATCTTATGGAACAATGGAACGCCTGGTACGACGGCCTCGCCGCCGAGGGCAAGGTGCAGCACGGCAATCCGCTCGAAGCGCAGGGTCGCGTCGTCTCAGGGGCGCGCGGCGAACGCGTCGTGGATGGTCCCTTTGCCGAATCGAAAGAGGCCATCGGCGGATATTTTTTCCTGACCGTAGCGGATATCGACGAAGCCACGGAAATCGCCAAGCGCTGCCCGAGCCTCGCGCTGGGCATGTCCGTGGAAGTGCGTCCCGTGGCGGAAGCCTGCCCCGGGCTCGGCGTGCGTGCGCGTCCAGCTTCCGCGCAAGTGAGAGAACCCGCAGCGGTGTAAAACGTCGTGGAAGAATCGGCTCCAGGAGCAGCGGGCAAAACGCCGGCTGTGACGGCCACCTCCTTGCCGGACCCTTCGTCTTTGCCTTCTCAGGCCCAGTCGCCTTCGCAAGTGGTGGAACATTTCTTCCGCCACGAAACGGGCCGCCTGCACGGCGCGCTCACCCGTTTGCTTGGGCCGGAAAATCTCTCACTCGTGGAAGACGTCGCGCAAGGTGCGCTCCTTCAGGCGATGCGGGTGTGGGCCATTGGCGGCGTGCCGCCCAATCCTTCCGCCTGGATCACGCGCGTGGCTATGAACCTGGCGCGCGATGCCATGCGCCATCGGCGGATGTCTTTTTCCAAAGAAGAAAATATCATCACGCATTTCGAGCAGACCCACTCCTTCGGAGCGGAGCTCGTGGGTGATGGGGAACAGGAAATCCGCGACGATGCGCTGCGGTTGATGTTTGTCTGCTGCCATCCGTTACTTGGTTCAGACTCCCAGGTGGTGCTGGCGCTGAAGGTGCTGTGCGGCTTCAGCACGGGGGAAATCGCGCGCGCTTTTTTGAGCAGCGAAGCGGCGATTGAAAAACAGCTCACGCGCACAAAACAGCGCATTAAGGAAGCCGGCGTGGGCTTTGATATCCCTGAGGGAGAAGAACTCTCCACCCGTCTCGACGGCGTGCTCGCCGCGCTCTACCTGCTTTTTAACGAAGGCTATAAAGCCTCCACGGGCGACCGGCTGCTACGGGAAGATCTTTGCCAGGAAGCGGTGCGGCTCATTTCGTTACTTGTTTCCCATCCGGTGGGGCGCACACCACGCAGCCACGCGCTGCTTGCGCTCATGCTGCTCACCGCGGCGCGCTTTCCCTCGCGCGTAAGTGAGCACGGCGAACTGCTGCGGCTCGATGATCAGGACCGTTCGAAGTGGGATCAATCGCTGATCGAAGGCGGGCTGATTCATCTCGCCGAAGCCGCACGCGGACGCGAGATCAGCGAATATCATTTGCAGGCGGGAATCGCCGCCATTCACTGCACAGCGCGTGACTATGCGTCCACGGATTGGGAGCGGATATTGCGCCATTACGACGAGCTTTACCGGCTGAAGGCGTCGCCGATCGTCGCGCTCAATCGCGCCGTGGCCGTGGCAAACCTTCACGGGCCAAAGGCGGGCCTGGAAGCGATCACATCCATTCCCCAGCGCGATCGCCTGGAGTCGCATTACTTGTTACACGCGGTGATCGGCGAACTAAATTGGCGGATGGAAAATCATCGCGCCGCCGCGGAAAGTTTCCGCCGCGCCCTGCAACTCGCGGAAGTTGGCCCGGAACAGCTCTATCTCACGCGCATGCTGGACCGCTCGAGCGGGGAACGCGAATTGGCGCTCGAGGAGTGAGCGACAAGCAAGTGGATCAATCACTAACGGTAATGTATCCTTGGCATCGGATTCGCGCTGTCTTGCTTTTGGGGTCAGCATCGAGCAGGGTAAAGTCCGAGAAACTTCGTGACGAACTGACGAATTCCTCGCCCGGTTTTGCCCAATAGATGTCGTTATAAACACGAATTTTCACTCGCTTCGCCGGCGAGATGGACAGGAGCTTCACATATCCATATCCGTCGAGTGCGGACGGTGTCGATTTTGAAAGCGAGAATGTCTCATAAATCGCCTCGTGATGCGTGGACCGTGTGCTTGCGCAGGCCGCGAGCAGAATCAGTCCATAGATCATGCCAATGAATTTCGCAGAGATCCGCAGGGACGGAAGCCGATCACTGAATCTAGTATTCATGGAGGCGTTAGGGGGAATGAAACTTTCATGCTTTAGCCGAAAAAGAACAGGGCTTTGCCTGATGCGCCTTTTCGAAATCTGAAAAGGCGAGCCGTGGACGAATGGCGTTCTCGGAGTAAATTCCGAGCGAGTTGGTCAATCAGTGATGACTCCGTCCATGGTAGCGGATTCGCACCGTCTCGGTCTTTGGATCCGCATCAAGCAGCGTGTAATCCGAATAAATTCCAGACGCACTGATGAACATCTCGCCGGGCCTCGCCCAGTAGTAATCACCATGGATACGAATTTTCACTCGTCTCTCTCGCGAGATGGCTACGAGCTTCACAACGCCGCCTTGTGCGCGAGGCGATGATTCCGAAAGCGAAAAAGTTTCGTGGTGCGCTCGATGACTAGCCTGTGACGTGTTTGTGAATGCAGAAAAAAGGACACATGCGCACGCCAAAACAATGGCTCTGGCACAGGCACGCCACAGTGGGAATCGATCTCGGGAAGCAGTTTTCATGAAGGCGTAATTCGGCCGGCACGTTTGCGGACGCAGCCTCACCTTCCTCCTTTGCTTCGGCAAAGAACAGGAATTTTGTCAGAGGCCGCTTTCGAGATCAATCATCAGGCGAGCGGTGGACGAACGGCGTCCGTTATCATAGTACATTCCGCCGTACTCCTCACTGAATCCCTCGCCGGATCCATGCATACCACTCCCGATCACTTCCAGCTAGGCAATACCCTTCACATGCAGGGGAATTTCGCAGGAGCGGTCGAGGCTTACCGGCAAGCGCTCCGGCTCCAGCCAGAACGGGCTGAAATTTACTACAACCTCTCCCACGCTCTGCGAAATCAGAGGCAGCCGGATGCCGCCATGGCGGCTTTGCGCGAGGCAATCCGGATCAGGCCCACTTACGCTGCGGCACTCAATGACTTGGGGAATTTTTTCAAGCAGGCCGGCCATTTCAACGAAGCGAAGACAGCTTACGAATCCGCAATTCGCGCGGACCCCGGTTGGACTTCCGCGCGAACCAATCTGGCAAATCTGTTCGTAATCCGCGGCGAGCGTGACCAAGCCAACACTGCTTATCAAGAGGCGCTCCAGATCAATCCGCACGACGCTGGTCTCCTCTACAACTTCGGCGTGTTTCTTCAGGAAAATGGAAAAACCGAAGAATCCATCGCTTGCTATCGACGCTCCATCGAAGCAAATCCCCATCAGCTCGAAGCGCATCAAAATCTGGCGATTGCCCTGAGCGGCTGTGGCGCGCTGGAAGAAGCGCGTCGCGCTTGTGAAGAGGCCATTCGCCTGCAGCCAGACTATCCACAAGCCTACAATACGCTCAGCGAAATCTGTCGGCGGCGCGGCGAATTGGATGAAGCCGTGGCCGCGAGCCACCAGGCCATTCATCTGCGACCGGACTACGCGGAAGCGTGGAATAACCTGGGGAATCATCACCGGGATCTGGCACAACCGACACTGGCCCTGGATTGCTTGCGCAAAGCGCGCGCCCTCCAACCGGATTCAGCCGCCATCCATAGCAACCTCATTTTCGCCGCGCACTATGATCCGGAACAGGATGCCGCGGCTCTGCTCGCCGAATGCCGCGAATGGGATCGCTGTCACGCTGCGCCTCTTCGGTCCACCTGGCCGGACCACCGGCGCGATTTCTCGCCGGAGCGCCCGTTGCGCATCGGGTATGTATCCGCGGATCTCTACGGGCACGTCGTGGGTCAATGCCTCGCGCCCTTGCTCAGCGAACACAACCCGCAACAAGTCGAAACGTTTTGCTATGCGGACGTTACTTGTTCCGATCAAATTACCCGGCGATTGAAATCCCTGGCGGGGCATTGGCGGGACATTGCCGGCGTCTCGGATGCGGAAGCCGCGCGCCGGATCCAGGAGGACCGCATCGACATTCTGGTCGATCTCGGGCTGCACACCGACCGCAATCGCCTGCTCCTTTTTGCACGAAAGCCCGCGCCGATTCAGGTGAGTTATCTAGGCTATTGCGGAACGACCGGCTTGGCGGCCATGGATTACCGGCTGAGCGATCCGCAGATCGACTCGACGGACGCCGACCTGGCGGACTATTCGGAAAAGACGGTCCGGCTGTCTGAGTCGTACTGGTGTTATGCGCCCATCGAACCGGTGGAGGAGTCGGGACCACTGCCCGCGGCGCAATCCGGGTTTGTTACTTTTGGCTGTCTCAACAACTCCTCCAAACTCTCCAGTGGCGCGCTCGATTTATGGCTGGAAATCCTGAGCACACCCCCCGGTTCGCGCCTGTTACTTCACGCACCCGCCGGCTCCACTCGTCAAGGAATCATCGAGCGCGCTGCAGACCGGCAGATTTCCTTTGAGCGCCTCGAATTCGTCGAGCGGCAGCCTTGGAAAAAATATCTTCAAACGTGGACACGGATCGATATTGGCCTTGATCCCTTTCCTTACGGCGGCGGCATCACCACCTGTGACGCTTTGTGGATGGGCGTGCCCGTGGTGACGCTCTCGGGCCGCACAGCCGTCGGGCGCGGGGCGCGGAGCATTCTTTCCAACGTGAGTCTCCCTGAATTGATCGCCAGCCATCACCAACAGTACCGGCAGATCGCCACGGAATTGGCGGGGGATTTGCATGCACTGGAGACATTGCGCACTGGGCTGCGCCGGCGGATGGAGCAGTCGCCCCTTTGCGATGCCCCGCGCTTTACGCGCGGAGTGGAGGGCGCTTTTCGGGAAATGTGGCGGAGATGGTGCGCAGCGCTAAAATGAGGCAGGCTAGCGCCTTCTCCATTCGTGCCGGAATTAAACCTCTCTCAAGCTTTGCAAACCGCCGTGGCGCACCATCGCGCCGGCGAATTGCCGCAAGCCGAAGCTATCTACCGGCAAATCCTCGCTCATGAGCCAAATCATTCCAACGCCCTTCACCTTCTGGGCGTGCTGGCTTTGCAGGTGGGCCGAGCCAACGCCGCGGTGGAGTTGATCCAAAAGGCCATTTCCCTGCAGCCGCGCGTTTCGCAATATTATAGCAACCTGGGGGATGCCCTGCGGCAAGGCGGCCGGGCCGCCGAAGCAGTGGGAGCCTGCCGGCAGGCGCTGGAGCTTGACTCAAGTAACGCAGAAGCGGGCAATAATCTGGGAAATGCTTTGCTGGATCTGGGCCGCGTGGATGAAGCCATTTCCGCCTACAAGCGTGCCCTGCAAATTCAACCAGCTCACGCCCGCATTCATTGTCACCTTGGCAATGCCTTGAGCCGCCGGGGCGCATTTACCGATGCCATCGCCGCTTATGAACAGGCCTTGCGGCTTGAACCCGGTCTCGGCGACGCCGCCAGTGGATTAGGAAATGCGCTCCGCTGCACGGGACGCTTTGCGGAAGCCGTGAAAACCTGCGCACGCGCGGTGGAAATCGCGCCTCGCTCCGCGGATGCCCATAACAATCTCGCAAATGCGCTGGCCGATTCAGGGAGTACGGAAGAAGCGATCGCAGAATTTCGCACCGCGATTCAACTTGCACCCCATTTAGCAGAGGCACACGCTAACCTGGGCGTTTCGCTCTGCGAGACCGGCCGGCTTGATGAAGGCTTGGAGCAACATCAGTGCGCGATTGAACTGGATCCCAATCGCGCCGGCTTCTACGGAAACCTGGCCACGGGCCTCACCTCGCAAGGCCGGCTCGACGAAGCGCTCTCGGCTTATGATCGCGCCATCGCGCTCGATCCCAACTGCGCTGCGATCCAGAGCGATCGGCTCTATGCGCTTCACTATCATCCCGGCTACGACGCGCGCAAACTTTTCAAAGAGCATCGACAGTGGGCCATGCAGCACGCCGATCCGCTGCGGCAAACAAGCCAGCCGTTTCAGAACAGTCCGCAGCCGGAGCGGAAGCTGCGTGTCGGGTTTGTCTCTCCGGACTTTCGCAAGCACGTCGTGGGGCGGCAGCTTGTCCCGCTCCTGCGCCATCTGCGCGGCGGACTCTTCGAAGTCTTTTGCTACTCGAGCGTGGCGCGGCCGGATGCACTCACCGAGGAATTGCGCGCACTCGCGGATGTCTGGCGCGACATCAGCCACATGCCGGATGATCGCGCCGCGGACATGGTGCGCTCGGACGGCATCGACATCCTCGTGGATCTCACGCTGCACATGGCGGGCAATCGCCTGCTGCTCTTTGCCCGCAAGCCCGCGCCGATTCAAGTAACTTGGCTGGCCTACTGCGGAACCAGCGGGCTGGAGGCGATGGATTACCGGCTGAGTGATCCGCATTTCGATCCGCCGGATGGCGACACTCCCTTTTACCGGGAAGAAACCATCCGCCTGCCGCAGACCTACTGGTGCTATGAGCCGGCCGGTCCGGCCCCGCTGCCCGGCCCTTCGCCGGCGCAAACTAATGGTTATATCACCTTCGGTTGCCTCAATCATTTTCCGAAGGCATCGGATCCTGCGGTCGATCTCTGGATCGAAATCCTGAAAGCCACACCCGGCTCGCGCTTGATCCTTCAAGCCCCGGAAGGCTCCAGCCGCGACCGCCTGTGCGCGCGATTTGCGGGTGGAGGCGTCGCAGCGGATCGCCTCGAGTTTGTGGCGCGGCAGAGTTGGGAGCGATACCTTGAAACATGGACGCGCATTGACGTGGCGCTTGATCCTTTTCCCTACGGAGGTGGCATCACGACTTGCGATGCACTTTGGATGGGTGTGCCGGTGGTTACACTATGTGGCAAAACTGCCGTGGGACGCGGAGGAAAGAGCATTCTATCTAACATTGGTCTTCCCGATCTGGTGGCTGAAACGTCCCGGCAATATGTGGAAAGGGCCGTTTCGCTCGCCGGTCATCTTCCTCGACTGGGAAATCTGCGCGCGACTTTGCGGGCACGGATGGAGCAATCACCACTTTGTGATGCGGCAGCTTTTGCGCGTGACGTGGGAGGCGCTTTGCGAGAGATCTGGCGCAATTGGTGTCGCAAAATCGAAAACGACGTGGCCATAGACGTAGCCGCGGCAATCCATCATCATCTGGCGGGCCGCCTGACCGAAGCAGAGGCCGGCTATCAGCGCGTCCTTGCGCGATGGCCGGATCATCCTGAAGCGCTGCATCATCTCGGAGTGCTGGCCTTGCAAGCCGGCCAGCCGGAGCGATCGATCGAACTGATCCGCAAATCGCTCGCCATCAATCCAGATGTGCACCAGGCACATAACAATCTCGCCAATGCCTTGCAAGGCAGCGGGCGGCTGGATGAAGCCATCCACGAATTCCGTTTTGCGCTGCAGCTAAAGCCTCATGACGCCATGGCCTTATATAACATGGGCAATGCACTGATGGCTCGCGGATTGATGGCAGAAGCTCTGGAGGCCTACCGCAAAACCCTGCGCCTCTCGCCCGATCATCTCGAAGCCCGCAGCAATCTCATCTACGCCATGCACTTCACCCCGGAAGTGTCACCGCAGACTATTCTTGGGGAAAGCCGGGAATGGGAACGCCGCCACGCTGCGCGATTCACGTCACGCGTTCAAGCGCACCACAACGAGCCCGATCCCGGCCGCCGGTTGCGCATCGGCTATGTTTCGCCGGATTTTCGCAATCACGTGGTCGCGCACAATCTTCTTCCCTTGCTGCGCGAGCACGGCCGCCATGCCGTGGAGATTTTTTGTTATTCGAATGTTTACCGGGCTGATGCAGTCACAGAGCGATGCCGGGCGCATGCAGATCATTGGCGCGACATCGCGAATCTGGATGATGACGCGGCTGCGGATCTCGTCCGTCGCGACGGCATTGACGTTCTTGTGGACCTCGCGCTGCAGCTCGATCGCAACCGGTTGCTGCTCTTCGCCCGCAAGCCGGTGCCGGTTCAAGTAACATATCTAGGTTATTGTGGAACCACCGGCCTCGAGGCTATCGACTATCGTTTCAGTGATCCCTATCTCGACCCTACGGATGCGGATACCGGCATCTACTCGGAGCAAACTTTCCGATTGCCGCACACTTATTGGTGCTATGAGCCGCTGGGGCCCGCGCCTGCGCCGTCTCCACCTCCCTTTGCGAAAGCAGGCCATGTTACTTTTGGCTCTCTCAATCATTTTCCAAAACTCTCGCCGCCGGCTATCGAGCTTTGGCTGGATATTCTCGCAGCCATGCCTGATGCGCGTCTTCTGCTGCACGCTCCGGAAGGCGAATGCCGCGAAAGGATTCGGGACCACTGTCGCTCACGCTCGATCTCGCCGGACCGCCTGGAGTTTGCCGGACGCAGCCCGTGGCCGGAGCATGTGCAGATGATCCAGCGGCTCGATATCGCGCTCGACCCTTTCCCGTATGGTGGAGGCATCACCACGTGCGACATGTTATATATGGGTGTGCCGGTGATCACGTTGTCCGGTCGCAGCGCAGTGGGGCGCGCCGGGCGCAGCATCCTTTTCAACGTCGGCTGTCCTGAACTCATCGCCGAGTCGCCAGAACAATATCGCGATCTCGCTCTGGCCCTCGCTCGCAATCCAGAGCGGCTCGCTGCGTACCGCTCCTCTCTGCGTGAACAAATGAACCGATCACCACTCCGCGATGCTCCCCAATTTGCGCGGGATGTGGAAGCCGCTTATCGCGCCATGTGGAAAATATGGTGTAAAAGCAAACACATCCACAAGGCGACTTGAAAATGCTACGCTGTTAGAGTCAAAACAAGAGCGCAAATTCATTTCCTTCCCCCCCGATCATGAAGCGCTTCTTCTCCTCTGTCCTGCTGCTAGTTGCCTGCCTTGCCTCGGCTTCCGGCGGAAACGCCCTCGAAACGGGTGCAAATGCGCACGCGAAATTTCAGCGACGTTATATCCTGGTCTTTGCCAATATGAGCCGCGCGGCGGATCGCGAAAAATTACTCAATATCGCCAAACGCGCCTCCGCGGCCGGTTACAATGGAATCATGCTGGGATCGCGCGCCGGTGAATATATCGATCTCTGGAATCATCCGCCGAGAGAAGGCTATGCGGAGACGCTCGCCGAAATCCGCCAGGAAATGGATGCCTTGCATCTCGCGCTCATTCCCTACGCCCTGAGTCCCAACGAAGTGGGATACGCCGCGCCGGAGCTCTCCGAAGCGATTCCGTGCAAGGAAACGCTGTTTCGCGTCCACGGAAAAATCGCCGAAATGGACACGGCTCCAGAGCCTCTCCTGAAAAATCCCGGCTTCGAAGAGCACGACGGCAATTCACCGCAAGCCTGGGGTCACGACAAGGCAGGCGTAATCACTTTTATCGACAATCAAGTAACGCACGGAGGGCATGCCTCCGTGCGCATCCAGGACACAGCCGGCGGTGATCCCAAAAATGGCCATGGCCGGCTCTGGCAGGATGTGCAAGTCGCGCCCTTTCGCGCCTACGAATTCTCCATCTGGCTGAAGACGAAGGATCTCCCGGAGGCTCATTCCATGCAATTTTACTTCGAAGGGACCGATGGCGGGCAGCCCATGGTCTATGCCAATCGCGAAAACGGATTCGGCGCACCTATCAAAGCCACCCAAGATTGGACAAAATACACCATCCATTTCAATAGCGCCTCCAACCGTAAGCTCTCGCTCTACCTGGGCATTTGGTCCACCCAATCGCACGGCACGCTCTGGCTGGACGATGCCGATCTCCACGAGGTAGGCCTGTTTCACACCGTGCGCCGTAACTCTTTGCCTATCACCGTTACTTCAGCGGATGGCGCGCAGGTTTACGAAGAAGGCCGCGATTACGCCGTAAAGGAGCAGCGCCTGGAAATCTCCAACAGCTCGCGCATCAGCGATGGCGCTCCGCTGCACGTTACTTGGTATCAGCGCGCGGAAATGATCGGGCCGCCTTTTGCCAATGCCAGCCACGAAAAATACTTCGAGGTGGAGCGATCGATTGCGCAAAAGCTGGATAATCTCTTCGGCCGCCCGCCGGGGTTCATGATGACCTTTGATGAATGGCGCATCGCTAACTGGGACCCGGCGTCGGGACAGATCAGCGCCGGAGAATACATGGCGCAAACTGTGCGGAAAACCACCGAGATGCTCCGGCAGATCAATCCGCACTACGAACTCTTTGTGTGGAGCGACATGTTTGATCCCAATGAAAACGCGCTGAAGAAATACTTCATGTGCAACGGACCACTCACCGATTCCTGGAAAGGTCTGTCCAAAGACACCACCGTTGTTACTTGGGACGGCGGCGCCAAGGCGCTGAAATTCTTCTCCGACCTCGGCCTGCGCCAGATGATCGGCGGCTACTACAGCTCCATGCCCAACGTGAAAGAGTGGCTGGACCATCTGGCGGAAGTCGAAGCACAGGGCGCCACGGGCATCGACGGCTTTATGTACACCACTTGGGACGATAATTTCACCGATATCGAAAAGGTCGCCGAGACCCTCCGCCAAACCGGCCGCTGGCCGGACGCTACAAAGTAACGTTTCCAGATTTCTCTTTTGCACCTTGGCGCGTTCCCGGGAACGCCAATCTCCCGATTGGCGAGTTTGTACATCGTGGATTCACCGCATCTGAGGGGCGGTTTTCAACGGCACGTTGTATGGCAAACATGCAACTCGACAGGCACTTTCAAAGCACCTCTCCAAAGCCGCTTCTCACTCCGCGCGATGTGCAGGTGTAGGTGAAAGTGTATGAATAAAGAGTGCCCCCTCACCCACCGCGCCAATCGGGAGATTGGCGTTCCCGGCAGGCGCGCTCCGATTTCTCTGAACCGCGTCAATTGGACGTTTGCCGTTGGCAGTTGAAATCTGAAAGTTTCCCCCTCCCCACCCATCCCTTGCCAGCCTCCCCATCTGCGGGTACCCTCCTCACTTCCAGATGCCTCGCCCGATTCACCTCACTCGCGCAGGAGCCGCGGTTTTGACGCTGATGGCTTCCTCGGGAATCTGCATGGCTCTGCTGGTGGTTCGCCGGCTTGTCTTAAAGGAACACGGTTTCGGCTTCCTGCCCTGGAATCTGATCCTGGCCTGGATTCCCCTGCTCTTCTCGGTGGCCTTTTACTCCATGCACGTTCAGCGTTCGCGCCGTCGCGTGCTTTTTGCGGCCTGCGCGGTGATCTGGTTTCTCTTTTACCCCAATGCCCCCTACCTCATCACCGATCTGGTGCATCTGAAGCAGCACCACTCCCACGTACCGCTTTGGTTCGATATCCTGATGATGATGAGCCTGGCCTGGACCGGTCTTTTCCTGGGAAACCTCTCCCTCTACCTCATGCAGGAGGTCATTCAGTCGTGGCGCGGACGCCTGGCAGGCTGGATTTTCTCGGTTTCGATGGTCGCGCTTGGATCCCTCGGAGTCTTCGTGGGCCGCTTCTGGCGCTGGAACTCCTGGGAACCGCTCCTGCATCCCACCGGCCTGGCCAACAAAGCCGCGGAGCACCTGGGAGAGATGTCGATCCTGGAAGCCGCGGCCTTTTCCGCGACCTTCTTTGCCTTCACTCTCCTCACCTACACTTTCCTCTGCACCTTTGCCCATTTGCACTCTGCGGGCGGCCTTCACCTCGCGGAAGAAGCCGACGATGAAGAGGCTCCCCCGGAAAAGGCGGTTGCGGTCTGGGCCGGATTGCGGTAGGGCGTACCAGTCAATTTATCGCCATGGGCCTCATTCGTCTCCTTTTCTGGGTTGCAATCTTCGTCGCGTCTACTTTCGCCTTCACCGTCATTTTCGAGCATGGCTTCACGGATTTTTCCGGAAATGCCAAAATGGAACTCGATAATCTCAAGAAGATGTACGGGCAAAAGGCCGACGCCAAGAAGGCCGACGCGACGAGCGTAGGACGGTAAAGATGGCTGGCGCGAGTCGCGGAGCCGTGTTTGAAAACAGCCCACCCACCAGCGGGTCGCCGCGGAAATGTGCCTGCGTTTGATCTTTTTTCGCGTCTCCGTCTTGACGGGCGGCTTAAGACGTGAAATCTCCCTGCCTCCGCCTGCGGCGAAAGTTGAGAATTCGCTTACATTCGCTTAATCTTTCCACGATTTCGTTTCCCTCCCTATGCCAATCATCAATGATAAGGAACTCCCGGATGACGCCCGCGCTCTTTGGCTAAAGGCCCTGAGTGCGTTCGAACTGCGCAACTATGGCTATGCAATTTCGCTGATCGGCGCCGTCATCAAAAAATCCCCGGGGTTTCTCGATGGCCGAAAAGTCCTGCGCAAAGCGGAGGTCGCCGCCACCAAAGGCAAGAAGAGCTTTCTTTCGGGGCTTTCCACCGCTTCGCTCAAAGGCGGCAGCATGGTCAAGAAAGATCCCATGGCTGCCATGGAGCTGGCCGAGAAAACGCTCGAAGCCGATCCTTACAATTCGCAGGGTAATCATTTGCTGAAGGACGCGGCCAAGGCCGCCGGATTCCCGGAAATCAGCGCCTTCGCACTCGAGACGCTGGTGGAAGGCAATCCCAAGGACACCAAGGTCATGCACGAACTCGGCGAGCTTTACACGGCCCTCGGCGATTCCGACAAAGCGGTCAGGCTCTACACGCGCATCAGCGAGATCAACCCGGCAGACCTTATCGCCGTGAAGCGCAGCAAGGACGCCGCCGCCAGTGCCACGATGAAGAAGGGCGGATGGGAGCAGGCGCAGTCTTACCGCGACCTGATGAAGGACAAGGATCAGGCCGTCAACCTCGAGCAGCAGAGCCGCGTCTTCAAAGACGTCGCGATGATCGAAAACCAACTTGCGGAGCTGGGAGCGCAGTACGAGGCAAACCCGGAAAGCGTGGATGTGGTGCGCCGTATCGCTGGTCTTTACGATCAAAAGCAGCAGGAAACTGCCACGCTCGATGATCTGCACGAAGCGATCAAATGGTTTCACTATACCAATGATTTGACCAAGGGGGCCGACCCCGCCGTGGCCCGCAAGCTTTCCGATCTCCAGATGAAGGATCGGGACCTGCGGATTAAATCTTACGAAGAATGGCTGGCCGTGGCTGAAAACAAGGAACACGAGGAAGGCCAGCGCGTGCAGGATGAATTAGACACTCTGCTCAAGGAGCGCGCCGAACTGCAGATCGGCGATGCCAAACGCCGTGTCGAGCGCAACCCGACCGATCTCCAGCTTCGCTACGAGCTCGGTGAGCGCCTCATGCAGGCGGGACAAACCAACGACGCCATTCCTGAACTGCAACGCGCCAAGCAGAATCCCAACGTGCGCCTGAAGGCGATCAACCTGCTCGGGCAATGCTTTACCGAAAAAGGTATGCTGGACATGGCGGTCACCCAGTTCAAGACGGCGGCCAGCGAAATCACGGCCATGGACGCGACGAAGAAGGAAGTGCTCTACAAGCTCGCGATGGTGTACGAGAAAATGGGCAACAAGAAAGAGGCTCTCGAGTGCCTGAAGGAGATTTACGAAGTCGATTACGGCTATCGCGATGTCGCTCAGCGGGTGGAGAGTTCGTACGTGGAGAGCTAACACGCGACGGCTCAAGACGGGACAACTCACAACGCGAAGCTCAAGACCCGAAGGGTCGCCAGGATATTAGCCGGCTGCGCCAGCTGCCGGAATACTCGCATACCACGCGCAGCACGCCCCGATAGGGGCAGAGGATCAGCGGCGGGAGAGGCCCGTTAAAAATAACATATGCGCCGACGGGGTGCGACGGGAAGGGCCCGTGCCTTTTTTCAAATACGATTCTGTCCTCTGCCCCTGTTGGGGCGTTTCACGTCGGAGGTGTGTTCCGGCGGCTCGCGCCGCCGGCTAATATCCGGACGACCCTGTCGGGTCTCATGCAAGCTCAAGATCTATGGTTTGCTGCCACTTCCAGCCAATCCGGTTCGCTTAAAGTTGACAAAGTTGGAGTTACTTGTTTTGAGCCTTGCAGCATGCTGCGCAGCTTTGCCCCATCACAGCGCCGCGCTTTCATCCCGGCGCTCCAGTTTCAGTAGGTGCTTTTTCACGACTTCGACGTTTTTGGTGAGCTCAAAGAGCGCTTTGAAAATCTCGTCCTGCGTCGGCTGGTCCGCGAGGCCCGGGACGAGCGGGTGAATGCTTGTGACTCCGGTGGATAAAGCATTGCAGGCGGTGCGGATTTGCTGGATGGCGGTGGCTCGGTCCATGGCTAAATCATGCAGCCACGACCGGGCATCCGGCAAGTGAGGATTCAAGGCTCGCTTTTCCACCACGGGTTGGCATTTGATGAACTCACGCCATGAGCGCCATCCCTGAAGGTCGCATTGTCGTTACTTGTGGGCCCAGTTATGAGCCCATCGATGAGGTGCGCCGAATCACCAACCATTCCACCGGCAAACTGGGCGACACGCTGAGCAATCGCCTGGCCGAAGCCGGCTGGTGTGTCCTGTGTTTGAAGGGCATCGGCGCCACTCATCACGGCGCGGAACATGCCAGCGTCGAGCGCATCTCTTTCAGCACAAATGATGATCTTCTTGAACGGCTCCAAGCTATTCCCGATCGGGAAAACGTCACCGCCGTTTTTCACGCGGCGGCCCTGTGTGATTTTCGAGTGAAACACGTCACGGCTGACGACGGCGAACAGGCGGCCAGCGCCAAGATTTCCAGCCGCTCGGGCGATTTAACTCTCACGCTCGAGCCGACCCGAAAAATCATCGCCGATCTGCGCGGACTCTTTCCCAAAGCCAAAATCACCGGCTGGAAATATGAATTGATTGGCACGCGAGACGACGTCATCGCCAAAGGCATCCGCCAAATTCGCGAAAACCGCACGGATGCGTGCATCGTTAACGGTAGCGCTTACGGCCCCGGCTTCGGCGTAGTCCAGGGAGACCGGCTCATCGCCGAGTGCGAGACCAATGAATCTCTAGCCAATTGGCTCGCAATCTGGCTGAAGTAAAAGCGTGGCCCCTGGGAGCGCTGGTATCCTTGCCGGCGCGATGATGTCGTTTGCATAGCATGGGCATTCTGCCCATGCTATGCCGCATTACGAAACTCGCCGGCAAGGATGCCGGCGCTCCCAGGTCCGCCAATTCGTACTCGTAATCCTAATCGTAATCGCCGCTTTTTCATTCCGAGATTCAAGTAACACCCTCAAAAAAGTAACAGCCGGACTCCTTCACAGGAGCCCGGCCGTACTTTGTTTAAGTACTAGTCTTCGCTAGCCGCTTAGTAGTCCATTCCGCCCGGTCCGTGGTGCGGATCGGCGGCGGGAGCGGCCTTCTTCTCGGGCAGTTCGGTCACCACGGCTTCCGTGGTGAGGAGCAAGCCGGAGATGGAGGCGGCGTGCTGCAGGGCGCTGCGGGTGACCTTGGTCGGGTCAACCACACCAGCCTTCACGAGGTCCACCCATTCGTTGGTAGCGATGTTCAGGCCTTCGTTGCCCTTGCGGCGCTTGGCTTCGCTGACGACGAGCGCTCCTTCGAGCCCGGCGTTGTCGGCGAGCTGGCGGAGCGGCGCTTCGATCGCGCGCTTCACGATGTTCATGCCGATTTCTTCGTCACCCTGGAGCTTGAGGCCTTCGAGGGCCTTCTGCGCACGGATGAGGGCCACGCCGCCACCGGCGACGATGCCTTCTTCCACCGCAGCGCGGGTCGCGTGCAAAGCGTCTTCGACGCGGGCCTTCTTTTCCTTCATCTCGGTCTCGGTCGCTGCGCCGACATTGATGACGGCGACGCCACCGGCGAGCTTGGCGAGGCGCTCCTGGAGCTTCTCGCGGTCGTAATCGCTGGTGGTCTCTTCGATCTGGCGG
>FTBG01000318.1_pt1 | contig 18855 bp, 15 predicted proteins | sample 1639311 | NCBI WGS metagenome assembly FTBG01 (sample SAMEA3914864, study PRJEB12502) | metagenome | biome: forest; material: soil | place: USA | collected 2012-03-12 | depth 0.3 m | reverse complement strand
GTTGTCCGAAAGGTGGAAGATGACATCGATCGCAAAGGCGGCGGGAATGAGCCCGAGAATCCACGGCCAAGCCCGCAGGATTCCAGTCGCTGCGCGTTCCTGTTGCAAAACGCGATCGGCATTGGAAAGGGCAGCCAGCACATCCTCCGTGGATCCTTTTGCCGGCGACGGTGCTTTTGGAGAATCGAGGAGCGTCATGGCAATGTCGGTTGAAGCTCAGCCAAAGAATTGAGGCCCGCGTCCGGAAGCCTGTCTATTCGAGCCGCTTGCGTTGAGCCCGAGGTTCGATTTGTGAGCTGGTTCAGCATAATCCCCACCTCCGTCGGAGAAACCAATCGAAGCCAAAAAGTAACGCAATTGCCCAAAAACACCAAGCTTTGTCCCAAAGCGTGCAGAGCCGGGTTGCGGGCGGAGCCTCGGCGGGCTGATTCTTCAATTCGGTCGCAAGCTTGCCGAGTTCCTCGGGCTTCAGCAGCCGTCCGCCGCTGCTTTCGCAAAGCCTCCGCAGATAGTTCGTGTCGGTCGCGACTTCCATTTGCTCCACGTTTTCATCGAAGACCATGAAGCGGGCCACCTGCTGGTTTCCATCGGGAAAGCGCGCCGTGGCCTGATATTTACCAGTCTTCGGCGGCAGGAATTCGGCAGTCAATTTATCCGAAGCATGCGGATCGGGCGCGAGCGCCGTCGTCACGATTTCCTTGCCATCCTGTTCCACCACGAGTGGGATTTCGCGAACGCCCTGCGTGGCATCCCGAAGGACCGCGCGGAAGTAGATTTTTTCGCCCAGCGGGATATTCGCCGAACTTGCCCGCAACGAGAATTGCTGGGCAGGCAGGAAATCGCGCCCCGCCATCAGCCAGAGGACGAGCTGATCCCAAAATCGGTCGAAGACGGTGTTCGCGCCTTCGACCTTCGCATTGAAAGCCCAGCGCCACAGGCCATCGACGCCGACGCTCAGCACCTGGCCTTCGCCGAAACGACGATGCACAAAGCCGGGCCCCACGTCGCTCCCATCCGAACCTTGGGCAGAGGCCAGGGTGGCAGATAGCGGCTTCTTGTCTGCGATAGCATGTGAGGCGATCAGGGCTGGCAGCGTATCCGCGCTCGTGTCGGCTTCATTCAAGGTCCGGAAAGGCGCCAGCGCCTGGCCTTCACGCGCTACCTTGAGCCGCACATGCTCGGTGATGCCATCCTTCCAGATTACCGGCTCGAGATCGTTTGGAGTCTGGTCCCCATGGAAGGCGGGGCCCCGACTGAAGATCACAGTTCCGCCGCCATCCTTTACGTAACCTTCGAGAAGCTTGATGCCGTCGGGCCCGAGCAGTTTATCGACAGACCGGCCTAGAATCACCACGTCGTAATGGCGCCATTCTTCCGGAGTCGTGGGAATCTTCAGCTTGCCGCCTTCCTTCTTGCGGGTGCGATGTGCCTTTCCCGGCGCATACTGCTCGACGATATCGACATTCATCTTGTCGTTCCGCATGAGCGAACGCTGCAGGAATGAGGTGTCCCAGTACGGCTCGCCTTCGAGCACTAGCACCTGGATCTGCTGGTCGATGACGTTTAGGTAAGTAATGGCGTGATTGTTTTCGAGATCGACTTCGCCCTCGAGCGGGCGCACGCGCAGTTCGTATTCGTACTGCCCGACCTGCGGTTCGCTGACTTCGAAATGAACGGGAATCTCCGGCTCCTCGCCCGCGGCAATCTTCTGCGTCTGCACGACCTTGTCGCCACGGACTAATTCGACCTGGAGCGTTTCCAATTCGCAACCGATGAGCCGCAGCGCCCCAGAAATTCGAGCCTTTTGGCGGACATAGCAATACGGCTGATAACTAGTGATTCGAACCGCGACATCCTTGACCTTGCCCTGGCGTCCGATCGGCACCGCATAAATAGGCGTCTGCCGGGCGCGGGAGTTGAAGCCCGTCTTGGCGGGATTGACCAGCTCCAGGTCATGTCCATCGGTCAGGAGAATCAGCGCGCGGGCGTTTTCATTCGGCCGGACGCTCGATAGCATGCCGGTCACGGAATCGTGAATCCGCGTCGTATTGCCATCCACATGGAGCTGCTTGGTATTGGTGATCGGCGTCGCTTCCGCACCAAATTTGAAAAGACGCACACCAGGATCCTTCACGCTGCCATCACCCGCGACATAGCCGGCATCGGCGAGCAGGCTTTTCGCCGCATCCGAGCGGGTGCCTTGCTCGACATCGCGCTGAAGCATGCTGCGGGAATCATCCACGGCGACCATCGTGAGTTGGTGGGTGATCGTCGGCGGAATCGGTTCGAGGCGCGACGGCTGGAGCAGCAGCAACAACACGGCCGCCAATCCCGCCAGCCGGAAGAGCAGCAGGATAATCTTCTGGAACGCGCTGAGCCGCGACGCGACGCGCAGATGAATCCCGACGGTCAGGACCGCAAGCAGCACGCCAACGAGTATCACCGCTCCGATGGGGACGACAGGATCGAAGATTACAGCCAACGAATGCGCGCCAATCATGCGGGCCTCCTTGCCAGAAACTGGACCGCCTGCTCACCGATGAGCAGCGCCAGGCCCAGATAGATGAACCATTGGAAGATCGGTTTGCCCTTCACGGCTTCCTCGAATTCCTGCCGGCCTTCCACGAAGTATCCATGCTGGCCCTTTTCACCAAGCTGATCCGGCAGCAAATTGCGATCAATGGGACGCAGATCGCTTTCATCCGGACTCGCATTGATCGCGTAGGCGTGCAGCAGTTTGTCCGAGCGCATCGTGTAAAATCCGAGCTCATCGGGAATGAAACTGATCGCGAGCCGTTCGCCCATCGCTTCCGTTTTGATCGGCATCGCTCCGCCCGACGGACGGAGTAGCGGAGCCTTCTGGAATTCACGTTTCCAGATTTCGTCATTCACGCCTTCTCCGATCACGGTCGAAGCCGGAATCGCTTCGTCATTCGAGAGATTCTTCACGATCTCCTGCATCCATGCGGGAAAGATGCGCTGCCGCGCGAGGTTGGAGGAAAATTCGCTGACGGAGAAATTCATCAACAGCATGGTGCCGAGCCCGTGATTGAGGCTGGCCATCGCAGGCGTTTCATCCGCGTAAGTCAGTAATACCTGCCCAGCACCGGTCGCGCTGGCGTCGGTGATATCGTAAAACTCCAGCAGCGCGAGATCCTGCCTCTGCGCGCCACGAAAGAGGCGGAGGAAACGGCTCTTCGTGAAATCACCGCGAATGATCTGCTGCGCCGTCGCGACGTTTTGCGCGATGCGTTTTGAGCCAAGTTTTAGCGGGAGCGGCGCGCTCATCGCGCGTTCCAGCGCGGCGAGGTTTTCAGAGTCGTGGTCACCGTCGAGGAAATAGACGAGCCCGCCGCCGTGGAAGACGAAGTCGGAGACGAGCTTGCAGGCAGCGTCGCTGAGCTTCCCGGAACGCGTGAAGAACAGCTTCCGCACGCCGGCGAGCTGGCCCGCGTCGAGTTCCGAGGCGTGGATCTGCTGCGGCAGGATCGAGCCGCCGAGGTTATCGTATGGGTTCAGCGCCGTCTTGAGGTAAAGCACCGCGTCGTGCCCGGGATCCGGAGCGTCGGAAACGATGAGCACGCCTTCCTTTTCGAGCACCGGAATCGTCAGGCAAAACTTGTCATCCTGCGGCAGATCGTCCGGCGGAAGCGTAATCTCGCATTGGTGCAGTCCCGGTGCGCCTGCCGGGACTGGCAGTGTGACCTTGGCAGCGGACCAAGGCGCGACGGAGACCTCCTTTTCAAAAGTGGAACGACCGTCGATCTGGACCTTCACATTATCGTGAAGCGGCTGGTCCTGATAATTTCCGATGTCCACGTCGAGGGTGACCGTGTCACCCGCGAGGATCTGGTTTTGACTCAGGGTCGCGCCAAGGATCGCGTGATTGCCGCGGTTTTGCCCGCCGACATCCACGAAGAAGATCCGGGTGGCCGGAGGCAGCGGCGTGAAATCCACATCCGACCAGCTTTTGCGTTGAAAATCGGAGATATAATAAATCTCCGGCCGGCTCGTATCGCGTCCCAGCAAGCGCGCCGCAGCCGCATTTGCCTGCGAGATGTCCACGCGCGAAAGGCCGGGTTTCAAAGCGTCGACATAGTGGCGCGCTTCGGCCTGATTCTTCGACAAATCCACGAAGCACATCAGCGGAATGATGCCCGCCTGGAGGACATTCACGCTGTCATCGGGACCAAGCGTATCAAGTATCTTGCTGGCCTCGGCCTGTGCGCGCTGACGCGCCGTCACGCCGCCGGATTTATGCTCCATGCTGAGCGAGTGATCGATGACGATGATGACGGCTCGGGCAGCAGTTTTGTTGGCCCCGGCGCCGAAGCGCGGCAGGAGCGGCCTGAGAAAGGCCAGCAACAGAGCCAGGACAAAGGCCGTGCGGAGAATCAGCAGGATGAGATGACGCCACCGATAAATCCGCGAGCGCTGGGCCATCGTCTGGCGCAGATGCCGGACTGCCGAGAATTCGAAGAGCTTGGGAAAACGAAGGTTGAGGAGATGGATGAGCAACGGCAGCCCCAAAAGGGCGATGAGCGCCGGGAGGAGAGAGGCATTGAGGAAGCTCATGGCTGCCGGAATAAGTTGGCCGGCACCGAAAGCCCGCAGGCTTCAATGTCCGTTTTCCGGAATGGAAGAGATGAAATCGTCATGAGCCGCGGAATCCCAGGTAAGCTTCGATCGCATCGAGATATGGGCGGCGGGCATCGACCACCCTGTGCTGGATCTGGCGAAGCGCCGCCTCGTGCGCAAGATCGTCCACTGTCTTCTTCATACGCGCGCGATACTCCGCGCGGACTTCATCAGCGTCGACCTGGACCAGTTCGGAAGTTTCCAGATCGACAAAGCGTGCAGCGCTCAGGTTTGGGAGATGGAGTTCATCCGGATCGAGCACCTGGAGCAGGAGGATCTCGAATTTCCGATGCACGAACTGGCTCAGCGCATCGAAGATCTGCGCGGTGTCATCGAGAAAATCCGAGAGGATGACGATCCGCCCGCGCTTCTTGAAAATGCCGCTGCATTCGTAAAGCGCATTGGCCAGACCCGTCGTTCGCGCGGGCCGCACACGCTCGAGTTCGGTCACGATGCGGTGCAGATGCCGCCGGGTGCCGGCTGGGGCGATGTATTGGCTTACTTTCTGCGCAAAAAGCCCGAGTGCCGTCTTATCGCCCTGCGCCAGCATGAGATAGGAAAGGGCCGCAGCGATCCGCGCTGCGAGGATGAATTTGCTCTGCCGCTTCTCGCCCGCGTAACGCATCGAGGCACTGGTATCCACGAGCAGATACATGATCATGTCCGTCTCCTCCTCAAACTGACGGATGTAAAGCCGACGGGTTCGCCCATACACGCGCCAGTCGAGCCGGGCGATATCGTCGCCAGCGACGTACTCCTTGTAATCGGCAAACTCCGCGGCGGAACCGCGATAAGGCGATTTGTGTTTGCCTGCGAAATAGCCTTCGACGACTGCCTTCGCGAACACGAGCAGGTTTTCGTATCGTTCCAGTTCCTCGAGATTCAACAGCAGTGGCGGAGGCGAGACGGCGATCGCCTGGCGTGCCATGAAGCGCGAAGCGATCGTGGAGACCGCATTACCGGAAGGAACTGGAGGAGGGGCGCTCATCGAGGGGACATGATTGACGGCAGCCGGGACGTGGCTTTCGGCCAAACCGAGGCAGTTGCTGGGGGATTCGGCGTTCTCACTGGAAGTTGACCTCCTCAGCGCGCAACGAGCATCAGTAGCTCTTCTCCTGAACCGTCTTTAGAAGCTCGGAGACAATGTCGCGGGCCTTTTTGTTTGCGCCCGTCGCGCGGTAATTCGTGATCACCCGGTGCTGTAGAACCGGCAGCGCGACTTCACGAACGTCTTCGACTTCAGGGGCGAGCTTGCCCTTGAGAAGTGCCAGCGCCTTCGCTCCAAGAATGAGGTACTGCGAGGCACGCGGGCCAGCGCCCCATTCGACAAAGTCGCGCGTGATCTGCGGCGTCGAGCCATTGCCGCCCGGGCGCGTGGCCGATGCCAGGCGCACGGCGTAGTCGATGATATGATCAGCCACTGGCGCTGCGAGTACAAGTTGTTGAACGGCCAGGATATCTTCGAGCGAAACAACCGGGCTCAGTGTCGGCGGAACGCGCAGGGTCGTTCGACGGACGATTTCCACTTCATCAGAGTGCTCGGGGTAATCGAGATTGAGCGAAAACATGAAGCGATCGAGCTGCGCTTCAGGCAGTGGATAGGTGCCTTCCTGTTCGATCGGATTCTGCGTGGCCACGACGAGGAATGGCTCAGGAAGTGCGCGCGATTCGCCGGAAATCGTGACCCGATGCTCCTGCATCGCTTCGAGCAGGGCGCTTTGAGTCTTCGGAGGCGTGCGGTTCACTTCGTCCGCGAGCAGCAGATTCGCGAAGATCGGCCCGGCGACGTACTCGAACTCCAGCTTTCGGTCGCGCTCCTGTAGCAACTCGGAGCCGATGATGTCGCTGGGCATGAGATCCGGCGTGAACTGGATGCGCTTGAATGAAAGCTGGAGCGTTTCAGCAAGACTTCGGACGAGCAGCGTTTTTGCCAGTCCAGGAACGCCCACGAGGAGACAATGGCCACGCGAGAAAAGGCTCACCAGCAGCAGCCGGATGATCTGTTCCTGACCGACCATGATCTTGCCGAGTTCCGCCGTGATTCTCGAATAAACCTCATGCACGGCCCGCGGGGTAAGTTCCATCGTCTCAGTCATGCCTACCCATGTTAGCGAACTGCTTCGCGCGCTACAAGCGATGTTCTACAGCGTTACAGCTTTATTTTGGACCCAAGTTTGGGCGTTTCAAAAGATTGCATTGCCCGATAGGCATCTTACTTATTGTCATCCCTCTGATTCCTCATGAAGAAACTCCTCCTCCTCCCGCTTGTCGCCTTTTTATACGCCAGCATTCCTCATCTGGCCCTCGCCGTTGATCCCGCATCCAGCGCAAAGTATGAAAAGGACATTGCCGCGTTTGAGGCTGCCGATCGCGCCCATCCTCCGGAAAAGGGAGGCATCCTGTTTGTGGGAAGCTCCAGCATTCGGCTGTGGAAGACGCTTACGCAGGACTTTCCCACGCATCATGTGATCAATCGCGGCTTCGGAGGATCGGTGATGGCCGACAGCATGGTCTTTGCTGACCGCATCGTCATTCCGTACGAGCCGAAGCTCATCGTGGTCTATGCGGGCGCGAATGATATCAGCGGAGGAAAGTCGCCCGAGACCGTGGCGGCCGATTTCCGCGAGTTTGTGGAGAAAGTTCGCGCGAAGCTGCCAAACGAGCCGATCGATTATATCTCCATTGCTGGAAATCCTGCACGCTGGGGCCAGGTGGAGAAGGTCAAAGCCGCGAATGCCTTGGTCGAGAAATACTGCCATGATACGCCGGGGCTGAAATTCATCGACGTCTTTTCCCACATGATGGGCACCGATGGCACGCCGCGTCCGGAGATCTTTGGCCCGGACAAGCTCCACATGAATGCGGAAGGATACAAGCTGTGGACGCAGCTGATTGGGCCGTATTTGGACTGAGCGGCGGCTCGAGTAGCTAAACTCTGCGGATTCCGGTTTTCCTTACTCACGTCGCTGCATTCACCTAGTTCCGCCGCACCCTCTGGATTGCGGCGGAGAGGTCCTGAGTGTTTACGGGTTTTACCAAGTGTTCGCCGAACCCGGCGTCATGGCTTTGCCGAATATCGTCGTCCGTACCAAAGCCGCTGATAGCGATGCCGTGGGCGTGGTAACGATCGTTTACATACCGCATGATTTCCAAGCCAGTGCCATCCGGTAGTCCGATGTCGCTTACGAGGATTTCAAACGGCTCTTTTGATGCCTCCTCGAGGGCGGCTTTAACACAATTCGCAGTCGTTACCGTGTAGCCCCATTTTTGGAGCATCTTTGCGAGGATTCGCAGGGTGTCGGGGTTGTCTTCGACCAGCAAAATATTTTGACGATTCCCAGAAGGCAGCGGCTTTGGGGCGGGGGGAATTTCCGGAATATCCGCATCTGGGATGCTTGCGATCTCCACCACGAACGTCGACCCCTTGCCTGAACCTTCGCTAAACGCAGAGATTTTGCCTTGATGAAGGTCCATTAGCTTTTTGGCAATGCTCAGGCCCAACCCGAGCCCGCCAAAACGCCGAACTTTTCCGCTCCCCGAAGAGTGAAATGCGTTGAAAATCTGCGGAAGAGCGGCGGGTTCGATGCCGACGCCGGTGTCGGTAAACTCGATGCGGATCAGGCCATCGGCATGAAAGCACCGTATGCAGATTTCGCCTTTCTCCGGGGTAAACTTCGCCGCGTTCCGCAGGATGTTCCAAAAGACTTGCTGCAAGCGTGACTCATCCGCCCATGCCCGCGCGGGAGCTCCCTCGATCTTCAAGGAGACACTGAGATGTTTCTGATTTATCTCACTCTGGCAGATGTCCAGCGCGTTACGCAGGCAGGCGGGCACATCTACGACTTCTCGCCGCAGGTGAAGCGCTCCGCGGCTGATTCTTGTGACGTCGAGCAAATCGTCGATCAATCTCGTTTCCAATTCCACATTGCTTCGGATGCGCCTTAACTCGGCCTGAGCGTCTTTGGGAATGGCTGGTTCTGACTCCAGGTCGGTGACTGCCAAAAGCACGGGAGTCAGCGGAGTGCGCAACTCGTGGCTGAGTACAGCAATGAAATGATCCTTGGCTTGGTTGGCCATCTCGGCCTCGGTTTTAGCGTTCAGAAGCGCCGCCTCTGCCTGCTTGCGGTCGGTGACATCGCGTACGATTCCTTGAACATACAGCTTACCCCGCAGTTCCAGCCCGGTGAGCGAAACTTCCGCATCAAACGGGCTGCCGTCTTTGCGCTGATTTTTCCAATAGAATCTCTGGGGCTGCCCATCCTGGGCTTTTTTGAGATATTCAATGGCCTTTTCTTTAGAGTTACACCCATCCGGCTGAACCGGCGGAGAGAAGTCCTCAGGGGCGTGATGAAGTATATCGTCCTTGCTGGCGCAGCCAAATGTCTCCAGTGCCCTCGAATTGCATTCCACAATGAAGCTGCCCTCTAACATTAAAATCGCATCATTGGCAGTTTCAAAAATGGTGCGGAATTTCTCCTCGCTGTCTCGCACGGCCTGCTCCGCTTGCCTTTCCCTGGCCATTTGATGCTTGAGGCGATCGAGCTTTCTGCGCCGCAAAAGGGCCGTGGCCCCAAGCAGAGTGCTCGCGCCGAGAAGTCCGGTAACGGTTACGATGGCAAACGCGCGTTCGCGAACCGGGGCATAAATCTCGTCCTGATCCACCTTTGCAACCAACACCCACCGTGTCCCGGGAATCTTGCGAATGACGGCAAGAACGGGAACCTGTCGATAATCCAACCCCTCACTGATCACATCTTGCCCTTGAAAGACCCGCTCGGCAACGTCCTGCAGAGCAGGGGGGAGCGGTCGTCGAAAATTCAGCGCTGAATTTTTTCGATGCCGCAGTTCGCTGAGATACACTAATTCTTTGCCTTCGACCCGAAGTATAAGCGTTTCGGCGGTGCTAGTAGGGACCGGCCACGATTCGATCAGAGGATAGAGAAAATCATTCGGGTCTGCTTGCAGGAGCAGCGCTCCCTCAGCGAGCTTGCCGGTTTCTTGGGGAACCCCGATGGGAATCCAGAATTCAAGGCGGATATTCCGCCGTGTTTGCGCGACGTCGGGAGCGTGTCGCAGGCCCGATTCAATCACCTCATTGGAGCGTAATGCCGATTGAAAGTATGGATCCAGGCTCCTGTTCTTTGCCTGCAAATCTGCCGGCATCGTCATAACTGGCGATCCTTCGGCATTGTACAAAATCACGCCGGAATAGCGGTACTCCTTCTGCAACGTGGCCAACCACGTGTGGAACTCCTGGGAGGGAAGCAGCGGGCGCCCAGCCTTCAACAATTCCCGACCTTGCCTTATGAGTATTGGAGTTTTTGCAAATACCTCAGCATCAGCCAAGCGCTCCCGATACCAGCTGGCGACTTGCCCGGCCTTCATATCGGCAATGGTAGTAAGGCTGTCCCATACACTCTTCCGTGCCGCCTTTATCGCAAAGTGAAGATAAACGCCGCCGAGTGCGCAAATGAGAACGAAGACGGCAAGCGAAACAAACAGGCCCTGCCGACCTCGGGGCTCTGGGGGTGAGGCACCTGTCTTGGATTTGGCAGCGGTCGGCAACACGGACATCTGTAATCCACCTTATTAGCGAATCTTTACACCGGCGCGCAGTCAGTTTCCATCCCAAAGCGTCCATCCAGCTCGTGCTGTGAGTGCGGCGGCACGTTTCGGGAAACGCCACCCCCAGATCCTCCTCGATGTTTCCTTCTAATCGTCAAGAGCATCGGAACACGCGAACCGCCATCGCGGCGGAATAGGCGGCGTCGACGAGGTTATCCCTTCCCAAATCCCCCCGACAGGTTCCGGATCGTATTTCTACCGGTCCTACCGGCAGCCCTTCCTTTAACTGGCCACGATCCGGCTGCGACGATTTACCGTTTGCCGAATCGTGATCGGGCCAAGCGCTTGCCGCTGCTGCATCGCCTCCTTGCGAAGCTGTATTCCCAGGAGTACGACCACCGCCAAATTGCCAGCCAATAGCCCAAGCTTCAGTGCGCTGAAGTGGTCGATTACCGCGTAAAGTTCGAACGGAACGAAGGTGGCGGTTCCAATGATGGTCAGGTATTTGGCCCACTCCCGCCGGAGCAGGAGCCCAACTCCTTCCGTCAGGAACATTCCGGAAAAACAGAATGTAACGACGCTCCATTGGCCAAGCTGGTGATCCGTGATGAGATCGAGCCGCGCCAGAAGGGCGACGACGCGCGGGTTTTCCAGATCCATGCCCAGTTCGGCGATCCACCCAGCGACGACGTCGCTGATATCCTTGTGAAGGAAACTCAGGATGCCGAAAGCGACACCGATCAAGACAAGTCCTTTAGCCAACTGCAGGCAGCCAATCCATCGGATGTAACGGTCGTCGGTTTGAGGGGGAACTCTGGGCGGGGCCATCAATGCCTTATCATCGCTGTAATCTTACGGGATGCCACGTCAAATCTGACAGTTTTATGAGATTTTTGACGACAAAATCGGCTTTCCAGCCTCACAGACGCCTATCATTTGCAATAACTTCACGCATGGCTTGGCCTTCCAATCGAGTCATCTTGGCGTTCCCGATAATCTCGCCTCCCAATTCGTTGTAATTTAACCAATCCTGAGGTCGATTTACGGTCCGCAGATACTCCAATCATGACTCCCGAAACGCTGGCCCATCTTTCCAAGGCTTGCCCAGTGATGCGAAAGCTCATTCGCGCCATTGGTGCATGTGCATTGACGCCCGAAGCGAGGCGGTCGCCTTTCGAGTCATTGGTCCGTGCGGTGGCGCACCAGCAATTGAACGGCATCGCGGCGGAGCGGATCCTTGCCAGATTTCTGGCCCTTTTCCCGGGGAAGCGTTTTCCCGCAGCAGAGGATCTGGTTGCCATTGAGGATGACACACTTCGGTCCGTCGGCTTCTCGCGGGCCAAGACCCTCGCAATCCGTGACATTGCAGCGAAGACCATCGAGGGCACTGTTCCGACATCCCGGAAAATCGCGCGTCTTGGCGACGAGGAAATCATCGAGCGCCTCACCGCGGTACGCGGCGTTGGTCGCTGGACGGCCGAGATGCTTCTAATCTTCCAGCTTGGCCGTCCGGACGTGCTTCCGATTGACGACTTTGGCGTGAGGAATGGTTTTCGGATCGCCTTCGATCTTCCGGAAATGCCAAAACCCAAGGAACTTCTCGCACACGGCGAACGCTGGCGACCGTTCCGCACCACAGCTTCGTGGTATCTGTGGCGCGCCACCGATCGCGGTAGGGTGATCCCGGCGGAGAGGCGCCTGCGGGAAGTATAGAAGTCCTGGCGGCGGCTTGGACGGCAACTAAATCAAGCCAGCTCCGGTGCCTGCGAGGTTTAGGCTGACCTGCAAACTAATCCGATCAGCGCCCTTTTGAGCCTACGAGGTCTTCGGAAGGACCTTCCGGTGCACCCACACGCTGTTCACCAACCCAAGGGCGAACATGACCATGACGAGGAACGTGCCGCCGTAGGAAACCAGGGGCAGGGGAACACCCGTGATCGGCATGAGGGCGATCGTCATCCCCATGTTTTGGTAAACGTGGAAGAAAAGCTGCCCGGCAAAGCCTGCACAGATGATCATGCCAAACTCATCCGCGGCCTGATGCGACGTGAAGAGGCAACACAGAATGAGCAAGGAGAAGAGCGACAGCAGAAAGACGTCTCCAACGAAGCCCCATTGTTCGGAGATCGCCGTGAAAATGTAGTCGGTATGAACGGTCGTGCTCGGGATGAAGCCCTGCTCGACCTGCGTATTGGGCGCCTTGAATCCCTTGCCCTTGAGGCCGCCGGAGCCGACCGCGATGAGCGACTGATTGATCGCCCAGCCTGTGTCCAACGGATCGATGCCAGGATCGATGAACGACGTGATACGGTCCCGCTGATACGGCTTCATCAGGAAGAAGATCTCAATCGGCATCACGATGACCGCGGCGAGGATGATCAGAATCATGTACCGCTTCGGAATTCCCGACACCCACAGCATCGACAGGACCACGGGGACCCAGACGATCGTCATGCCCATGTCCGGTTGCTTGAGAATGAGAAGCATCGGCCCGCCAACGATCGCTCCGGTGCACAGGAGTTTCAGGAAGGGGTGCATGTTCCGGAACTGCGCCAGGAACAACCCCACCGTCAGTACTCCGGCGATGACCGCCATCTGTGACGGCTCAAAGGTGCCGACGCCCTTGATGAGCAACCAGCATTTCGCGCCGCCGTGCTTCTGGCCGAGGTGCGTGTACGTCAGGATGACGAGGAAAATACTCATCAGATACATGGGCAGGGCAACCCACTTCACCCATTTGTAGTGGATGAGGCTCGTGATGAGGAAAACTGCCAGGCCAACCGTCACCCAGGTGATCTGCTTGTGCCAATATTCGTCCGTCCTGAAATATGTAGCGCTGTAGATCGCGATGATTCCGCAAACACTAATGAACGCGGCCAGGGCAAAGATCAGCCAGTTCATGCCCAGGAGCTTGCGGAGAAACGGGGTCATTGGATATGGATTCGCGACTCGATTTTGGGCCAGGCAGCATTAGCCGTACCGGCCCACCATCCTAAGCGAATTTGGGCACAGCTGCCAGCAGCTTCCTGGTATATTCGTGCTGTGGATTTTCGTAGATGGCTTCGGCGGAAGCGCTTTCCACGATCTTCCCATGGTACATGACCAGCACGTGATCGCTGATGTGTTCGACCACAGCGAGGTCATGTGCAATGAAAAGATACGTGAGTCCCAATTCTTCCTGCAGATCCTGCAGAAGATTGACGATCTGGGCTTGCACGCTCACGTCGAGCGCGCTGACGGGTTCGTCACAGACGATGAACTTCGGCTTCACCGCGAGCGCCCGGGCGATGCCGATGCGCTGCCGCTGGCCCCCCGAAAACTCATGCGGATAGCGCTCCATCATTTCGGGCTTCAGCCCGACTTGCCGCATGAGTTCCGCCACGCGGTCGCGGCGATCGTTGCGGGTCATCGCCGGGAAATGGATTTCCAGAGCCTCCGCGACAATCTGATGGATCGTATGCCGCGGGTTGAGCGAACCGAAGGGATCCTGGAAGATCATCTGGATCTCCCGACGAAGCGGACGGAATTCGCCTTCGCCCATCGGCAGGATATCCCTTCCATCGAAAATGGCCTGACCAGCAGTGGCCGGGATGAGCTTCAGTAGTGTCTTGCCGATCGTGCTCTTGCCCGAGCCGCTTTCACCGACGAGTCCGACAGTCGTACCCGCCTCGACGGTAAAACTCACGTCGTCCACCGCCTTGATGTCATCGGTGTGGCGGCGGAAGACTCCAGTCCGAACAGGGAAATACGTCTTGAGATTGCGAACTTCTAGAAGAGGCACGGCCCGGATTAATAGCGGCGGGACGGGATTTCGTCCAATCTTCGTGATTGGAGAACGAAGTTATGACCGACAATCGGAACCGCGAGCAACCCCCGCGATTACTTCCGCGTTTCCGCGGCAAGCACCGACCTCTGGTAGGCCTGGATCTGTTCCTCGCTCGCTCCAAGCCGCCGCAGCATCTGCAATTCACGCCATGCGTGTTTTCCAGTCCAACCGGGATCCGTCGGTTCTTCGCGCTCAGGGTAAAAAAGCGCAATGAGCTTCTGCAGACCGGATGAGGGACCGTCCGCATTGCACGTCAAAAAGGCTGTGTCTTCGTACGCGCGGCGATAGCCGGACTCGGCATTCGTGGAAGCGGCCTGCTGCGCTTGAGCTGCTACCTTGCGCAGCGCCTCGACTTCCACGAGAAGGTCGAAAACCATCGTGGTCAAAACCTTGAGCCGCTGCTCCACTTCGGGATCGGCTGCCGGAGCGGGCCACAGCAGCGTCTTGAAGATTTCGTACTGGGTCATCGGGGTGGTGTTGGTCCAGCGTTACTCGTCAGCTTGCTTTTAAAAAACCGGTCAAAGGACTGGTCGGCGAAGCCGTTTCCAGCCTGTTCGCCAGGCCGGTTTCAAAGGCCATACGCCCGGCTTCCACGGCCATCTTGAAGGCCTGCCCCATGCGGGAAGGATCGCCCGCGATGGCGATCGCCGTGTTGACCAATACTGCGGCCGCGCCCATTTCCAGCGCTTCGGCGGCCTGGCTGGGAGCGCCAAGCCCAGCATCCACGATAACCGGGACAGTGCACTGCTCGAGAATGATTTCGATTTGCGCACGGGTCTCGATGCCGCGATTCGAGCCAATAGGGGACCCAAGCGGCATGACAGTCGCTGTGCCAACGTCTTCAAGCCGCTTTGCCAGCACCGGATCCGCATTGATGTATGGCAGCACGGTGAAGCCTTCCTTCACCAGGACTTCTGCTGCTTTCAGCGTCTCGATGGGATCAGGCAGAAGAAAACGCGGATCGGGATGGATTTCGAGTTTCACCCAGTCGGAAATCCCCGCGGCGCGAGCGAGCCGCGCGAGCCGGATCGCTTCCTCGGCATTCATGGCCCCGCTCGTATTTGGAAGGAGCAGATATTTCTTCGGATCGATAAAATCGAGGATGTTGGCGAAGGGATCACCCTTTCCTGAAAGATCCGCGCGGCGTAGCGCCACGGTCACGATCTCCGTCCCGCTGGCATCGAGTGCCGCCGCCATCGCTTCATTCGACGAAAATTTGCCCGTCCCCAGAAGGAGACGCGATTGGAACTGGCGGCCTGCAATGATGAGCGGATCGGAAACACTGGACATGAGCCGCAAACGCTAACGGAAAGATGCGGGTTTAGGAATGAGGAATTGGAAAGGACAGGGGACGTCAGCGCATTTCCGCCGGGGCTCCGGGCCTGCCGTTGGATTCGGTTTCGCAGGCGACCAGCATGGAACACCTGATCGTTGTGCCCTTTCCCGTTTCGCCGCTTGGCACTTCGATTGGAACTCGGTACTTTATCTGCGTGCGTGATTTCGGTTCTTCTTCGATCAGCTTGGCGGGCTCGATTCTTATCGCTCACCCGGGACTCTTGGATCCCAATTTTCGTCGCACGGTCCTGTATATTTCCACCAACAGCCCTGAGGACGGCTCGTTTGGCCTCATCGTCAATCGTCCGGCGGGCCATACCGTTGGCGAAGTGCTTCCGGAGCGGAAACTTGGATCGCTGGCCCAAGTCCCAGTCCTGCTCGGCGGTCCGGTGTCGCGCGACCAATTGATCTTCGCGTCATTCCTCTGGCACGCCGACACCCAGAAATTGGAATGCCGCCATCACATCGGCGTCGATGAAGCGGAACAACTGCTCATTGAAAAAGAGGCGTCTGTTCGCGCCTTCATCGGATATGCGGGCTGGAGCAAGGGCCAACTGGAAGGCGAACTCGCCCAGCATGCCTGGCTCGTGAAGGCGCCGGATGAGGACATTTTGAGTCCAATCCGCGGCCCGGGGCTTTGGCGTGAAATGTTGAGCGGCTTTGGACCGATGCTTCGCCTGGTAGCCGAAGCGCCGGAAGATCCTTCGCGGAATTAAAACACCCTGAGAAGGGCGCTCGACTTTGGCTTAGATCTGCGGCGCAGACAACAGGGTGACCGTCGGCCACGGAGCCTTCCCGCCCAGGCGCAAGAGATGCGGATTTGCCTTCGCTAGGGTCTTGATATTGGCGAGGTCGAGTCCTTCTTTTCGGATATTCAGCGTCCGGTCCGGGGCGGCGGCCAGGAATTCCTTCAATTCCTGCAGGGGCAATGAACGCCGAGGTGCTGCGGGCGTCGATTGACGAACACGCGGAGCTCCAGCTGCTTTGCCGGTTAACGTTTCCAACTCCTTATCGATCGAGGCCAATTCCGCCTCGAGCCGTGAGCGGCGTTCTTTAAGCTCAACAACCGCAGCTTCTTTTAATGCGAAAATCTGCCCCTGAAGTTGCGCGATTTCTTCAAGAGCGGTGGATCCTACAACCATAAATAAAACAGCATATCAGCTACGCCGCTTTCCGCAGCTAGTGCAAGTGAAAATAGCAACAACCTCAGAGGTTCTATTTATATTGTCTTTATTGAGGCTATATCCCGCAATTAGCAGTACAGATTATGCGGCTAATCATGACTGTGCGGATTGATCCGAGAAATTGCCTCTGATTACCAGAAGCTGAGTATGCCGATCCCGTTTGCGTTTGTCACAACCGCGGCACCGTGGAGTGCCGTAGCGCTGGTTCAAAACCAGAGCCAGCCATGGGATTCCCCACAAGCCAGCGGTTAGCAGCGTGAGGAGCACATGGATACGATGATTCACTCCCGAGCGTACAAAAGCAGACTCGGTTCGGCAGTACTCGCAGTAACGGGTGTGGGTTTGGGCAATCTTCATCAGGGTGGTAAGGAAGAAGCGACTTGCGTCATAGCGTTTAGCGTCTGCCACGATCGAAGGCTAGATGGATTTTTTGAATTTCAGCGCCGCCGCGAAGAAAAATGACACCGCTGACCGCCCGGCGGGCACATTAGTAATGTCCGCTTCGCGTGTGTGGGCTACCCGCTAATGCCGACTTTCCAATGCTCGCTGGAAACGCGCAATAGCCCCCTCCTGATAAGGGAGGAGGGGCTCCGTTTTTCCCTTCTCGTACTCCCAATATGTGCGCTCCGGCGTGTCCAACAAACGCGCCGCTTCAGCCTGCGTTAAGCCGAGGCGGTGACGCCACATCTGCAATCTATGGCAAAACCCAGCCATCGGCTCTTCGCTATTAGACTGCTTCCTTTTCATGGCACGCCAAGAGTCGCAGATTCTGCGGGCGGCGCAATGGCAAATGTCGCAGATTCTGCTAGCAGATTCTGCGAGTGTCATGTTCGCAGAATCTGCGAACGTCGTTAATGCAACGGACAACGATTCGGAGAGGAAGGGACGCTTACAAACGAGCGAGAGATAACAATGCGAGCTTTTCCGATGCGATGCCTAACGGGCGGTTCTTTTACGGTTGAAGGGAGAGCAATGACCGGAGCCGCGCCAGCACCTTCCCTGTGCTCGGACTCCCACGCCCAATGCCGCTTTCACCAAGATCGCTAAGAGAACCATCAATGCATGGGCCGTGCGCCATCGCTTCGGTTATCTCCGTTTTGTCACCACGTTCTTGCTCCTGAAACCGATGATCGCCATACACCGTGTACTTACGCTCGCTTGAACGAGGATTGAAAATCAGAGCCAGCGACGGGATTTGAACCCGTGACCTGCTGTTTACGAAACAGCTGCTCTACCCCTGAGCTACGCTGGCGTGACGATCAAAAGCGCCGGATTTTCGGCGGGCGGGACATATCGCAGAGATTGGAACGCTGGGCAAAGACGATTTAAGAAGTTTTTACGTTTTTTTTGAGTGCCGTTGGAATCCCGATTGGCGCCCATTACTTTGGCACGCTTGGTACGAGTTCTAGAAGCGGCCGCTGCGTGGCTGCCGACCCGATGGAGCACCGGTGTGACAATGGATTCGATTCGTTCGCGGGCGGCGATCCAGTGAACAATTTCGATCCGACCGGCCGCTGCACGATTCAGCTTTCTTCAGACTTGGCGAACCGAGCCATGAGGACCGCTCAAGTGCCGCAGAATCCGTTCGGCGAAGGATGGCCGAGACAATCACTGGCTATATTGGCCGTGGATCGAAAAAGCAGTGCGGTTCGTCCAACAGGTCGCAGCCAAACTGGATCGCGAGCCCATTGCAAGCAAGAGGGCGAATTTGGGGGCCTGACGTCCAGCGAACTTTGTGATGTGCCCAAGTGCATTCCGAAGCGGAAAGGACCTGGCCCCGGACAATCGCGGCCAAATTCCGCTCGTGTACAATGCAGCACGTGCGTAGCGGCATTGGATTGGAATTGCCCCATGAGACTGCAGTGAACCGGGAAGTCCGCGGGAAATGAATCTGCACGCCGAATTTGCCGTGAGGGGCAATACGAGGCGAACCAGAAGTCGAGGATCGCACGCCGCCGCAGGGATCAAATCTTCCTCACAGAGTCCGTGGAAGCCATCAAAGGCGACTCCTGCAGCCATATTTCAAATACAACACAATATATGTCATATAAAGTGTTAATGGGTGGTTCCGGAAGAGCGGCGACTGGACTTCCACCCTCCTGAAGAACAGAGTTCCGGCCGCTTTAGCTTCGGCCGGACCCGTCCATCGTGACGTTTTCTCGGTGCTCATTCCGTCATGGAACGCACGCCCCAAATGCTGGGTATTTTCGCCAACGAGTAAGACCTGGCCGTGCTCCCGTTGTGTTGTGCTGCCCAGCACCGTTGGCGCTATCGCAGCAGCTCCTCGATATCCGACATGGTCAGGCC
>FTBG01000576.1_pt1 | contig 18878 bp, 13 predicted proteins | sample 1639311 | NCBI WGS metagenome assembly FTBG01 (sample SAMEA3914864, study PRJEB12502) | metagenome | biome: forest; material: soil | place: USA | collected 2012-03-12 | depth 0.3 m | reverse complement strand
TAAAGCCCAGTTCGATTGAAAGCAGTCCCCAAAAAATGGACCCGCCCCATTTCAACTGGGCTTCACGGAGCGTGCCCTAATTATTCAGCGTTTCCCTAGTGCCTCATTACTGTCATGAGCGATACGTTAGCTCCGTCAAAGACCACCACCAAGCCTATCAAGGTTGCGAAAGCAGCACCTGCGGCGGCTATTAAAGCGCCCGCGCTACGGCCGCCGAAGATAGCTCCCTCGTTGAAAGCTGCGATTCAGAACATCGCGAATTTTGGCGATACGGATATTTTCCCGTTCTCGTTTGAGCAGCACATTTTCCACGACAGACCCGACCTGCTGCAAAAGGCGCTTGAGAAGCTGCACGCCGACTTCGATGCCGAACTGGCAAAAAACCCTCCAGTCAACATCAATACACTCGCACCTGTTGGGTATACTGGTTTTCGGTGGGCCACTCAGATCGACCCGCTTTGGAACGCGTATTATCTAGCGCTTGTCATCGAGATTGGACCTGCCATCGAGCAGGCACGAATTCCAGTGTCGGAAAAGTCTGTTTTCTCGTATCGATTCATCCATCCCGACGACGACGGCCGGATATTCGACGAGAATGTCAACTGGCGAGCCTTCATGGAGACGAGCTACGAAGTGGCTGCAGAAGCGGAAAGAAATGCAGCTGCGACGAAGGCTGCGAGAAAACTTGGTATCGAAGAGGCAATGGATAATGGCGGCGATTCGCCCTACGTAATTCAGTGCGACATTTCGGATTTCTATTCTCGCGTCTACCATCACAGGGTCGAGAATGCGCTTAAGTGGCTCAACGCAAAGCCGGATGTAGTGAAGCGAATTGTCGAAGTTTTGCAGGAGTTTTCTGGCACAGTCTCTTATGGCCTTCCCGTCGGAGGCCCTGCATCCCGTCTTCTAGCGGAAATCTCACTCAATAGTGTCGATAAGCTATTGAGAGGAGAAGGTATTCGTTTTTGCCGATTCGTGGACGACTATCGCATCTTCTGTAACTCGAAGGAAGAGGCGTATCAGCGACTGATATTTCTTTCTGAGAAACTTTTCAATGAAGGGCTCTCTCTACAAAAGAACAAGACCCGTATCCTTACGGCCAAGGAATTCATGGATGAATCCAAATTGCTCATGAAGTTTCTTCAAACGGATGAGGAAAACGTCACCGAAGAAGAGAAATTGCTTCGACTTGACATTCATTTCGACCCGTATTCGGATACCCGGATCGATGACTACGAGAAGATCAAGGAGCAAGTGTCGCAGGTGGATATAGCGGGGATACTTGGCAGGGAGCTTGAAAAGACCAGAATCGATACCTCCATAACTAAACAAGCGATTTCCGCTCTTCGTGTGCTAGAGCCAGAAGAACAGAAAAGCATTCTATCGTCCCTTCTTAAACATGAAAACCTCCACACGCTAGCACCTGTATTCTCTCGCTTGATGACTGTATTACGTGGTCTGTATCTTGACCTTGATCATGAGACGCAAGATCTGATTGATGAGGCATTGATTAGGTTGGTCGAAAAGGGTAGTCACATCATCAAAATTGACTTAAACTTGGCCTATCTGGTCCAGGTGCTCCGAAAGCGCTGCACCCATCAGGCGGAGACGCTGTTTGTAAGACTTTTTAGGTCCAATACGAATTCACTCGTGCGTCGAGAGATAATTTTAGCCTGGATTGGATGGCGTCACAATCACTCGCTCACCGACCTGAAGAAGCATTTCAATGGACTCTCCAAGTGGGAGCGGCGCGCATTCATCGTCGGTTCATATATATTGACCGACGAAGGTAAGTTCTGGCGCAAGCACAACGATGACTCATTCAATCCTGGTGAAGTCGTCGTCCGCGACTGGTTTGCTGATCGGTTCAACAAGAATCCAGATGCACCATTATGATTTCCGAGAAACAGTTTGCGAGCGAGTTCTCAGGATTCTGGGCTGAAACGCTTCCGTTTCTGACTCCCCAAGCGATTGCTGAATTGAACTTCAACGGGGCTACGATGGGCGACGGTCGTCGTGAGTGGATGAAGCCGTTGGCTGGCTCCGGCGACAACTCAAACAATGACGTGACTGCCGAAATTGCGTTCGGCTTATTTGCTGGATCATTGAAAATGCGCGCCCCCTTGGCTGAGCTGTCGGAAGACGCAGCGTTTATCCGGGGTGTCGAAGAAGGTGCGAAAGGTAGAGTGCTTGGATTGAGGCGTGAGACGGTTTTGCGGACGCACAGCCCACAGCCACCGACGGTCGAGGCGATCGAACTTGCTGTTCGCTTGGAAAGTTACTTCGGTATCTATCCACTTGAGTCGATTGTGATGCAACCCCGGTTTAAGGGGTGCGGTATCCTCGACTCCTGCTATGGAGACATACTGGCCGGAAAATCGCTATTCGAACTGAAGATGGTGGACCGTAACTTGAGGAGCGCAGACATCCGTCAAGTCTTAGTCTACTGCGCGCTGAACTATCGTTCGTCGCAATTCGAAATAGACAGCGTCACAATTTTGAACCCTAGGCGCGGAAGCGAATTTTCGTTTGATTTAGAGGAACTGGCTGAACGCATATCTGGTAAAAACGCGGCGGAACTTTTTCATCACATCACGACCTTCCTAGCTGATTTCGAAACGGTTCACAAACCCTCCTAGGAGATGCCCGTCACCGAATCCATCGTCGAACACGCCGCCCTGACATGGCTCGGGGAACTAAGATACTCGCTAGGCCACGGGCCGCAGATGGCTCCGGGCGAATCTACGGCCGAGCGCGAGACGTTTGGCGAGGTGGTGTTGGTTGGTCGGTTGCGCGAAGCGTTGCACCGATTGAATCCCACCATCCCTGAAGAAGCGCGGGAGGAGGCCCTACGCAAAGTGCTGCGGGTGGCCACGACTTCGCTCACGCAAACGAACCGCGCCTTTCACCGGATGCTCCGCGATGGCGTGGATGTGGAGTATGCGAGGCAGGATGGCTCGATCAAAGGCGACAAGGCGCGGTTGGTGGATTTCGCCGACGTGCGGGAGAATGACTGGCTGGCGGTGAACCAGTTCACAGTGATCGAGGGGCAGCATAACCGCCGGCCAGATGTGGTGGTCTTCGTCAACGGGATGCCGCTGGCCCTTGTCGAGCTGAAGAACGCCGCCGATGAGGACGCGACGATTTGGAGCGCCTACGCTCAACTCCAGACTTACAAGGCGGAGATCCACAGCCTCCTCGCCTACAACGCCGCGCTCGTCGTGAGCGATGGGCTGCAAGCTCGCGTGGGTTCGCTCACGGCGAACCAAGAGTGGTTCAAGGTATGGCGCACCATCGATGGCGATGGCGACGCACCCAAGTCGTCGCTGGAGTTGGAGGTGCTGGTGCGTGGGGTGTTCGAGCGGCGGCGGTTTCTCGATTTGCTCCAGCATTTTATCGTCTTCGAGGAGAATCCAGACACCGGGGCGATCCACAAGATCATCGCGGGCTACCATCAGTTTCACGCGGTGAACGCGGCAGTGGAGGAAACGGTGCGCGCCAGCGGCGTGATGGAGGGAACCATGGTCGCCGAGGAGACAGGCAGATACTGGAGTGGGCGTATGCGCGGAGGCAAAGCGGGCGACCGACGGGCCGGCGTGGTCTGGCATACGCAGGGCAGCGGGAAGAGCTTCACCATGCTGTTCTTTGCAGCCCGTGTCATCCGCGAGCCAGCGATGCAGAATCCAACGCTGGTGGTGCTCACGGACCGCAACGATCTCGACGACCAGCTCTTCGGCCAGTTCCAACGCTGCCATGAAATTCTCGGTCAGACGCCGGTGCAGGCTCAGAACCGCGAGAAGCTGCGGGAGCTGCTAGCTGTGGCGAGCGGCGGCGTGGTTTTTACGACGATCCAAAAGTTCCTTCCCGAGAAGGGAGAAAAGATGCCCTGCCTCAGCGAACGGCGGAATATCATCGTCATTGCCGATGAGGCGCACCGTTCGCAATACGACTTGATCGACGGCCTTGCCCGGCACATGCGGGATGCCGTACCAAACGCCTCCTTCATCGGATTCACCGGCACGCCCATTGAGAAGAACGATGCAAACACGCGGGCGGTCTTCGGCGATTACATCAGCATTTACGACATCCAGCGAGCCGTCGCTGACAAGGCCACGGTGCCGATCTATTATGAGAGCCGCATTGCCAAGCTGGGGCTCAATTCCAGCGAACTGCCGAAGATCGACGCACAATTCGACGAGATCACCGAAGGCGAGGAGCTGACGAAGAAAGAGAAGCTCAAATCGAAATGGGCCGCGTTGGAGACGCTGGTGGGAGATTCGAAACGCATTGCCCTCGTCGCAGCCGATTTAGTCGCGCATTTCGAGAAGCGGGTGGAGGCGATGAACGGCAAGGCGATGATCGTCTGCATGAGCCGGCGCATCTGCGTGGACCTCTACGAGGCGCTCATCAAGCTGCGTCCCGAGTGGGCAAGCGCGAAAGACGACGACGGCGAAGCCGAAAAGGCCAAGGCCTGTGTGGCGAAGGTCATCATGACAGGGAGCGCCGATGACGGTGCGGAATGGCAGCCCCACATTCGTAACAAGGACAAGCGCCGCAAGCTGGCGAACCGTTTCAAGGACAGCAATGACCCGTTCCGCATCGTGATCGTGCGGGACATGTGGTTGACTGGCTTCGATGCGCCCTGTCTGCACACGATGTACGCCGACAAGCCAATGCAGGGTCACGGCCTCATGCAGGCCATCGCGCGGGTGAACCGCGTCTTCCGCGACAAGCCGGGCGGCTTGGTGGTGGATTACCTCGGCCTCGCCGATCAGCTTAAACACGCCCTCGCGACTTACACCGAGAGTGGCGGCAAGGGTGATCCGACGTACGACACCAAACAGGCCATCGCGGTGATGCTGGAGAAGCATGGCGTCGCCTGCGACATCCTGCACGGCTTTGACTGGGACAAATGGACCAGTGGCACGCCGGTCGAGCGACTGGCGCTCATTCCAGCCGGACAAGAGCACATTCTCGAACAGGAAGACGGCAAGAAGCGTTGGATTCAGGTCATCACCGAACTCTCTCGCGCTTTTGCCCTCTGCGCTGCGAGCGACGAAGCCACGGCGATCCGCGACGATGTGTCCTTCTTCCAAGCCCTGCAAGCCGCGCTCAACAAGCAAAGCAGCCAAAATCGGAAGACACCGGAACAGATCGACGCGGCAGTCCGCCAGCTCGTGAGCAAGGCAATCACCACGGACGGCCAGGTCATCGACGTATTCACCGCCGCCGGCCTGCCCAAGCCGGATATCAGCATCCTGAGCGACCAGTTTCTCGCCGAGGTGCGCGGCCTGAAGCATAAGAACGTTGCCGCCGAACTGTTGGAGAAGCTACTCAAGGACGAACTGAAAATCCGCTCAAAGCGTAACCTGGTACAGTCGCAGCTATTCTCGGAGAAGCTCAAGAAGACGCTCAATTCCTACCATAACCGCGCCATCGCGACGCAGGAAGTTATCGAGGAACTCATCAAGCTCGCGAAGGAAATGGACTCCGCCACGAAACGCGGCGTGGACCTCGGCCTCACCGACGATGAAGTCGCTTTCTACGACGCCCTCGCTACCAACGGCAGCGCGCGCGAAGTGATGGGAGACAACCAACTCAAGGTCATTGCCACGGAGCTAATCACGCAAGTCCGCAAGAGCGCCACCATCGACTGGACGCTCCGAGAAGGCGCACGGGCCAAAATCCGGGTAATCGTAAAACGCATCCTAAACAAGTACGGCTACCCGCCGGATTTACAGGAAGAAGCGGTGAAGACCGTATTGCAACAAGCCGAACTCCTCTGCGCCGAATGGCAGAATTGAAGGCTGTCTGCCGCCTGCGAGCACTTCGATTCCCCGTATCCCCCGGTTTCGCCTCAAGCTTCTGCCGGGGAGTCACCGTTCCGGGGAATACACTAGTGCCACATCATTTAAGCGAAGGTAACAATGACTGATCTTATCACTCTCCAGTACGAAACACGGAGCCGAGTGGTGTCCGACCTGCTGCACCTCTACCAGCAAGGACGGCTCAACCTTTCGCCGGGGTTTCAGCGAAAATCGGTTTGGACGATCCGGCATCGGCAGCGTCTGATTGACTCGATGCTTCGGCGGTATCCGTTGCCAGCGGTCTTTCTATATAAGCGAGAACACGATGGCCGCGACGTGTTCGATGTGATCGACGGGAAACAGCGAATCGAATCCATCCTGATGTTCATTGGCGAGATGCGCGGGCGTTTTGAGGTGAAGGTGCAGTTGCCTGGGGCAGATAGCCTTGAATGGATTGACTGGAACATTCTGCGCAGGCGGAAGCAGCAGAACAGGATCGAGAGTTATGAACTGCCTGTAATCATTGTCGGTGGTGACCTGTCGGAAATCATCGAGCTATTCGTGCGAATCAATTCGACCGGGATGGCGCTCACCCGGCAGGAGAAGGCACATGCGAAGTTCTTCAACAGCCCATTTCTGAAAGAGGCTGGGAAACTGGCAAAGCGATTTGAGTCGTACTTCATGCGGATGGGAGTCCTGGGTGAGGGCCAAATTGGTCGGATGAAGCACGTTGAACTCGTCTGCGAGTTAATGCTCTCTATTCAAAAGGCCGATGTGCTGAACAAAAAGGCGGCTCTGGATCGAGTGATGGCCGCCGATGGGATCGACGGACGTTCTCTGGGGAAGGCGACGCGGGCCACTGTGACTGCATTGAATCGGGTGAAGTGCATGTTCCCGAAACTTTCTGAAACCCGGTTCGCGCAGCTTGCGGACTTCTATTCGCTCGTTGTCTTGATCGCGAAGTTTGAGGGCGAGCGTCTGGTTCTTACCGACCGTAAGCGAAACCGCCTTGCCTGGGACCTCCTACAGGCATTCTCGAATCGGGTGGACGAATTGCGTGAGCGGCAGCGTAAGGCGCAGAGCTTGGCCCCGGAGCAGGAGATTTACCGGGAATACCTGCTCACCGTCACGCAGGCGACCGACGAGATCAACCAGCGTCGCACGCGGGAACGAATCCTACGACAGATTCTCGAATCGCTATTTGCCGTGAAGGACGCGCAGCGTGGATTCACCCCAGAACAGCGCCGCGTCATGTGGAATACCGCGAAGTCCCACCGCTGCGGAGGATGCAACGCGGTGTTAAGCTGGGGTAATTTCACGATCGATCACATCGACCCGTACAGCAAAGGCGGGCGCTCGCAACTGGAGAATGCCACGCTCTTGTGCCAGCCGTGTAATTCAGCCAAAGGCTCGAAGCGCCGACGTCGGGGTTAGACGTACTTCAAAGTATTCGTCAGCTACTTCGAGCGTACACGATAGGATGGCCACACAAGGGGAAATCGGTGGCCGATCATTCAGGCAGAGATTCCAATGCCTTCTCTAATGCTTAGGTGACTCGCGCGCCAGCGATATGACCATCTCTGATTCCCATGTGGAGGTACGAGAGTACAAAGCCAAGGCTGGTTGAGTGACCGAGGAAAAGCGGCTTTCGGGATGCTTTCACCTCTTTCATCCAAAAAATTTTTCGCCCCTAAGTTGATCGAGGGCCGGCCCCTTTACCAAGGGGGATGGGGGATACCGGGTGGGGTGGCCTGCAATTCCCTTGGAAAGCATTCTTTTTCTGTGCGCGGCTGTCCGCGCTCGTTCCACCATCCGCATCGATGCGAGGCCCAGCCCCGGATTCCCCGGATAGCGGTATCCAGGAGGAAGCAGCTCCTCCATTGTTCGGCTCCGGGGATGCCTCGATGCGCGCGGCGATGGGTACGACTTCGGAGTCTTGGGTGTATTCAAAAAATGGTTCAGCGGATTCGCCGCTGTTTTGCCGCTGCTTTTCCTCTGGGGTTAGTTAGCGTGGAGTGTAGTCACGAAACCACTTGATTATGTGAATACGACTTGCCTAGAGTCGGGAATGCCCACAACGAAGGTTTCGGTTGCCATTCTTGTTCGCGTTTCGACGTCACGACAGGAAACCGCCCGCCAAATCTCCGAACTGCAAGGGTACGCTGAGTCGAAAGGATACGAAGTCGTCGAAGTCTGTAAGGAGACGGTCTCGGGCCGTGCGGACGAGGACGAACGCCACGGCCTGCGGCGCGTCGAAGAACTGGCCCGCACTGGAAAGGTGAAGAAGGTCCTCGTCCACGAAATATCTCGGCTCGCCCGTCGGAACAGTGTCGCCCATCGCTTTGTAGAAAGCTTGGAGGAGCACGGTGTATCTCTGTACTGGCACGCTCAGGGGATCGAGACGCTGCTGCCGAACGGAAAGCGCAATCCGGCCGCTGGAATCATGCTCGCACTGCTGGCCGAAATGGCACGAAGTGAAGTCGATCTGCTACGCGAGCGCATCAACTCCGGGTTGGCCGAAGCTCGGCGCAAGGGAGTGAAGCTCGGCAGGCCGACTGGCACGACGCTGGACCGCGAGGTTTTGCTTCAGAAGCATAAAGACATCGTACGCCAGTTGCGTGCCGGGCAGTCAGTCCGTAACGCCGCCAAGATCACCGGCAAAGGCGTATCGACCGTGCAGCGCGTAAAAGCCCTCGTGGGTCAATGACTTGGTGCGGCGGGGTGGATGCCGATGATGGCAGGTTGCCGTTGGCACTCGACGGCTAACGCACCACGCTGCGAAGAATCTTTCGCACCTTCGCTCGCTGAGCCCCTGCGACGAGCGAATCCACCGTTACGCCGAGGACATCGGATAACGCAATCAACTCGCAGTCTGATACAACGCGCTCACCCGTCTCCACTCGAACGACGCCGGTTCGATCGATGTCCCACCCGTAGATTTGTAGTTTCGCTGCCAGCTCAGCTTGGGTTAGCCCCTTCACTTCGCGAGCACCCTTAACCGCGCCGCCCACGGCGTTGCGCGTTTTTGGGGTGCGTTTGGGCTTTTTCTCGACCACAGAGCCTTGACCGTAGCCGGTGAAACTGTAGCCTGAGTGCGTCCGGTAACACTTTTGCCATGGCCAACACACTTCACCCTGACTCCCGCCGTGTGTGCTATATCCACGATAAGACTTTTGTCGATGGGCTTTACGCGCTCGCCGAGGAACGCGGAATTTCCTTCGGCGAACTCGTTCGGGAGACGTTATACAAAACGTACGCGCCCGGACAGGTTGATCCGGTAACCGCGCGAGATCGCGCCGGGCGAGGCACCCGGTCGCGTGGGCGTGGCCGATCCGGGAGCCATGCACCCCGCAAGCCAGAAGCATAAGGCTCTCCTGGTTCGGGAGGGCTTCCCTTCTGCCAATATCTTCCGACAGGGCACGCACCAGGAGTTGATGCGAAAGGTCGTAACGAAGGCGGTGCCGCAGGTAGAATAGGTCCGAACAATTTGGAGAATAGATAGTCCGGCTCCACTCCTGGTCCCGAAATGGAGTGCGACAAACTCGATAAGACAGACAATGCGATCGAAGCAATCCGACAACGTGGAAAACCTTGATTCCGTTTCGGCACGGTCCACCGTGCGAGAGTACATTAAGAGAGTCGGTGCGATGCCAAAGCGCGGGCCGAGCAAAAAGCGTCCGCTCTTGGTACAAGAAGCCGGCTGCATCGCCCCGCATTCCGTTTCGAGCGGGAACCCGTCGCCACAGCAATCCGACCTCCCTCCAAGCCTCGCCCCTGGCGAGTTGCTATTCGAGTGCGAGTCATTCTACCTCGGCCAACGAGAAGGGAGATTTGTATTGCACGCAGTGGGGCCGTCTCAGTCTTTCGCCACCATTGCGGCACGGAAGTATCTTACTCCTGCCGATGCCGCCGTAATGCTTGGCTGTTCTGATAGGACATTTCGCAAACTCATGTCTCATCCCGCGAATCCGATACCGTGCGAACGGTTGACGCCGCACACGCCGCGCTTCACAGAAGAAGGTATCCGGCAGTGGGCTGCCGAGGGCGCAAGCTTGGCCGCCCGGCGCGCGAGAGAGAAGTTCAAATTCCCCGGTCGTCCCGCCAGTCCTCGTGCTGCGAGTTGTCCAATTTACGCCGATCTAATCATCGAATGCGAATCTGTGAGGTCTGAGTTGAGGAGCGGGCGTATCGTCGTCCACGTATTGGGGGCGGTCGGCACGACCGAGGGATTGCCGTGTCGAAATTATTTAACGACGGCCCAAGTCGCGGAGTTACTTCAGGTTGGACCGGGTACGATGCGAGCCATGATGGACCACCCCAAGCGCCCCATTCCGCATATTCGGCTCAATCCATCTGCACCGCGCTTCGTCGAAGATGAAATCCGGCGATGGATTGCGGAGGGAGGAACCACGGGTACTCCGCGACGAAAAGCAATATCAGTCACCCTCCTGTCTCCTAGTGAGAAGGCTCGCATACTATTCGGTGGGCTCAAGCGGCACCCGATACCCTGATTAACCCGTACGTCTCAAATCCGTCGCCGTGAAGCTACTCCACATTTGTGCCGGTCTCGGCATCTCGGCATTTTGCGCATTCGTTTGGCCCACCTGCTACCGCTATACAGAGATGCGCTCAAATTCGACTGTGCTTCCGGTTCGCATCAATCGTTTCACGGGAGCTGCCGAATTTTATTTGGGAAGTTGGATCAGCAATTCTACACCGGGGGATTCGCCCAAAATGGTTTCGGAAACTCCCCCTGTCAATCGCCCTCTAACCCAAGCGGAACTTGATAAGCTTCAGCTCGATTGGAAGTTTGTATCTGACCGACAGGATGAATTAGAGGTCAGCGTATATAACGGGACTAACTGCGCTATCGACTCGATCGTGTTTGAGGTCGCACTGACGCCAGCAGTGCAACGTGCAACACGCCAACAACGGGATCCTGATACCAGCGACCACGGTCGGCCCTCCGTGGTCTCCGAGTCGGACCTCGTTGGACTATCGCCGGAGGACCGGACTGAATTTACCCGCAGGTTCTATGAGAAACAAGCAGCCGATGAGCGGGAGGATAAGCTTGTAGCGCCTTTCGAGAAACCACGCAAATTTCGGCCCAGAGCAGCATCCACTGGCTTGGCAGGGCCAATGCAAATTTCCCATTGGACTATTGACGTTGGGACCGCCCCGACATACCTCCCATTGCTCGTGAAGGCTGTTGAAGCCACTGGTACTCCTGAAATGGTGCCGAAGTGATGTTCCGGTGACTGCGCCGTTGATGGACACTATGCGCCCAGCAGCAGCGGTGCCTTAACCAGCCTCGTGTCGCGTGTGTCCAACGTAGACGGTTCCGGGGCGTACACATGCAAGATCCTCTTCGAACTGCCGGACGTTTGCGGGCTCGATTGCGCAATCCTGCACGGCTGCAAAAACCAGCCATGCCAGTAACTTCGAGTCGCTGAGCGCCGTGTGGCTCCAACGGTGCGGCGTGAGTCAGGGCAGAATTGGCTTGTTCGGACCGCGTGGGGCTTCCATCCCCGGATTCCCTGATTCCCCGGCCGACCTCCTTCAAGGGTTCACTCGGCTACGGGGTTTCAGGGGGATACGGGTATATAGGAGACGGCGGACCTTCGTTTGAAGGCAGCCATCGCGCGTGCTTTCACTTTTCCGCTCCGGCATGTGCACAACGACTATCATTGTGAAGGCAAAAAGCCGGTGTGGCAAACACACCTCCGCCTGCAAGCTGCATGCACTGCGTTATCTGTGTGTAAACACTGTGCGTATTCGCGTGACGGAGTCACGCCTCGTAGATTCGGTTACGGGGAATACGGGGGTGTGCTGGGAATGTGTCGGGCAATCTTCGAGGCGGCTCGCGCCATCCCTGCAAAATTCGGCCGACCGTGGCGGCGCGTTACGCGATGACGCGGGCCGGTGGAGGAGTTGACCAGGTTCGACCGCTGCAAGTGCTGCAAGGGCTGCCTGCACTTGCATGGAATTAATAGAGAAAGAAAGAGGTTTTAAAATGCCCTTCCCCCCTCTGCTGCACTTGCAGCGGTCGAAGCACTCGGATCAACCACGCGGTCGGCGGGCGTCACACACAGCTATACCGCTATTCGGTTGACATGAGGTCGATGTCCTTCGGCCCCAAGGCCACGCACGGTTCGGGGATCGCTTCCCCAGAACCCCACGATTCCTTGATTTCGGGCGGCGGGGTTGTGCCGACTTGTTGCACATATTCCGGGTCGGCGGGGTCGGCTATCGTAATGAACGCCGACCTCCGAGGCTTGGATTCCGCTGGGCAAGAGCCGTCAATCGGGGCGTCGCGACGGTAAACCACGGTGGGATGTCCGCCCCGCGTCGGTTTACGCTCCTCGGAAACCAGCACGCCCTTGTCCTCAAGTTGCTGGAGTAAGATTTTCGCTTTCGGTGAGTCGCTCGCAATGCGGTATGTCACCAAATCCCGTGCGGTGATGCCGTCCGTATTCTTAGCAAGCAACTCGTCGATTTTTCTCCAACGCTCAGCATGATTCCGTTGCCGTGAGGCTTCGAGCACCGCGAGTTGGTGGTTTGCGAACCAACGGACGACTCGGATCGCGGCTGCTACAGTTCTCTCAGAAATTTCCGAGAGAACCGTAGTTTTGGCGTTGGCCTCGGATGTGTACCCCAAGCATACAATATTGGTGGGGAACGCCTGGACGACAACCTGTTGGTTGGCGTACTCCGCCGCATGAAACAGTAGCGCCAAGCGCCACGCTTGTTCCGTCCATCGCGCGGAAAACTCCTCTGCATCAGAATAGGTTCCATCAATCCGTTTTCCAATCGTTTCATTGAAGTAGTCGCGCAGGAGGAGTGTGGCCCCCGGAGTCGCTTTCACCTCGTGTGGCGTTGGACGTCTCTTCCCGTCGCCTTCGGGAAACTGGCGAAGGCGATAAGTATCCAGCAGGTGCCCCACAAGTGCGTGCCAGCGTTGTTGGATATCTGACGGAACTGCGACCTCTGCTTCGTCACCCATTCGTGTAAGTGGCGTGTTTGATTGACAAAGCAGGCATCGCGGCAAGAATCCGCTCTCAATCATCGTGGGATGATTAAATAAAGCTGCTATTTTGTCAGGCTGCACTAGCCAAAGTGATGCAAGTCTCGGCGCGGATAGCCTCACCGACGGACGGCTGGTACGATCCACTATAACAGGGTCGCCACTCCAAGTTTTTAGATAAATGTCCATGTCGGGCGAGCCCTTCTCATGATATCGCCCGGTGATATTATCGATGGTGTCGCGGGCGTCGGCTGAGAGGCTCGCCATCGTTTCAGTTGGATTTTGCATCAATACCGCTAACTGTTGGGTCGTTACATCTGAGACAAACAGCTTGGGCTCCATCTCCAGTTCTTTTTTCAGTTGCTCCAGCTTCGCGTGAAGCCGACGAAACTCCTCCGCGTTGCTTCCACTCTGGTCGCTGGCCTTTTCGAGTTGCTTCAACTGTGCTTTGATTTGCCGCTCCTCTCCCAATATGCCGGGACGAACTACCATCTGCCAGGCTGAGAGAAGGGAATTGTCTCGCTCGATAAATGGGCTCACGATCTGGCTGAAAACACGGCTTTTTCCGGTTCCCGAGTTTGCGCCAACCAAAATATAGAGGTTCGGAGAGGCCCACCGATTTGGGCCGGACGCTACGCGAATCGCACTTCCCAGTGAGGCGCTGATTGTGGCAATCGCGCAACACGCGGGCAGAGCTTCGGTTGTTCGCTCTTGTGCGGCGACTGCCTTTACCATTTCACGTATGCCGTCTGGGAGGCACTCGGTCGGGAAAGGCTCATCTGGATCGAAATCCAAGGTCGGCAACTCTGGAGCTGGTGCTATACGGAGTCCTGAATCGTTTACGGTGGGGATGGGTAGGTATTGTTTATTAGTCATTGCTGTTAAGAGCTGAAGGGTTGATGTAGAGGATGGATTGACGGGCGTGCGTTGGTCGCCGCAGCCCGCTCGGGAGCCGGACCCATTGGTGCCGCTGCCAAGTGGCTTTGTCGGCACCGAGAGACACGGCATACCTCATGAATTCGCGCAGTTCCGTTTCGGGTCGCCCCTTGCACGGATACCACCCGTGCGCACTTTTGTTGCCGGAGTGAACGACCATCGCTAATGGCCAGTAGTTGCTCAGGTGCAGATGGAGGGCGGCGTTCAAATCAGGAATCGAAATGCCGCGCTTGCCCAGTGCTCGAATCCATGCCGCGTCCGGCGCGTCGCTCCTGTCGGGGTTCTTTTCCCGGAAGTCGAATTCGACCACCATGTAGCGACGTGGCCCCGTGTTCGAGAGTGCGCGATTACTTACGAACCCATCTTGGGTCTTGCCGGTAAGCGATGACATCGGAGACGGCACGATGAATTGCTGATCGTTTAAAAAGCCGCGCCATTCGGACCGACGGCGGGTTTCACAGAAGCGGAGCGTGGTTCCGACGCAGAGCAGCGGATCCCCCGGAAAAAGGAGATCAACCGCAGCCTCTGCATCGAGGGAATCGCCCGGAAGTGACGACTGCTCCTTCAACCCCGTAATCCCCGGAGACCCCGTGGCGATTGCTTCGATGGCATCGAGAGTCTTCTCAGGCCAGGGTGACCTTGATCCGGGGTTCGACGGTGCCGGGGAATCTGGACTGCTCGATAGAGCCGGGGAATCCGGGTGGCTTCGCCGAACTGCGCGTTCGATTTCGCCTGGCTTGTGATCGCCGCGCCCGTACGCCTCAATTATCTCGATGATCGCGGACTTGGGGATAGCTGGGGTTGCACGATTGAGCCGACATGCGGCCCCCATCGTCCAGATATTTAGCCCGTCGCCACGATGTTTGACTTCCGCTAGGAACTCGCGATGGCTGGGTTGTAACTGGTCCACGTACGAGCGAAGCTCTGGTGAGAGAAGTGGTTCGTAAGACATTAGCTTAAGTCAGTTGTGGTTTCGTCGAGATACCGCCCCAGTTCCTTCAGACTGAAGAGCGGGCGGCGAAGCCCACGCGAGGGCCGCAGAAGCCCCCGCCGTACCAGGCGGTCGAGACTGGGTTCCGATATGCCCAGCATCTGGGCGCTTTCGCGTCTGGAATAGGCCAGACGCACGGTAGTTTGGTTGGTATGCGTTAGCATAAGGATAGGATCGCCCACCTGTCCGTTGCCCAAAACTCCGTCACTGCTGAAAATTCAATTTCGGACAAGTATCTTCAGGTTTTCCGGCGCGAGATACGCGCCGCAAAACTCCTTTGCCCTGTCCAGCGATTCCCAGTGGTGTGGGTGATCCACGATGCCCCCCCTGACCCTGGGGGTTAACAATGCATTCTTTCCTCCTGGCCAGATCGCGGTGTGGATGTCCTCCCAGTCCCAATCGTGAACCTTCTTGAATCGCATAAGCGCGAGTCCCAACAGGATTCCTTCGGCCTTCTTTTTTTGGGGCCCAATGGAAGAGGGCGATGGGTCTGGATCGTGTCGGCGGTGCATTTCGAGCCATTGACGAAACGACCCGACCAGGGTGGAGTCGTTGCCTCTCCAATCAATTTGGAACAGCACGTCAGTGAACGTGTGGCCGTTAACCTCTCGGTGTTGGATCACCTCGGGTCCGCGATCCGCAAGTTCTGCGAGGTCTTCAAGATCGAAGCCATCCGGTAGGTATGGAAGCAATCTTTGCACCGCTTCCTGAGCCTGGGCGGCCAATTCGTGGACCGAAGACCCTGCAATTCGAGCGGTATGCAAATACGTCGCTGAACGACGCGAAAATGCCATCGCGAGGTCTTCACGAGCAGTCTTCGGAAGGCTCAGCCACGGGGTGGGAAATTCCCTCGCCGACCAAATTCGATTGAGCGGAGGTTCGAGCAGAACCTTATCGGGAACGCTTTTTCTCAACTCTTTGAGCTTTTTTAGCTTCTCCCGATCGTCCGAAGTAGCCGTCTCGTTGCCAATCCGGCATGCGATTTCGTCAATCGCTTCTTCGATGCCGAGAAGGCTGGCACGTTCCCGAGCCAGTGATTCGAATGTTTCCATGTGCTCCCGCGCGACCTCCCAAGCCAATGCGGCTCTCAATTCCTCGTCCGGCACGTCGAAGCGCATTCGCCATTCAGGTCGATTGCGTTCGGCCCATTCCTTGGCCGAACAGATGGCCTTCTTTTTCTTGGCCGGCATTCCGGCATGTTAGCACGGCTACGCCGCAGCACGAAAGGTCATCTTGAGAGCCATCTCATCGCTGAACTCCCGCCGCAGATGCCCGTAGGTCTTTGCTACGAGGATGCCGCCGTCTTTATGGCCGACCCAGTGCGCGATGGTCTTGAAGTCGATTCCGCTCTCGATGGCGTTGCTGCAAAAGAAATGCCGCATCGAATGCTGCGTCCATTTTGGCAAGCCGAGACGCGCAGAAGCCCGCCCCAACTGTTGGATCGCGCTCTGGATTCGGAAAACCGATTCATCGTCGCCGCTTGGTTGACGACATTTACGAATGACCAGAAGCAGTTCAGCGAGAGCCGGAAAGAGTGGTACCTCACGCTGCTCGTGGTTCTTCGTGCCCGCCTCGCCACCGGTGATGAGAATGGTCTTCCTCTCCCAATCGATATCGCGCCACCGAACGCCGCGCGCTTCGGCGATTCGGCAGCCGGAATAAGCCAGAAATTCCACCAAATCGCCCGCTTGGCCGGTAGCGCGATGGCCGTTACGGAGCTCTCGAATCACGCGTTCGAAGTCGGCTCGTGATGGGATCGTTACCACGCTCTTCGTCTCTTTCCGCCGCCGAAGCGACTCGGCCGGATTATCTAAAGTGATCCGCAGTCCGGTGTGGGCATATCGGAGGATGAGACGGAGCGTCTCCATTTCAATGTTCCAACTCCGGGCGCTCACTTCCTGCGACCGCCGCGCCTTCCACCCTTCGATTTGCGGAAGGGCCAAAGAACGAACCGGCGTCCCTCCGAAATAGCCCGCGAGCGAGTCGGCCGCGACCTTGCGGCGAAGAAGCGACTTCGGTTTCAAATCGGCCGCAATCGACTTCAGCCAAATCGCCGCCAGCTCATCGAACCGAATATTCCGATGCTCCGACCCCGGATTGACCCGATCCGCCTTGTTGAGAAACTCCTTGAGCTTCCGGTCCGCCAGTTTTCGATCCGTCGTGCCGAGGCTCTTTTTCATTTGCTTGCCACTCCGTTTCACGAGGGCATAGTAGCGGCCGTTGTGAGCACGATAGAGGTTCTCTGCCACTCGCTTAAAGCTGCTTTCCGTGTCGGTATCCGTCGCGTCGGGGTTTCGCATCTCCGAAAGTACGGTTACCAAAGCGGGTTACAAGCGGTATTTTCCAGTGGTAAAGGAATCTGTGTAAGTGTCTCGCAGTAAACATATTAGCGCCCGTAGCTCAGTGGATAGAGCAACGGTCTTCTAAACCGTGGGTCGGCAGTTCGATCCTGCCCGGGCGCGCTTCTTTTTCGTGATGCGTGCGGATTGACTCGCGGCGGGCGGTCACTATTTTGGCGCGCATGCTTCTTCCGCGGCGTTTCCCCTCCATGCTGCTTTCATTCCTCGTCGGCATATTTGCCGTTGGCACTGTTTTTGGCGCAGGAGAGGTTTCGCCCGCCTCGCGTGAGGCTGGGGCGAAGATCTTTGCGGAGAAATGCGCGATGTGCCATCAGCTCGAAGGGCAGGGCGTCCCGCCGGTTTATCCGCCGCTTGCCGGGAGCGAATTTCTTCTTAACGACCGCGCGCGGGCGGTGCGGATTGTATGTGAAGGCCTGTCGGGGCAGATTGCCGTGAAGGGGCAGGCGTACCTGAACACGATGCCCGCACAGGTGCTGGATGACACGCAGGTCGCGGACGTCCTGACGTACATCACTAATTCGTGGGGCAATCAGCTGGAGCCGTTTACCGCAGCAGAAGTCAAGGATGCGCGGAAGGCGACGCAGTTTCCGACTTACGAGGATCTGGTCAACGCGACGGCTTATCCTCCGCTGCCGAAACCGCCGAAGGGTTGGACGGTTCGCGAGGTGGCGCGGCTTCCCGAGTTCTGCACCCGGCTTGCTGGAAATGGGAAAGGCAAGGTGTATGTGCTGGCACAAAACGGCGGTGTCTATTTCCTCGATCAACAGGCCGGAGCCGTAAGCCTGATCATCCGGCCCAGCGAGTATCTGGATGCGTCGCATGGCGATATTGCGGCCATGGGGATGACGCAGGATTCCGAAGGCAGGCTCTGGATTGTCACGGACCAGCGGGTGAGCATGGAAGGGGAAAAGTATTTCCAGAATTCGGTCGTTGTTTACCGGACTTCGGAGGTCGCGGATGGGCATCCGGCGAAGCCGATTGCATGGCTGAAGACGCATTATCCATTTGGCGTCGGCCCGTATAATCATGGGGTCAGCACCATTGGATTTGGTCCGGACGGGATGCTCTATATCAACAGCGGTTCGCGGACGGACGGTGGTGAATCCGGAAATGACTCGCACTTTTATCCGGGTGGAGAAGTGGAACTGACCGCCGGGATTTGGCGCCTCGATCCGAAGGCTGCCGATCCGAAAATCGAAGTCATCGCACACGGCATTCGAAACGCGTACGGCTTTGCCTGGGACCGCGACGGGAATTTCTTCACAGCGAGCAATGGGCCGGACATCGATGCGCCGGAAGAGTTGGACTGCATCGTGCCCGGGAAACACTACGGATTCCCGTATCAGTTTTCGAATTGGCCGGTGAAGCCGCACTTTCCCTATCCCCACACGCCGCCGCCTCCGCCAGGATTGGAATTTACGCCTCCTGTGGCGAATCTCGGGCCGGCGGGTGGTGGCACGGAAACCGCGCCGCTCTATACTTTCGATCCACATTCCTCGCCCGGTGGAATGATCTGGTGCGGAGATGATTTTCCCGAGCCGCTGGGCGGTGGTTTCCTCATCACACGTTTCGGTAATCTGCTCGGGATTCCGACGGATGTTGGTTTCGATGTGCTTTCCTGCAAGGTGGAGCGCAAGGGGGAAGGTTGGCAGTGCCGGACGACGACTGTGCTCTCACCACTGGGCCGTCCCGTGGATGCCCTTCGCAACGGACCTGGCCGTGCATTGATCCTGGAATACACCCGTCCGACAAATCTTCGT
>FTBG01000009.1_pt1 | contig 18966 bp, 17 predicted proteins | sample 1639311 | NCBI WGS metagenome assembly FTBG01 (sample SAMEA3914864, study PRJEB12502) | metagenome | biome: forest; material: soil | place: USA | collected 2012-03-12 | depth 0.3 m | reverse complement strand
GTTTCAATGTTATGCGCTTCATCGTGGTGAACTATCAGAAGTAAAGACCATGTTGCCTTGTTACCGAGATTTGAGAACCTCTTCGTAGATCTTAAGGTGTTCGGTCGCAACGACCGTCGGGAGGTTTCGGGCAAGTGCCCGGGACTTTGCGCGAGCGGCCATGGAGGCGAGCTGGACCGGATTGATGAGTAAGGCTGCGATCTTGTTGCGCATTTCCTCCGGCTTGGAAGGGTCGAATAACACGCCATTTTCGCCCTCACTGATCAGGTCGGGAATTCCGCCGATGTTCGACGCTGCGATCGGGACGCCCGCTGCGGCGCTTTCCAGCGCCGCCATTGGGCAATTGTCCTCCAGCGAAGGAAGTACCAAGAGTGTGGACTCAGCATAAAGTTTCCGGAGCGATTCGCCTTCGACATAGCCAATGTGCTCGCACCAGGGCCGCTGGGCCACGAGCTTCGCAAACTCACGTCCGTAATCTGTTGTAAGATCAGCATCGCCGGCGAATGTGAGCCGGAATGGAATACGATCGGCGAGAGGATCAAGGGCCCGGATTAGATTGACCTGGTTCTTGTAGGAGCAAACTCGGGCCACGCAGAGCAGCGTTGGACAACTGGCCTTGGCAGGAGCCACATCAAAGAACTGTTTGCTTACGGCATTTTGGATTACCCAGGTCTTCCGGGCCAGGCCGGCGACCTGATCCTGCGCGTATCGAGACAGGCAAACGACACCCTCAACCCGGGGGACCGTGAATTCCTCGAGTCTTGCAGTCAGCCAGTGGAATGACAGGGGGTTGGCTCCCATCTTGCGCGCTACTGCCCGCATATTGCCGTGGATAGTGATCACCGCAGGTTTCCCTGAAAAGGCCGCAGCAATGGCGGCGAAGCGCTCCGTGCCCTGTCCGTGTACGATATCGGGCTCGATGTTCGCGATAATTCTCCGAACACTCTGAATGCATCCGAGATATGCACCCTTGAGCCAGCCCCAGCTCGGAACCACTGCCGCATGATAGAAAATATTCGGCGCAATGGTTTTGACCGAATGCATGGGTTCTTTCAGGCAGGAGATGATATGCACTTCCGCCCCGGCCAGGCCGTCAAACCCCTGCAACAATGCCCCCGGAGCGTACCCTATGCGCGGCTGGGGGTCGGTGCAGCCGGGGATGCCATCGCGGTGATCGGTCGTGAGAAAGGCAATGCGCATAATCAGCGAAAACCAGTGTAATGTAGATAGCGTTTATCCACAAGGTGGTTCAAAGAGCGAAGGCCCTGCTTGACCAGCCAATGTAATCGTCCGCTGGGATACGCGACGCCCGAGGTGCCTGCGACAGCACGAAGCCGGGGCTGGGTTTTGAATAACCGCACCTGGTCGGCTGGCACCTGGGTGAGGTGACGAAACAAAACCCGCTCAATATAATAGTTGTCGCCATTGCGATCATCACACTGGCGGTAAAGTCCTTGCAGTTGGGCTCGATAAAATGCCGATTGGACGCAGAAAAGGTAAGTGCGTGACATTTGTTCCCGGTACAATTGGTCAATGACCAGAGACCGGCTTTGATCCTTCCGGCATTCTGCGAGCGTTGCAGCCAGGTTCAGCAGTTGGTAGCGGCCGGTAATCTTCAACCACCGCGCGGGTGGCTGTGGATCGCTGGCTAGCCAGGTGTCCAGCATTTCAAATTCTTGAAATCCTTTGCCGCGCTCGGGGTTTTGTGACGGCGCAAACCGGCGGATCCGAAGCTCGCCTGAGTTAGCAAATTCTGGATGGTCATCCAAGGGGTAGGTGGAATTTTCCAGAAAATATACTGGGGCAAATTGCCTGCAGAATTGGACCACCCGCCGGTACTCGGCCAACCGCGTTTCAGGATTCATTGCGGCAGCTCCGGTCACAGTGGGCTTGATCGTGGCGGTAAGCACCACCGGAATTTCGGACTGGAATTCAGTTGCAGGATGCATTCGTAAAGTTTCGCATTCAGGGCTATTCGGCGAGCGCTTCCGCAGGATCCCAGCATTTACACGTTCAGCCAATTGATGTTGCGCTTGAGACGCGTGATCGAAATCCTCTCAGCTATCCTCGCTGGAAATAGCATTTTCGACTCCACCCAGCGCACATTGTGGAAAACCATGCCTGGAGGCGGTCGTGAGCCGTTCGACCAGCGCATCAGGAGCCGGTCGGAGGGATCGTGCGGTATACTTATGTCGCCGCAACTTGCTTCGGTCCTCAACGATAATCAGAGCGACTTTCATTGTTGCGGTGTCGCCTCAGCCTCGTGATGCGACAAATATCATCAGTTGTTCAGACGCCTTTCAGCCTCGGGACTTAGCCAGATGCCGTCGAGTCGTTTCCATCCATGCGGCGGTCTTCGCCCCTTCAGTTTCCCAAATAGCCAACCACGCGCGGCTGAATAATTCTTGAGATATCGAAACTTCAGATGGCGGAAGCGATGCCGGGAAAGCAGCAATAGCGGTGGGAAAAATGTAACCGCCAGATTCTGCCAAAAGCAACGGTCATACAATTGCGCTTCGGCAGCCCCGTATCCGTAACTGAAAAGCATCTTGAGATAGGCCTTCTCAGTCGGACGCACGGGCCAGTGAACAATCGCATTTCCATTGTAACGGAATAGCTTGCCGATCTTGTGGAGCTCGAAATTGAAAAGCGCATCTTCACCCGTTAGAGTCAGCCATTCCGGATATCCACCCACGTCTGCCCATGCCTTCCGGCGAAACGCTGCATTGCGGGATGAGGGATAAACGTCGTCAGATCCCTTCGGTTCAACCGGCGTCTGCTCGAACTGCTGGAGGAAACGCTGAAACTCATTTTCAAATACAAGCGACGAGCGCCCTCCCACGACATCCAGATTCGGGTCCTTCAACAACGGACCGGTGAGTTGCTCAAACCAGTCTGCATCCGCAAAGCTGCCGCCATCAATCGTAGCAACGATATCCGCATCCGTCATCTCGATGGCACGGTTGCGTCCGGCGGCGATATTCAGGCGCTCTTGCTTTAGCTTAACCGGCACGGCACTCCCGGCAGCAAGCGCCTGCAATTGTTCCCAAGTGCCATCGGTTGATCCGCCATCGACGATGATAATCTCGTCGGGACGGACTGTTTGCTTGGAAAGGCATTCCCACCAGCGACCGAGATTGTTCGCTTCATTGAAGAGGGTGGAAATCAGGGTACACTTCATCTTGCAACAAGCTAGCGCGTCTCCGCCAAGAGGATACCTATGGGATCCGGAACGAGGCCTGTTGTCTCTGACGAATCATGGAAATCCTGGGCGGCGAGCATGTGGTAGATTTGGACGGGTAAACTCAGATGACAATCAAGGTGACTTTTACATTTTCAATCGAAATTCTGGAAAAACAGTTGACGCATTGGTCCAAGGTATAACCGTCAAAATTGATTGCGAGCTGGGGCTTGCAGCATGAACTTTGCGTCAAACATCTGATTGTGCTGAGCGAAGATAGCTTACCGTAGCCTCGTAGCCTTTTTCCAATCCCCGCATGTGCGCTCTCTGAATCTCGAATTGCTCGCGCGGCGTCCGATTCAATCGGCGATGGATAAACCATCGAAATCTCCCCAGGACAGAAAGGCGTGCTGGCTTCTCGATGGGAAGTCCGCGAATCACACGGAACATCATCAACGAATACGCATCGGACTCTGCGTGGCGCACAAAGTAATTGATCGTCAGTCGAGTGGCAGGAATTAAATGGGTAAGTTGTAGTCTTTTGGACCGTCCAGTACCAAGTCCGAGATCTATGGCGCAATGGGCTAGGGCCACATCGCCGTATCCGATCAGCTCGGCGCCTGTCCGATCTAAAGCCTTACTCCTGCGGTTCAACCGGCACCATTCGATAAAATGATTTCCGACGTCCCTGCGAATACACATACCCGCGCCCGCTGGAATAGAGTCAAATCCCTCCCTGAGGTTACTCCAAACATCGACCTCAACATGGAGGACGGTCAATCTCCAAACTTCGGAACGAACCCAGTTCGGAAGGGGCGTCTCGTATTCAGGGATGCAACTGCCGCCCCATGCACCGACGAACGGCCACTCAGCTCCAACGAATAAAGCCTCTTCGAGATAGTTGCGAGCCAGTAACGTGTCATCGTCAACGAAAACAAGGATTTCTGAGGTTGATTCCGAGATGCCACGCAATCGCGCAGGCGTTAGGCCTAATTCTTCTTCCCGGACATGGCGAGCCCGGGGGTGCCACGACAGGTCAATCCGGTCAGCCAACGGGGTGGCGGAGGCATTATCAACAAGCAAGAGCTCCCATTCCGTCGGGGGCAACGTCTGCTGGCGAAGCCCTTCCAAGACCCGACGAAGATATCCCTCGCGTGGATTGTGCGTGCAGATAATGACGGAGGCTTTTGTCATCTACTTCTCAGCCAATGCAGCGATAACCAGGTACCACGTTGTTGGCGCTGATTCCTCAGGTGACGTCACGATCTTCTCGTTCCGCCACCAGTTGTCCACCAGTCGGTGGATCGCGGGAAGAATCCTGCTGTATGAAAACCGGAATGATTTAAAGAGGAATCTTTGCCAACGCCCTTCGGGAGGCGTCGTACCATACAAGGCCCGGGTGAAAATCAGTATCGCCGCACGAATGCCACACGTTATCTTGTAAGTCTTTGGCGGTCGAAATCCGGCTCTCTCTAAGTCGCGGCGCATGCCGCTGTCCGTCCATCGCTGGAAATCGTATGGTGACCCATGTTCATCCCAAATCCCGTGTGTTGTCAGGATGAGGCGGCCCCCTTTTTTGAGCAGGCGGAAGCATTCCCGAAAATAAACATCTGGATTGACGACGTGCTCAGCGACTTGGGTAGATAGAATCAGATCGAATGTTTCATCAGATTCTGAAATCGTCGAATCGGCCCCGATTTTGTAATGTAAACTGGGTGCTCCGGTGATGTCAGCGCGTCGATAGTCGGAATTTGGAAAATACTTTCGGTAGGGCGACGCGCCAGCACCGTAATCCAGCACGACCAAGGTTTGTTCTGAACCATGGGACTGGATAAATTCATTGAGGTCAGCATAATGGAAGTATTCTGCCTCTGCCGGAGTGGGGCAAGTCTTGTATTTGACGTGCGACGGGTTATCCCATGGGTCTTCCATAAAATCTAAATTTGACGGCATCAGGATTCGATTCTCCAATGCGCTGGAAGGTGCACGGAGCCGATATATTTCGCGGCCGGCGCATTCAGCGGTGTGCTGATCGAGACGAATTCGAAATTAATGGCACTTTCCTGATGATCGATCGGAGACCAGCCGTCGCTCAGCCAGACCGAAATCTGATATCGGCCCGACCAAAGCGGCAAGTGTTCGAAACATACAATCGCCTTGCCCCCTTGTGCGGTGCCTAGTTGAGATTCAGGAGGATGATACATCGTATTGGAGCCGAAAATTGGCGTGCCGGTCTCCGTATAGACGACGATCCCAAATGTTGGGTTAACGACCTTATCGGTAAACCGATATTCAATCGTGAGGATAAGCCGCTCCTGTAACAAGGCTTCCTGATCCAGGATCACTGCCCGCAAGCTCCGGCTTTCTTGCCCGGAGGTAAAGGTTCCGGATACTGAGGCAGCTTGGTTGATATATATCTTGGTAACTTCCGCAACGTCACCTATCGCATGTACTCTTCCGCTTGATAGCAACACGGCTTTGGAGCAAAGCTTCGCGACCAAATCCATGTTATGGCTGACGAATAGCACAGTCCGCCCTTCCTCTCCTGCGACACGTTCCATTTTGCCAAGGCACTTTTTTTGGAATTCGGCGTCACCAACCGCCAAAACTTCGTCAAGAATGAGGATATCCGGCTGGAGGTGGGCCGCGACCGCAAAGGCGAGCCTAACATACATTCCGCTGGAATAGTGTTTGACGGGAGTGTCTAGAAATTTCTCGACCTCTGCGAAATCGACGATTTCATGGAATTTGCGTCTGATTTCTGCCTGGTTCATACCGAGAATGGCTCCGTTGAGAAAAATATTCTCGCGGCCCGTTAGTTCTGGATGAAACCCCGTTCCAACCTCAAGTAGGCTGGCCACCCGCCCTTCGATTTCGATCCGGCCCCGTGTAGGCGTAGTGATCCGGCTTAATAGCTTGAGCAATGTTGATTTTCCCGCGCCATTTCTTCCGATGATCCCGACTGCTTCGCCTTGGTTGACTTCAAATGAAACATCATCGAGAGCCCAAAACTCCTCATTCGCATCCGTTTCAGACTTTTTTCGGAAGAGCGATTTTGCTTTTTCGGCAAGGACATCACGTAACGCGAGGTACCTGGATCGGCTGCTGGCTTGGTGCCGAAGCACATACTTCTTGCCGAGGCCGCTTACCTTGATTGCAGTGGTACTCATGAATCAGATAACATCGGCAAAGGAACGCTCTGCGGAACGGAAGTATTTGATTCCGGAAGCAAGAAGCATGGATGTTACTACGAGTGAGATCAGGAGACTGGAGAGCTCCAGAGAGCTACTTCCTCCGATCGCCCAACGGAAACCATCGATTACTCCTACCATTGGATTTAGTGAATATAAATGGTAGGCAGTTGGGCCAAATTTATCGCGCACCACCGAGCTGCTGAATCCCACCGGTGATACATATTGCCCAAACTGCACGATGAAAGGGACGATGTAACGAAAGTCGCGATATCTTACATTTAGCGTTGCCAGCCAGAGGCTAATCCCAAAAGAGGAAAAGAAGGCCAGGATCGTAAAGAGCGGCGCCAAAAGAAGCCTCCATGTGGGCATCACATGATAAAATGACATTAGGAATCCGAGAATCCCGGCAGAAATTAGAAAATCGGTGAAGCAAACGAGAATCGAACTGGCCGGGATGATGATCCTCGGAAAGTAGATTTTCGAGATCATGTTTGAGTTAGTGACTAGACTATTGCTGGCTTCAGAAAGAGCAGAGGCAAAAAACTGCCAAGGCAACATTGCGGCGTAAACCAGCACCGGGTACGGCATCTTGCCCGAAGGCATGTTGGCAAGTTTCCCAAAAATTACCGTGAAAGCGATCATTGTGAGAAGCGGTCGCAGGACCGCCCACAAGACGCCGATAACCGTCTGCTTGTACCGAACGATGACGTCTCTCCACGAGAGAAACATGAACAGTTCGCGGTAACGCCAGAGATCTGCCCAGTAGTGGCGCTCAATCTTGCCTGCTTCGATTACCAGGCGACTCATTGCAGGAGCGAATGGTTGTTAGTCAGCCGAAGCCAGAGGTGGCAAGCGAGTGAATCAGGCGTGAGTCTGGCTCTCATGTCAGGAGTTGAAAAGACGGTGGCTGTGAGGGGCGTTGAATTAATTGGTTGTGGGCTATGATGCAACTCCAGAACGCAGCTTTCCCTCCTATCCTATCGTTGCTTTGACAGTGTCGCACCCACTCAGCGAGGTTCAAAAGGGCCTCGGTGATTGGGACTGCTGCTCATGATTGCTTCCAGGGTATTTGATTTGGTTGAGAATGAATGGCATCCGGACGCAAAATTCGGAGGCAAGCGCAAAGCACGGCATCCACCGGAAGCGTCCTCATGCACTGGATGTCATTCGGGCAACCCGTGATCCAGTCTACACGAGGCAACCGGTGGTAACATCCCTGGCAACTCACCTTGCTGATGACAAACGAGCGAATATACGCACGTGAAAAGCGCGTATGGGGCGAGGTCATGCCGAAGAGCCCCACGGCCGGTGCTCCGACGGCTGCGGCAATGTGAAGCGGACCGGAGTCGATGCCGATATAAAGCTTCGCACATGAAATGACGGCAAAAGCTTCTTCGAGTGAGAGCTTATCGACCAAGGACACCGTGCCCGGAACATCATTCACACGCACCTTCCCGACTGTCGAATAGCGGCCCACGCCAATTTGTACAATGTCGGTAAACCCTTGCTGGCGAAGACCGGACACCAATTCCTGCCACTTTTCGAAGGGCCATTCGCGGACGGGCCACGACGGGCCCGGGTGGATGATAATCAGAGCGTCGGGATCAAGGCCGGCCTCGATCAATCGTGTTCGTGCACGGTTCCGTACGTCAAGCGGGGGCTGAATGCGCGGATGTTCATCCTGCACCGGAAGTCCGAATTGGCGGCAGAATTCTGCGACCATCGATTCCTTGCTCGTTTCTCCGGGGATATCATCGCCATGCGCGAAATGGTAAAAGCCGCCAAACAGGAATCGATACCAATGACCTGCGACTCCATCGTGGGTGCAGTGAGTGCATTGATCTGCGACTCCCGCCATCAAAACGACTGGAGCAAAATCGGGATGGCAATTGTAAAGAAAAGTGGCGCTGGGATGCCGCTTCTTGAGTTCAAGTGCTGCAGGGAAGGTGCAGATGATGTCACCCATTCCGCTCCAGCGGGAAAACGCGACAGGCCTCCGGCCAGACCGCAAAATCACTGGAAGCACATTCCTGACGACATAAAGCAAGGCGGCAAGATGTCTGGCAATAACAGCGAAAATTGAGTGTACCTTGGCCATCACCTCAGAATGAGTCGACTCATTGACTTGGCATGATCCTCGGTGTCGCTATTCGTGGCACTCCAAGCACCGGAGCCAAGTGATTCCGAGGATCTCTGCCGCGCGATGTTCTGAATTCTGGCTCATCGCCGAGCTGAATTGGTCAGCGCCGCCCGCGGGGATTTCGCGGTAACACGCGCTGGCGATGTCAACGGAGCGGCCAAATTCTGTTCAACACGGGTATCGCGCGCATATTCCTCTACTGCCCGTTCCAAGAGCCGGATCATTCCAGCGCAGAAAAAAGCCTCCGGAAGATCGCTATCAAACGCGCCAAATACAAAAACGAAAAACAGGGGCTTGATCAGGATTGGCAGCCCGATAAATAGCGTCACGGGAAAAAGCTTCGTGCCCTGGGTTCGGTTAATCAATCGGTAGACCTTGACCGAACTGACGACAATAAACGCAAAGAAAACTGCGAGTCCGACATAACCGACATAGCGGATCGTGCTGAGTGGTCCGCTATGGTACGCGCCGACAATCATAAATCCTTCCTGAACCGAACCCCCGGCGAAGCCTGCACCGCCTTCTGCCATCGATTCCATGATGGAAAGGTCGTAGGTGGAAAAGCCGAAGCCGTCTCCAAGCCATTTATTCTTGATCCACTTGTCCTCTGACAGGATCATTTTCCACATGTCGATCCGCCATTGGGTTGAGCTTTCTGCATCATCGACAGCTTCGCGTTTCCACGCGCCGGGAAAGAACGAAAGGGCACGTTGAGCGGAGAGTGGCAGGGGGACGATTCCGAGCGAAAGAAATCCAATGATACCGAAGGAAACTGCGGAAATGATCAATATGTCCTTATAGCGCCTGCGAACCCAACTCACGATTAGGATGTTTGCGAAGGATCCGAGGACCGAAATTCGGAAGCCCGATAACAGATTGGCAGTCGAGAAGAGCATCGCCCCAAGACAGCGGACCGGATAGACAGGTATAAAAAGGGTGATCGGAGTGCAATAGGAAGTGAGGAACAGCATGCCGGCACTGCCGATGGCGCTCAATCCGGTGCCGCGATGGAGGCTGTTGTCGTCCATCAGTGAGTTGGTGAGATCTGGCGGAGCGAATCCGGAATAATACTGGGCTAGATGGCTGCCAATATTCGGAAAATAGGTCCCAGTGGCTGATGCCATTGAAACAATTGCCGCTGCGGCAAGGCCGTAAAAGGGAAGTTGGCGCGCGTAGAAGGAGTTTATGGGAGCCCGCCGAAGTACGAGATACGCCAAAAAACCGATGAACGCATTGAAATACGGGCGGCCCCCGACCATTTCGGAGCCAGTCGCGTGGGTCCCAACCGGGTTTCGAATAAACGCGAACAGCAAGAGCAAACAGAGTGCAAGAATCCAAAAGTCGAGGCTGTCAAAGGCTGCACGCGTGCGAACCACCCTGACAGCAGTGAGGACCATGAACGCGCCTGTCACGTAGATGACGATGAAGTCCACAACTCGGAAGGGAAGTGGCAATGTATCGCAGGTCCCGATCAGCATCCATCCCATTGGGATGAGAATCCAGATCCGGTTGCGCAAGACCAGCACACCCGTCACGGCGATGCAACCTGCAACGATGATTGCGAGTAGTCTCTGCTCGCCGCTCGCGGTCAATTTCCCGCAGGCAACGGCAATGAGCAAGCCGATCATGATGACGACCGTGCTCATGACGTATTCGTTTAGCCTGTGAAGATTCATGGATGGTGGGGTGCAATGACCCCTTGGCGGTTTGCGATTAAAGCGACATGCGCTCCGGTTGCAAGTTGCCGAGGAATCGGAGTGACACGGAGCCGCAGTTTCCGGTTTTCTGCAAGTGACAGTTTTATCATCGAATCGCTTTTTTCAGCGACGGGTTGGCGGAGTTGGTGCAGTGCCAAGCCAAGAGGCAAGGCGAATTCCCGACAATGGGAACGCGACCGGGGGCCATGCTGAGCGAGTTTTTCAGGACGCTACAACTAGATCGGTCACTCGAGCCCCAGGTTGCTTACAGAGAGGTGCTTACGTTTATCATTTCAGTCCTGCAAGTGAAGCATCGTGTCGATGATCCACTTCTCGTAAGCGCCTGCTCGCCATTTTCGGAACTGATGAACCAATTTTACCATGGGGATAAGAGTGCGCTTCGCTTCGTCGTCTCTGAACCGGCGGATTTCTTCGAATGCCAGGGGTGACGCGCCGAGATTTACCAAAGCACGACATCCAACTACTTTGATGAATTGGCCCCGTGAATGAACGCCGGAGTCCACTTTGGTCTCGACAAATGGGATTGGGCGTGGAACCAAGCTTGGTGTCGCCGGCGAGGCAGCGAACCGTTCGCACCGGACCGTCCTTGATGCTTTGCCATTCATGAATCAACTTTTAACAGGTTCCGGCGATACGACGGATGCCCCCTCCTTTTCATTCGACCGCCTTCAGGGCCAAAGGTTCTGCCTGCTGCTTCGCGGAATCGCTTTCCGTCAAGGCTATAAAACGCGAGGTTCTACGCGAAAAACCGTCACTGTGGACTACCGGACGTGCCTTCAAAGCACCAGGGACAACGTGATCAAGCCGTTGGAGGCCGTTGGAAAGCTCGAAGTCATCCTCGCTTCCTACACCTCAGCGCTAGATCGGGAGATCCTCGCCGATTTCGCTCCTGTCGATCATCGTTTTTTTCGCCTTCTCCCCATTTCGGGGAAGGCTCTTCAGCTTTATAAGGCACTCTGTTATTTGGGCCTGCGAATTCCCGGACAACCAATTCTTCAAGGAGAACTCCTTTTGGAAGGCCTTCGTCTTGTAGCCGACCGTGCAGATCTCTACGATTTTGTCGTCATCTCCCGGTTCGATTTGGAATACCTCCTCCCGGTAAACCGCTGGCCGATTTCTCCGGATAAAATCAATCTTCTTTGGAAGGAAACCGAGTCAGGCTGGAATGGTCATCGTCGGGTCGGCGATTGCATCCATGTAATTCCCATTAAATTCCTTTCGGGCTTTTTCGAGGCAATTAAACATACCCGGAGAAAAAGCTGCCTCCACTTTATCTTCCCGGAAGTAGTGAAGGCGTGCGGTGAAAGCAGCACCCATTTTCTATGCGACGGATATTTGGACTCCAATTCGGATCGTTTTCCAAACCCGATTTACCGAATCGTCAGAAGCTAATTCCCCCTGGCGATCATCTATATCTCGTCTGGGATACTGGAAATCCCCAGAGGAGGGAAACACCCCGGGGCATCCAACTTCAATGGCGGTGGCAACTTATTAACCGTTGTCTGCACAACGCTTCTGGCAGGTAAGGGGCGACTGGGGCTCCTGCTTTTTGAGTTGAAGTCCCAAGCTTCATTCCATGGCCTTAGGCCACCCGAAGCCAAGATTCTTAACCGAGAAGCACTTGCGCTTGTCCGGCGAATCCTGGCTGTAAATCTGTGCCTCGACGTCGCGGGATTGGTAGGCTCCCGCCTGCCACTTTCGGATCCGGTGAACAACCTTGACCATGGGGACAAGCGCTCGTTTCCACTCGCCATTCCGGAACCGCCGGATTTCTTCAAATGCGAGGGGTGACGCGCCGAGATTGCCTCCGGTAAAGGCGAAAGCTGCCAGCGGTTCTTGGAGAACGGCCATTTGAATCCGCTCAGCGAGCAGTCGCTCAACCCATGCGGCATCGCCTAGCGTCTTCCAGCGGGTATTGAAGAAGTGTCCGCGCTCGATCACGGAGCGCCGGAAAAATGTGCTGCAGGTCAGGGTATTGAGATGGACCCATTTTACATGGGAACGCCAGGGTAGGATGGTCCGCCGATAGGAGATCGGAAGGCTGTTGCCGTCCGTGAGGAGCGCGTCGCCGAAAAGCACGTCGATTTCCGGATGGGTATCGAAGAATTGCGACACCTTCGAGAGGGTCCCGGGGAGGTATTGCTCGTCGGAATTCAGATAAGCGAGCAATTCCCCCTGTGAGCGCTTCATCCCGCGGTTGATCGCGTCGTACATCCCTTCGTCGCGTTCGACGAAAACCTTTACGGTTCCGTCACTGTGAAGCCACTCCAGCGTTCCATCGTCAGAGCCCGCATCCTGGATGATGTGTTCGTGGCTCACGTTCTGATCTGCTACAGATGCGAGACAGAGTCTGAGCCAGGGACCAGGCCGGAAACTGGGCGTGATGATGGAAAAGCGCATGTAAAAATTAGATGGCGAAAACGATTAGCGGTTGGAGGTGCCAGGCGGCGGTTTGTCCAAACCCGGAAGGGGCTTGGACGTTCCATTGGATTCTGGAAGCTCGTGCATCTGTCGCTATTTGTAATTCGTTCATTTTCAGCCAGTTGCTGCGAACTCATGAGCGTCTTCTGCCGCGCAAGGTTGCTCCGGAACGCATGCCATGTTGCGTGCCGCCAATCAAGGTTGATTAAATACAATCTGGTGGTCGATTTTCCCTGCCAATGCATGGGATTTTCTTAGCCAAGTTTCGCATTGCGAAACCCTCGGGTTGATCCATTCTGCGGCCCGACTATCAATCACCCGATGCGCAATACTTTATCATGGATGACTAAAGCCCTCGTTCTGCTGCTGGTCGTCTCTGGCGCTGCGTGGCTCACCACACTGAATGACAGCGGGGTTGGAACGGGGTGGGTTCAAAACGTCGTGCGCAATTGGAACCAATTTGGGTGTTTTTCCTTACAAGGTAAGTTGATCGATAACCCTGGCGGATTTGCTGTCGAAACAGATCCCCACGTTTATCCGGGCCACCGTCCGCAATCGGTGTACCTAGTCTACATTTGTTACCATTTCCTCGGTGGGGAGAAGGTTGGATTCCTTGCCTACTATGCGATTGTTTCGGCGATCGTTCTGATCTCCAGCTGGCATCTATTCGGGCGGAGTGACCGCGCTTTTTGGTTGGCGGCGACGATCGTGCTCACCCCTGGTTATCTTCGCTGGCAAAATACGCTGGATCCAAACCTAGCTGCAGCACTTTACGGTTTTCCGTTCTGTGCCTTGATGCTGAGCCTCCTGCGTCAGAAATCGCTCAAATGGAAGGATTGGGGGGCGGTGCTTTTGTTGATCGTGGTTTATTCCTCCATTAATTGGACCACGGCATTTATTCATGCCATCCTGTTTTGGACATTAGTCGTGACCCCCGCGATCCCACGGAGGAACATCATTGGCTACACGGTCATTGCAGCAATAGCCGGTGGATGTGTGCTGTTGACCAGCGTTGCCAGTAAAATGGGCGGGGCATCTGGGTCGGGCGGAGGGATGTCTGAAATACTGGGCGGTTACGGATGGGGGAACGTTGGCTACGGAGTAGGTCTGACCACGAAGACGGCTTTCCTTCGGATTGCTACCGCGAATTTGATGGGGCTTTTGCCGGCTCTTGTTTTTATCGGTTGGTTTCTTTTCCAGCATCCGCGTTATCGGCCCGGGAGTATGCTATTTATAGTACCGGCCTTGGTTCCTGTGCTGGAAGTTGCAGCCATGCGGAATTATTTCGGTGTACATCCCTGGATGTCGGTTCACTTTATCTTGTTGGGCATCGTGATGGCCGGCACGGTTTTCAGGGACAATATATCGGTACCTGTTAAACCTGAGCCTCACCGTGCATTCCGCGTTGGATGCCTCGTGGCTACTTTCGTTTACACATTTGCGATCCTTACGATAGGTCGTGTCAATGTGGGAAATCAGGTGAATCTGGTCGCTTTGGTCCAACAGCAATCGCCCCGCGGCGCGGCTCTCATTGTGTGCCAGGCGACAGACCCGGAACTCATCGAACCACGATGGACTGGAATATTCGATCGCCGGATTATTCCAGTTCCCGATTTGAGCGAAGCAAGCTTGTCGCAGCTACCCGAGAAACGGATGATCTTGACGTCATCGAGGTTGCCTCAAGGAAAAATCGTTGCTGAAACCACATCTCTCAGCCAGGAAAATCCTCTCGTGCAGAAGCTCCTTGATTTGTTTAGTCGGCACATTGCGAACAGGCGCCCCGGCGAGAAGCTTACGGTGGGAGAGCACTACTTCTTGTATCAAGTCCCTGGCTAAAGAACGCCGTGTCCACGCAAATCCCTGAACTTAGTTTGGTGATTCCCTGCTTCAATGAAAGCCGGGTGCTTCCGTTGCTTCATCAACGGCTGCTGGAAAGCCTGCCGCAATTGAATCTCTCGTGGGAAGTGATCCTCGTGGATGATGGCTCGAGAGATGATACGTTTGCGAAACTTGCCGCGCTGCACGAGGCGGATCCTCGGTTCAAGGTCTTATCCTTTTCACGCAATTTTGGCCACCAGACTGCCGTGTTCGCGGGACTTAGCAGGGCAACCGGCGAGTTTGTCGCGGTCCTGGACGCTGATCTTCAGGATCCGCCTGAATTTGTTGCGACCTGCGTCGATAAGCTGAAGGAGGGCTATGATGTCGTTTATGGTGTTCGCCGGAAGCGCAAGGAAGGGTTCTTCAAAACTGCTTGCTATGCTGCGTTCTACCGCCTTTTGAAGGTGGTCGCGGAAGTCGAAATTCCGCTCGATTCTGGGGATTTTTGCGTGATGCGGCAGCGCGTGGTGTCCGTGTTGCGGCAAATGCCCGAACGCGATGTGTTTGTCCGCGGCCTCCGGGCGTGGAGCGGTTTTCGGCAGATCGGAATCGAATACAATCGCCCGGCCCGGGCTGCCGGCGAAACCAAATATCCGTTTCACAAGCTGGTGAAGCTTGCGGTCGACGGAGTATTTGCTTTCTCGTCGTTTCCTCTCCGCTTCAGCATCTATCTGGGGTTTCTAAGCGTCGGCGGATCACTTGCCGCCGGTACAATCCTGGTGCTCTGGAGGATCTTTAACTTCCGCCTTTTCGGCCGTTACCCAGCCGAGGTGCCAGGCTGGTCCTCGCTGGCATGCTTCATCCTGTTCTTGGGAGGAATCCAGTTCTTTATCCTCGGCATTATGGGCGAATTTATTCGCCGCATCTATACTGAGGTGCAGGATCGTCCAAGGTGGATTGTAAGAAAGGCGCTGGGGCTTCCTGCAGATGAGCCAAGGAGAACTTTCGGAGGTATCCAATGATTCAAGTGTGGTCGCGCGGACCGGCTGATGAAAACATGCCGGAGGCAATGTTAGTGGAAACCCTGTCCCGGGTTCGGCGCCATCCTTGGTGGCATGCACGGGCACGCCTGGCGCTGTCAGTCCTCAATTCATATGGCATTCTGCCTGGCGCGTCGGTTGTCGATGTCGGGTGTGGGTGGGGAGTGAATCTGGATGCATTGGAAAAGGCGAAGTACCAAACCACTGGACTCGATATTTCGAGCCAGATCCTTCGCATGATCGACAAGCCAGACCGCAAGCTCGTCGAAGCGGACCTAAATCAGCCACTGCCTTCCGATCATCAGGTCCATCAGGCAGCCCTGCTGCTCGATGTCATTGAGCATCTGGACGATGATCGGGGTACCCTCCGCCGGATCGTACCGCTCGTTGAACCCGCCGGTGTGCTGGTTGTGAGCGTGCCCGCTTTGCCTGAACTGTTTTCAGAATTTGATCACGTCCAAGGGCACCGACGCCGTTATCTTCCTGAGACGTTGCGTTCTGCGTTTGAAGATAGCGGATTCGACCTTCAGAAAATCTTCTGGTGGGGCGCATGGATGGTTCCGGTCCTGCGTCGGATGCGCCGGAAATCCGCCGCTGAAAGCCAGCCTTCCCATAAAACCTACGCGGACTATCTGCGAACTCCGCCCTGGCCGGCCCCTCTATTGATGAGTGGGATCTATGCCTGGGAACATCACCGGGCGCTCGCCGGGAAACTCCGCACCGGAACGTCCTTGTTCGCGGTCGCGAGGCGCAAGCCTTGACGCCGGACGATCCTGCTTATCCTTCCAAGTCCGCGGACACGCGTCCGCGGCGGAACAGGTCACTAGGCAATTCGTTCGCGACGGGAAGTCCTTCGTATCCCAACGATGGCTTGGAGGAGAATCGCCACTGCCGCAATGCTGCAAACCGCAAGGGCGACTTTGAGATGGGTGGGCTGATACGAAAAACGCAGCGAAGTTACCCCGTCCGGGATGGTGACTTCGGAGAATGTATATAGACTTCGTCTAACCTCTAGTGTCGCGCCGGTGGGGGTGCTCGCCGTCCATCCAGGATAGTAGGTATCGGCGCGGATTAGTCTGGCTGTATCAGAAGGAGGAAACGACAGGTCGAGTGTATTGAGTGACTCTGACTGAACCGTGACATTTCTCTGGAGCGCATCGAGCCAGGAAAATCGGGAGTTGTGGCCCTCCGGGTACTTGCGGCTGAAAGTACCGGGATCGCCCGGTGGGAAGGTTGTGTAAAGATAGTCGGCATGGACTGCCGACGAATCCTCCAAAAACTCGCTCTGCGACAGCGGACGCAGAGCCGAGACGCCATGGATCACATGAACGGAATAAAGATGCGACAGGTTCTGAGGGAAGAGCCGCTGATACCGTGCCGATGCTTCATCCTGTAACCGCAAGTGGCCCGGTGCAAGTGCCGCAATGACCTCCCGCTGCTCATCGCTGCCGGCGAGAAGCCGTTGCCAGTCCGCGATCGGTGTATGTGGGATAAACCGGTGTGCGAAGAACAGGAGTGGCAGTAAGTTCATCGTCAGGAGGATTTCGACTAACCAGCGCCGCTGCCGGATTTCCGGCTTCCAGAGCACGATCGCCAGGAAGGCGAGGCTTGCCCAGGCGGCAAGGACCTCTGGATTTGCGAAGGTAATTTCATGCGGGAGGTTCTTCACCTGAAAGTCGCGCAGCTTGGCATCGAGTCCGCCGTAATTGCCCTCGGCTGCGTGCTCCTGCATCCGGGCGGCAATCTTTCCCTGTAACTTCGGATAGGCAAACCAGGCAAAACCATGGCTGACGATTGCAATGGCAATCACCAAGCCAGCCAACGCAGCGCCGCACTTTCGCCAGCGGACTGTGGAGTTTAATACGGCCTCGGCTCCGATCGCGCCGAGCATCACGAGCCCCAGGATCGCCAGACCGGAAGACCGATGATAAAGCAGGGTCGCGACGGGAGTTGAGATAATCACACCATAAGCAATCACCAGTCCTATGGCGATCTTTCGCGCATGGCAGAGCGCGGGCCGATCCACGCGCGAAAACGCACCGATCGCGGCGAGCACCAGCGCGGCCGAACCGATATATGCTACATACGATAGGTTGTTATAGCCAAAGGTGCGGAAGCTCCCAAGCGCCCATGGGAAAAAGTTCATCAGCGAGAGCGGGCCATCAATTGGAGCCCACGCCTGATGGTCATCGGATACAGAACGGTGATTGAGCAGGAAGAGCTCGGCCTCAGGAAAGAGGATGGGAGCTGCGAGCAGCGCACCCAGAAAAACGGAAGGAACGACAATGCTGAGCGCCTTCTTCCAGTTCGACCAGGAGCGCCAACCGGTTGCTAACATCCAGACAAAGCTAAAGATCGCGAGATAAGTGTGGGACTGGATATTCCCGGCGTAAAATATAGCCGCAACGAGAAGCGGAGATACGATTCGCGGCCAGCGTTTCGAGGTCGCCCAGGCTTCGATCCATGCTAACCAAAGCCACGGATAGTAAACAAAGGAGGCTTGAATCCAGGGATGCCCGAAGAAATTGGAGTTACCGCCTGAGAACTGCGCCGCCAGGGCGAGGCCGGCCGCTATCGAGAACGAAAAGCCCAATCGTCGCAGGAGGACAAAAAATCCCAGTCCTCCCAGGATGAAATGGACGATTCTTGTCCAGTTGTAGGCGAATTCAAAGCGGCTGAAACCCAAGTAACACGCGATCCGTACAGGATCGGCGCCACTGATGTGAGCATCGGCAAGGAGCGGGCGGCCTCCGAGCGAATACGGGTCCCACCACGGAATCTCACCCCGCCGATAGGCGTGATAGATCGTCCACTGCAGCGGGAGGTCGTAGCCGATCTGATCGACGATGAAATGATTCGCCGGAATGCCATTGCTGGTCGGATCGACAAATCGGTAATGCCCGAACAAGGCTGGCGCGAGGTCCACGGGTGCCAGCAGGGATCCTCCCCACAGGCCGCTCTCAAAGATCACGCCGCAAAACAGCAGGCTGACGAACAGAAAGATGAGGCCCTCGCGAAGCCAGCTTACACGAGCTGCTGCTTTGTCGCCTTGCTCGAGACTCGGTTCACGGTCCATGGCTAGTGACATGACCAGATCTCCGAAAAGCTTTGCGGCAGTTGGTCGAGTTCGCAGGGCATTGAAGGGGCAGTGGGAAGACGTCTCTACGAGTGGAATTCCGTCGGCGCGAGGGAAAAGTGAAAACGGACTTGTTACGATTCAGCAAAACCGGTGGTGATTTCGCTGACCTTTCATGTTGCGGGTCGTCCTCGATCAGCCTCTTGATATCACATTACCTCAGACTTCCACACCGGTGTTGATCGGACCGCCCTCCACTTACTGAGTCCCGCTGCATGCTTATCGCATCTGTCGCAGGCATAGGCCGTGAAGTCGAAGGACGAATATTTCTTTTGTCGAAGTAAGCCCAGGCTCGCAGCAACTATCCAACCAGGAAGC
>FTBG01000705.1_pt1 | contig 19057 bp, 14 predicted proteins | sample 1639311 | NCBI WGS metagenome assembly FTBG01 (sample SAMEA3914864, study PRJEB12502) | metagenome | biome: forest; material: soil | place: USA | collected 2012-03-12 | depth 0.3 m | reverse complement strand
TTATCAACCGGCGACGCTCAACTATCGCTCTGATGGCAAGACACTGCCGTAGCTGCAGGCGCAGCCGGTGGATGAATTGCTGGCTTTGATGCAGAAGGCCAAGCCGGTCGCGAACGGAGCGGGAGAAGCGGGCGTGAAAGAAAAAGAAGTGGATTCGGCGACCGCCATGCTTTTGAAGGAAGTGAACTCGCGGCTGCGTTACTTGGTGGAGGTCGGGTTGAGCTATCTCAGCCTTGACCGGCCCACGCGCAGCCTCAGCGGCGGCGAAGTCGAGCGGGTGAATCTCACCACCTGTCTTGGGACTTCGCTGGTCAATACGCTCTTTGTACTCGATGAGCCGAGCGTCGGATTGCATCCGCGGGACACGGGGCGGCTCATTCAAGTCATGCGCCAGTTGCGCGATAAGGGGAACACGCTGCTCGTGGTCGAGCACGAGGAAGCGGTATTGCGTGCGGCGGATCACCTTGTCGAACTTGGGCCCGGGCGCGGTGAAGCGGGCGGCGAACTCGTCTTTAACGGACCGCTGACGCAATTGCTAAACACCGCTCCGAAAGGCCGGGCGAAAAAAGGAGGCGCGGCCTCGTCGTCGTTAACGGCTGATTACTTGACGGGCCTCAAATCCATTCCGATTCCGAGCAAGCGCCGCAAGCCGTTGGCGTGGATCAAAGTTCGCGGAGCGCGCGAGCATAATCTGCAAAAGATCAACGTGGAGTTTCCGCTCGGCGTTTTTTGTTGTGTGACGGGTGTTTCCGGTTCCGGAAAATCCACGCTTGTTCACGAAGTGTTATATCAGAATTTGCTGCGGATTCGCGGCACCGCCGGCGAGGAAGCCGCGGGAGCCTGCGATGGCGTGGCGGGAGCGGAAAAAATCGGCCAGGTCGTGATGGTCGATCAATCGCCGCTGGCCCGCACTCCGCGTTCCAGCCCCGCGCTTTACCTGGGCATTTTCGACGGCATCCGTGACTTGTTTGCCGCCACGCCCCCGGCGCTGGCTCAAGGTCTCGGCTCCAGTGCGTTTTCCTTCAATTCCGGCGTGGGCCGATGCGAACGCTGCACCGGCAGCGGCTTTGAAAAGATCGAGATGCAATTTCTCAGCGACGTCTTCGTACGCTGCCCGGAATGCGAAGGGCGGCGCTACCAGGATCACGTGCTCAAGGTGTTGCTTGATAAGAAATCGATCCACGATGTGCTGGAATTGACCGTGACTGCGGCCATCGGGTTTTTCCAGGGTTTGGAGAATGTCGCGGATGGAGCGACGCCAGCCAGAATTGCCGGCATCGTAAATCCGCTTCGTGTGCTGGAGGAGGTGGGGCTTGGCTATCTAACGTTGGGCCAGCCACTCAATGTCCTTTCCGGCGGGGAATCCCAGCGCCTGAAGCTCGTGGAACGTCTTGCGCAACGAAGTGCCGATCACGCCTTGCTCATTCTCGACGAGCCCACCACGGGTTTGCATTTCGACGACGTCGCCATGCTGGTGAAAGTTTTTGACCGATTGGTGGAAAACGGAAACACACTGCTCGTCATCGAGCACAATCTCGAGGTGATCAAGTGTGCGGATCATGTCGTGGATCTTGGCCCTGAGGCAGGGGCTCGCGGCGGGACGCTCGTGGCCGAGGGGACACCCGAGGAGATTGCTACGGTGCGGGAATCGCACACCGGGCGTTACTTGAAGGCGCTCTTTGCGGGAAGAGTGGGTCGGGATCTGGATTTGGAGGAAGCGGAGGCGCGTGTGGCCGAGGAGGCGCCGGGAGAGGGGAAGAACTTTCAACTTTCCACTTTCAACGCTCAACCTTCAATGGGCCGGGCGATCGAGATTCGCGGGGCGCGGGAGCATAATCTAAAGAATCTGTCGGTGAACATCCCGCGCGACCAGATGGTGATCATTACCGGGTTGAGCGGTTCGGGGAAATCGACGCTCGCGTTCGATATTCTCTTTGCGGAAGGGCAGCGGCGTTTCCTTGATAGCATGTCGGCTTATGCGCGGCAGTTTGTCGAGCAACTCGAAAAGCCGGATGTGGATAGCATCGCGGGCTTGCCTCCGAGCGTAGCCATCGAGCAGCGCATCACGCGCGGTGGCGGAAAATCCACCGTGGCCACGGTCACGGAAGTCTATCATTTCCTGCGGCTGCTCTTTGCCAGGCTGGGCACGCAATATTGCCCGAAATGCAATCTGCCCGTGGAAAAGCAAAGCCTGGCATCGGCTGTAAAGAAAGCGGAGGCCCTGTCTCGCAAAGGGCGGATTCGCGTGCTCGCGCCTTTGGTGAAAGCGCGCAAAGGCTTTCATACGGATGTGGCCGCGTGGGCGCAGAGGCAGGGATTCGAGCAGTTACTTGTCGATGGAAAATGGATCCGGGTGGACAAGTTTTCCAAACTGGAACGCTTTCGCGAGCATACCATCGACGTGCTGGTCGGCGAGCGCGGCTCTTCTGGACGCGTCCAGGAGTTGCTCAAGCGCGCGCTCGACATTGGCCGCGGCACAGCCCGCATTCTCGATGCACGCAATGTTTCCCACGTCGTTTCCACGGAGATGAGTTGCCCAGGTTGCGGTGATTCCTTTGAGGTGCTCGATCCGCGCCTCTTTTCCTACAATTCTCCTCACGGTTGGTGCCCGGAATGCCGGGGCTTTGGCGAAGTCTGGCGCGCTTCCATCAATCCTCGCCTGGAATCGCAGATCGAGATCGAGATGGAACAGGAGCGGCAGCACGAATGGCTCGATTCCGGCGAAGCGGAGCAGTGTCCGACCTGCCAGGGCGGACGTCTGAATGAAGTAGCGCGCCACGTTCGTGTGCAGGGCCAAAGCATCGATCAAATCGCCGCGCTTTCTGCGAAGGCGGCCGTGCAGTGGGCGCGGAAGCTGAAGTTCAAGGGGACGCATGCGGTGATCGCCGCGGATATTTTGCCGGAAATCGACCAACGCCTCAGTTTCATGGAACAAGTGGGGCTCGACTATCTCGCTTTGTCCCGCTCGGCGAAGACGCTCTCCGGCGGTGAATCACAGCGGATCCGCCTCGCCGCTCAGCTTGGCTCGAATCTGCGTGGCGTGCTTTATGTGCTCGATGAGCCGACCATTGGTCTGCATGCGCGGGACAATGAGCGGTTACTTGATACGCTGCGCGCCTTGAAAGGAAAGGGGAATTCACTGGTGATCGTCGAGCATGATGAAGAAACGATGCGGCGCGCGGATCACATCATCGATCTTGGGCCGGGCGCGGGCAGCTTTGGCGGCCAGATCGTGGCGCAAGGCACGCTTGCGGAAGTGAAGCGCGATAAGCGTTCGGCTACCGGGCAATGTTTGCGCAGCCCCTTGAAGCATCCGATTCGCGGCGCGCGGCGCTCCCTTAAGGAAGTGACGCGATGGCTGGAAGTACGCGGGGCGAAGCTGCACAATTTGAAGGATGTGAATGCGCGCATCCCTGTGGGACGCCTCACGGTTTTGACCGGGATTTCCGGATCGGGAAAAAGCTCGCTCATGCGCGGTGTGCTCAAGCCGGCCGCGGAAATGTCGCTGGCGCGGGGGCGCGCCGCGCGCAAGCTAGCCGAGGAATCCGGGTTGGTCGCGTTGCAATGTGATCTCCCGCGCGGCGAAACGCCGCCGCTTCCTTTTGGCAAAGGCAGCCTCGCGTCGCATTGGAAGCGCACGCCTGCGGCGGAAGTTCTTGAGGCAGTGTATGAGGTGGACCAGTCGCCCATCGGCAAAACTTCCCGCTCCACTCCGGCAACCTATATCAAAGTTTTCGACGAAATCCGTACGCTCTTTGCTCAGATGCCTCTCGCGAGGATGCGTGGCTACACCAGCAGCCGCTTTTCTTTTAATAGTGAAGGCGGACGTTGTGAGACCTGCACCGGGCAGGGGATGATCAAAGTGGAGATGAATTTTCTTCCCACGAGCTGGCTGCCCTGTCCGGACTGCGCGGGAAAGCGATACAACGCCGCGACGCTCGAAGTGCTCTATAACGAACGCAGCATCGGAGATGTCATGCGGATGACGCTCGCGGAAGCGTCTGAATTCTTCCGCACGCTGCCAAAAATTCATCGGCCGCTGCAACTGCTGTGCGACACCGGCCTCGGTTACTTGCAGTTGGGCCAGCCGAGCCCCACGCTTTCCGGTGGTGAAGCGCAACGGCTCAAATTAGTCACCGAGTTGACTCGTGGAGTAGGCCGGGCGGCCAATGCCCGGCTGCGCCAGGCGCGCGAACCCAAGTCGATGCTCTACCTGCTTGAAGAGCCGACTATCGGTCTTCATATGTCTGACGTGCAAAAGCTTCTCGATGTCTTGCACCGTCTGGTGGATGACGGCGCGACGGTGGTGGTCATTGAGCATCATCTTTCGCTGATTGCGGAGGCGGATTACGTCATCGACATCGGGCCTGAAGCCGGCGATGCGGGTGGCGAAATTGTTGCGTGCGGCTCCCCTGAAGAGGTGGCCAAAAGCAAACGCAGCCGCACCGCGCCGTTTCTGCTGGAGGTCTTGAATTAGCGGCAGGAGGCAGCGGTAAAGAAACTTCAGCGCGCCCAGCGGCCTCCCCGCATTGCGGGAAGCGCTTTGGTCTGGATTTCCGCAGGGCACCGTGCACTATCCGCCCTTGAGCGAGATGACCTGGACGTTCGCGACCCCCGGCGCGTGTGCTGCCCGGCGTCCTTGCGCAACCTAAACTAAGAACGCCTGATGTCTTCAGAACAGTCCAGTCCAGCGTCCACCACCTTGCCGCCGCCGGAGGCCGCGCCTCCGGCGAAAACCGTCACTGCATCGAATCACTCACGCCACCCGTTGCGTCTCGTGATCGTTGCGATTGTCGCACTGGTGGTGTTGATCATCGTCGTGCCGCGTGTTCTTCACTCGCTGCACACCGTTTCCACCGACGATGCCTATGTAAATAGTTACGTTACGTTTGTCGCGCCGCGCGTGGCGGGCCAGGTCGCCAAAGTGCTGGTGGATGATAACAATCGCGTCAAAAAAGATGACGTGCTCGTGGAACTCGATCCCGAGCCGTTTCAAATCCAGGTGGCGATTAAGCAAGCAGCCGTCGATTCCGCCAAAGCGGAGGTGGTGGTGACGGATGCAACTGTGAAAGGGCAGGTAGGGCAAACGCGCGGGCTGCGCTTCAAGCTCCAGCACGCAATCGAAGACGTCGATAACCAGATAGCGCTTTTGCGGGCGCGCGTCGCGACGCTGGATCAGTCAAAGGCTTCGCTAGTCTTGGCGGAAGCGGAGTTTGATCGAGCCAAAAAACTTCTCTCCACAAAAGTGGTAAGCGCGGAGGAGTATGATCAAAAGCGCGAGACGCGCGACGTGGCGCAGGCGCAGGTGGAGCAGGCCAAGGAAAATGTCTATCAAGCACGAGTGGCGCTCGGCTTGCCGCGCGAGCCGGCCGAGGGGAAAAGCCTTACGGACGTCCCGCCCGATCTCGACCAGACTTTTTCCACAGTGCGTGGAGCGCTGGCAGATTTGATGCATAGCGCGGCGACGCTCGGCGTGGTTTCGTCTTCATTCGACCTCAAACCCAAGGAAGTGGTGGACGAATTTTATAAACGCGACCCTGGAGGGGATATCGATCGTATCTATGCCGATATCATTAAAAACGCTCCCGCGACCAAACAAGCAGAAGCGGCCTTGATTCAAGCGCAACGAGATCTTGATCAAGCGAAACTCGATCTACGCTACTGCCACATTCTGGCGGAAATCGATGGCGTGGTGACGCGTCGAAACGTCAATCCGGGAAATCACGTGCAAGTGGGCCAGAGCCTCATGGCGATCCGTTCACTCAGCGACATTTGGATCGATGCAAATTTCAAGGAAACGCAACTGCACGATTTACGAATCGGCCAGAAGGCGGAATTGAAAGTGGATATGTACGGTGGCAAACGCATCTTCGAGGGGCGCGTTTCCGGCTTCACGTTTGGTACTGGATCCACACTCGCATTGCTGCCGGCGCAAAATGCGACGGGTAACTTTGTGAAAGTCGTGCAGCGCTTGCCGGTGCGCATCGACCTCGTGAACTACGATCCGGAAAAGCAGCCACTCTTTGTGGGGCTGTCTGTCGAGCCTTCTATCGATATCAAAGGTGAACCTGGCGGGCCGAATGCCGGCAAATACTTGCAGGATGTAATGCAGCCTTCGCCCGCGAAGCCGTGAGCGCCGCATCCGCCGCGATCTCCGCGCCGATCGCTCCGGCGCGCTCCCGCGTGATCAATCCCTGGATTGTCGCGCTGGCCGTGGTCATCCCTACCTTCATGGAGGTGCTCGACACCACGATTGCGAATGTCGCACTTCGTTATATCGCCGGCGGCCTTTCGGCGCCGGCTACGGATAGCGAATGGGTCATTACCAGCTATCTGGCGGCGAATGCCATCATTTTGCCGATGTCCGGGTGGCTATCGGTGCGATTGGGGAGGCGCAATTACTTTCTGCTTTCCATCGCGATTTTCACGCTTGCTTCAGCCTTGTGTGGAATGGCGTCGAGCCTCGGCGTTTTGATCGCAGCTCGCGTGCTGCAGGGAATCGCCGGCGGCGGCCTGCAGCCGTCCAGTCAGGGCGTATTGCTGGATGCTTTCCCGCCGGAGAAGCAGGGCGCCGCACAGACTTTGTTTGGCATTGCTGCCTTGCTGGCACCGGTGATCGGTCCCACTCTCGGCGGCTATATTACGGACAATTACGGGTGGCGCTGGATCTTTTACCTCAATATCCCGGTGGGCATGGTGGCCTTGTGGTTCTGCAACATGGTGGTATCCGATCCCGATTACTTGAAGGCCGAGCAGGCGGCGGTGCGTAAAAAGGGCGCGCCTTTTGATACAATCGGGCTTTGTTTGCTCAGTCTCACCATGGTGTGCTGGGAAATCGCGCTGAGCAAAGGCCAGGAATGGGACTGGCTGGAGGATCCTTTCTACCGGGTGCAAACGTTACTTGTTTTATTTGTACTGGGGCTGGGGGCGCTTATTTGGCGCGAGATGCGCATTTCGAATCCGCTGGTCAATTTTCGCACGCTGGCCGATCGTAACTTCCGCTGGTCGTGCATCATCATCTTCTGCACGTTTGGTGTGCTTTACGCGAATACCACTTCCTTGCCCGCCTTGCTGCAATCGCTCTTTGGCTACGATGCCACCACCTCGGGGCTGGTTCTCTCTCCCGCTGGGATTTTTTCCGTGATGATGCTATTCATGATTGGGCTTTCGCTTTCGAAAGGATTGGATGCCCGCTATCTCATGGCAGTTGGATTAATCGTGATGGGGTTGGGAAATCTTTGGATGGCTCACCTCACGCTCGACATTGGCCCGTGGCAGGTAGTGTGGCCACGCGTCGTGGTGATTGTGGGTTTGTCCATGATTTTTGCGCCGCTCAATGTGGCGGCATTTCTCCATATTCCGAAATCACTGCGAGGTGCGGCCGTCGGTCTGTTGGCCCTTCTCCGCAACGAAGGCGGCAGCGTCGGCACTTCCGTGGCGCAAACGATCCACGAGCGCCGTGAACAATTCCACGTGCTGCGGCTGGGTGAAAATCTGGATATGCTGAACCCGGCTGTCAGCGATTATTTGGGTCAAGCGCAAGCTAGTTTACTGCAACTCAATGGCGATCCCGCGGCTTCGCAGCAGATGGCTTTGCAATCGCTGGATCTTTTGCGCCAGCAACAATCGTCCGCACTCTCCTACTTCGATACCTTTGCCGCTTTCGCTTACCTTTCTTTTGCCCTCGTCGGGCTTGCCTTCATTATGAAGCGCTCGGTCGCAGAGAAAGGCGCGCATGTGTCGGCGGAGTGATATCTGGATTTAGCGAATTGCGTGCGTTACGGCCTGACCTTTAGAAGTTCTAACGTGCGAGCGGTTGCTCCTCGATGAGAGGTGAGTGAATTCCGAGCATGCTCTCCCATAGCGTTGCGCTTGGCTTCGTCGCCGAGCAGCAATGCGATCTCGTGTTGGAGTGCAGACGCGTCGGTTATTTGCATGGCCGCATTTTGTTTCAACAAGTGGCCAGTTAGCGCCGCAAAGTTTTCCATGTGTGGACCAAAGAGGACGGGTTTGCCGAGAATAACCGCTTCGGCTGGGTTTTGCCCTCCCACCTCCGCGAGACTTTTTCCAATGAAAACGATAGTCGCAAGATGATACCAATCGGCTAGTTCACCCGTGGTATCCACGAGCAAAACGTCGGAGGGCGCGGGAGAGGCGGGAGGAAGATCCGTTCGGCGGGTAATGCGAATGGGAAAACTCGCGAGATCGCGGAGAATAGAGGGGACGCGCTCCACGTGCCGTGGAACGAGGATGAGAAAAAGCTCCGGATGCGTTTGTCGCAGTTCAAGAAAGATTTGGACGAGGATTTTTTCTTCACCTTCGAAAGTGCTCCCCGCGAGGAGGATGAGAGTCGATGAAGTAACACCGAGAGGAGAAACCAAGGAACGAAATTCCTCCGCGCGCGAGGTGCCATGGCCGCCGGAGTAATCAAATTTGATATTTCCGGTTACTTGAATCCGGTTGCGTTCCGCACCCAGTGATTCCCAGCGCGCAATATCTTCTTCTTCGGGAACGGTGATCCGGTCCAGCAGGCGGAAGATGGGGCCAGTCCAGGATCGAAAGCGGCGGAAACGGCGCTCGGATCGCGGTGAAAGACGTGCATTTATCAGAGATACAGAAATGGATCGCCGACGGCATTCGGCAAGCAAATTGGGCCACGCTTCACCTTCGACGAGCAGGATGCGCTCGGGCCGCAGAGAATCGAGAGCACGGCGTACGACCGGCAAAAAATCGATCGGATTATAGATTGGGATAAGCCAGTCCGCGGAGGCCTTTTCCGCCTCTGCAAAACCGGTGGAAGTGGTGGTGGAAAGTAAAACGCGAATGGCGGGATCCTCTTCGTGCAGGCGCCGAGCCAATTTCAGCGCGACGAGCGTTTCACCGACACTGATCGAATGCACCCAGGTAAAACTGCCGGGGGAAAACTGCTTAAGGTCTTGCGTGGTGTAAATACCGAGCCGCTGGCCAAAGTGCGCTCGATAATTCCCGCGCCGCATCATGCGCACGAGAAATCCCGGCAGGAGAACCATGAGAACGAACGGGAAGAATAGGTTATAAAGGAGCAGCGAGCGTCTCGCGTCGGGTGGCATGAAGGGAATTGTGGATTGCGGATTGATTTGAAACGCCCGTCAGCACGGCAACGAACGAGATTAGTTTAGCAATCGGCAATCAGCCCTTAGCAATCCTCAAAAACGCCACTTCCGTTGCGCCGTACCGTTTTTGCCGAAAGCATTCCCATCGATCTCGAAGCGGCAATTTTGCTCCCGGCAAATGTTCCAGGATGAAGATGCCCTCGGGTGCAAGCGCCTTATGGAGATTCTCGGCGGCCAATAATTCATTTGTAAAATCGCGGTCCCCCGGTTTTCGGAGATAAGGCGGATCCGCGACGATGAGGTCAAATCCCGCCACCGGAGCCAGACGGTCGAGATAGCTGAAGACATCCATTTGCTGCACCGTGCCCCGGAGCCCGGTTTTTTCGAAATTGAGTTCCATGGTCGAAACAGCGCGCCGGTCTTTCTCCACAAAGGAGGCGGATTGCGCCCCGCGGCTCAGTGCTTCGATTCCCAGGGCTCCGGTTCCGGCGAAAAGATCGAGCACGCGCGCGCCGACAATGAAATCCGACAAGCTGGAGAAAATGGCCCCTTTTACCAGATCCATGGTGGGCCGGATTTCCATGTTTTTGGGGACGGAAAGAGGAACTCCGCCGGCGGTTCCAGCAACAACCCTCATGAGCGGCGATTCGGACGGTTACTTGAAAAGATCACTTTAGCGATAATATCCATCGAGCAATTGTTTCACGCAGATGACGGGCTCGGTCAATGGGGAGCGGCGGCTGGTTCTTTCGCCGTAGGCGGAAGCTGGGCCGCATCGTGCGGATCTGCCGCCGGAGCGGAGGGCGCATCGCTGGTCACCGGGGAGGCGGGGTTCGCATTGGCGCCAGGAGCTTTTTCGGGATTTGGCGTTCCTTTGCCGGCGTCGTCTTTCTTCTTCTCTTTATCCTTCTTTTTTTTGCCGCCCGAATCGCCGCCGCCAAAGACCGACGAAAGCAGTTCATCAATTTGTGATGTCACATTCTGGCGGTTGAAAATCTTTTCCTTCAGATTAGTACGCAGCTTGTCGGTCCGTCCGGTGATTTCGAATTCGATGGCTCGGCGCCCCGCTTCGTCTGCAGGAGTGAGGCTGGCGGTCACGATGGTAGGCAGTTCACCGGCTACCTTTTTGCTCACGGCCAGCCGTGCATTCATGGAAACGCGGCCATCGAAACGAACATTGCCCTTCGTGGAAAATTGCAGATCGGTCGTCTCCACGAGGAGCTGGTCGATATAGGTATGCTGGTTTGCGATGCGAAAATCCGCTTGAGCATTCCTCGGCCGCAGATCGGAAAGCTCCGGTATTTGCAGGAGCAGGCCGATCATCTGAAAAAGTTGCAATTGGTTGAACTGCCCGTTGGCCAGTGTCAAATGACCGCTCCCTTCGGCGGCTTCCATTTTCTGCGTACTACCGTGCAAATCAAACTTTCCGCCCAGCGTCCCAGCCGATTGACCAGGCTGCCAGTTGGCTTCCGTGGTTAGTCGTGCGAGATCTACTCCTTCAAAGGCGAGCGCTGCTGTATAGGGCGACTCTTTTTCATCCGGCTGGATCGTGATCGTTCCATCGACCGCGCCGCCCGCCAGCGAGCCGTGCAAATCGGTGAAACTGAGCTTTCCGTCTTTAAAGTGAACGGCGCTGCGCACCTCGCTGAATTTCAACGCATCTTCCCACGATAAATGGCTGGCCGTTAGCGTTCCATCTGCATCATCCGCGTGACGGAAAGTGCTGGTGATGACCACATCTTCCGCACTCCACACACGTTTGTGTTCTGAGTCCACCAGATCGATCGAGCCGCCGTGAATCTCTATCGCATCCACCGTGACGGCGTTACTTTTCTCTTTTTGCTCCTTCGGCGCTGATGTCGTTACTTTATGCTCATGCGTGTCGGGAAGTCCCGGAAGCCGCCAGCGTCCTTCGGCATCTTGCGCCCAGAGGATATGCGGCGAGTCGAGAGTCATTTTGCTCACCGCAAGCTGCCCATGGAAAAGCGGCAGGAGACGGTAATCCGCGTCAAAAGATTTCGCCTCCATTTGGCTTCCGTTGATGGGAGGGACCGAAAGCCCCGACATATGGAGCCCCCCCCAAAGGGTCACCGTTGTGCTGGTGATTTTCAAGGGCAGCCGAAGCGCCTTGCTGAGCTCCGCTTGAATGCGGACCTGAGTCGCGGGCGATTGAACGTAAAGATTTATGCCGACCAGCGCGGCCACGACGATCACCGCCAGGGCGGCAATCGCGATGAGAATAACCTTGGAAAGTCGATTCACGCCGCCCAACGTAGTCCTCGACAAGTGAAAGAAAAGGGTGAATCCATCCCGCCCCGCATGAGTGATGTCCTTGTGATCCTGAACCCCGCCGCCCGCAGCGAGCGGGCCGGGGGTGCTTCGTCGAAGATCGAAGCGCTGGTGAATGGGGATGCCCAAATCGTGGTGACCACCGAGCGAGGCGAAGCGCGGGCGATTGCGGCGCAAGCCGCCCGGGATGGAAAGCGCATTGTGGTTGCGGCCGGCGGAGACGGCACGATCAATGAAGTGGTCAACGGCCTTGCCGGTTCAGCGACGGCCCTGGGTGTGCTCCCCGTGGGGACCATGAACGTTTTTGCCGCCGAACTCGGCGTGCCGACCGGCCTCCGTGAAGCGTGGCGCGTCATTAAGAGCGGTGAGACGCGCACGATCGATCTCGCACGTGCCAACCGTCACTACTTCGTACAACTGGCTGGCGTGGGATTGGATGCCCAGGTTGTGAAGGAGACCAGTTGGTCCTCCAAAAAGGCTTTTGGCCCACTCTCGTACCTTTTTTCCACAGCGCAGATTGCGGCCCGCAAACCGCCGCGCATCGTGGTGGAATCCGACACCAAGAGTGCCGACGGATCGTTCGTTCTCATCGGGAATGGCCGCCTCTACGGCGGTCCCATCGCGTTCTTCAAAAAAGCCCGCGTGGACGACGGGTTGCTCGACGTGCTCATTTTCAAAAAGATGAGCCACCTCGATCTCGCGCGGTATTTTGCCCATATCGTCATGGGCCGGCACACCGGTCTCTCGGACGTGGAATACTTTCAGGCGGGGAAAGTGCAGATTCACAGTGAAGAGAGCGTGCCGGTCGAGGTGGATGGCGAACTAGTGACGGAATTGCCAGTGACCTTCCGAATCTCCTCAAAAAAACTGCGCGTGCTGGTGCCTTGAAAAAAGCGGGTGCGGCTGCGCCTGGGCCAAAGAAAAGGCGTTAGAAGCTGAGGTGCAAAATCGGGCGGAATTCTTTCCTTTCCTGGAGACGTCCGTTCAACACAGGGGGGGCGTGCATGTGCAAAAGTTCCGCGGTCCTCATTTGGCATTCCTGAGCACCACACGCGGATTCTCAAACACGCACGAAACTTCTCACGTCATCATGCGCCCGCAAATTGCTTCCAGAATTTACAACTGCGTAATTCTCAGTTAAAATAGCTCACCGTATGCGTCCTTCCCGCCAGCTACAGCCATCCATCCGACCGTGGCCAGCGGGAAAGCCATCGGTCATGGTGGTCCTCATGGCATTGTGTGTAGCGACCAGCGTGACGCAGTGGGTTTTTGCGATGGTGGATCGCGAATCGACGGTGAGCGCGGCGTTGCAGGCCAGCCTGGCGCTGAGCATCGAAGGAATTCGCGCGCATCATTTCTGGCAATTTTTTACGTACGGCTCGCTGCACGCGGGTTTGATTCAATTGATTGCCAATATGACGGTGCTTTTCTTCGCTGGCCGCGAAGTGGAGCCGATCGTGGGGCGGCGTCACTTTCTCGGTATCTACCTTCTAGGCTATGTTTGTGGAGGAATGGTGCAGTGGGCAGCCATGGTCGTGGGCTGGGCGCCGAGTGGAGACGCTGTTGCGGTGATGGGTGTTTCCGGAGGGGTCGCAGCCATCCTGGCGGCATACGCCACCATTCTGCCGGAGTTGGAGTCAACGGTACTCCTCTTTTTCGTTCTTCCCGTTCGCCTTCGCACCAAGATGGTGGGCCTTATCGGAACGGCATTCGCGCTGGTTCTCTGCCTGCTCGACGCGCCGCCGCTCGCTCCCCTTTTCGGCGCTCAGCGCGAACTTTTCATGACGACCTTTCGGGAGAGCCTGGTGTCCGTGGGGCCAGTCGCCATCCTCGCCGGATTTATCGGTGGGTGGGCTTACGTAAAGCATCTGGGCTTTGGTAATCCGCTATGGTTCCAGAGAGTGATCTACAATCGTCGGCAACGCGAGGCGCGCATCGCGCGCATGCCTGCGGAGCAATACATTAGTGAAGAGATCGATCCGATTCTTGACAAGATTTCGCGTGAAGGAATGCACAGCCTGAGCCGCGCGGAACGAAAGATCCTGGAGCGCGGGCGCGAGAAGATCGCGACGACAACGAGTGCGATACGGAGTGGGAAGTAGGCTGGGGATGGTGGGACTCTTTAAACCTAATCTTTAACTTTATCGTGCTCGTCGCGCGGAGCGCGAAACGGCAAGGCGGTGGATAGCATAGCGCAGATGAGACCAATGGGACGGATGGGACCTATAAGAAGCCGTATTTAGCTAGCTAATATACGCTCTTGGAAAGCTGAGTGTGCGTGGCCCATAAGTGTGTCACTACCACAACGCGTCTTTTCTGGAAACGCGTTATATAGGTCCCATCTGTCCCATAGGTCCTATCCACCGTCTTACCGTTTCGCGCTCCGCGCGACGAGCACGATAAAGTTAAAGATTAAGTCTAAAGAGCAGACTGCCACACCAGCCGTCGTTGTCCACCAAGCCACCCACCAAACGCAAAACGCCGGGCTTCAAACGAAGCCCGGCGTTGTTGAGATCGGAAACAGTGTTCCGCTTTAGGTGTTAGAACACCCAGCGAACGCCCGCACGGAAGGTGAAGTTGTTCTGATCGCCGCGGTCGAACCGGTCAGCGAAATAGTTCCAGCGTCCATCAACGAAGACGCCGACTTTATTCGGCACTACGCGATATTCGACGCCGACACCGGCGAAGGCCACTGCCCAGTCATCCGCATCCAGCACCGCGCCGCCGCCGAGGAAGGCGTACGGAGCAAGGCAGTACTGGTCGAGCGGCAGACGGAAAATGAGGTCGCCGTTGATGTGATGGAAGGTGGTGCGACCGTGATCGCCATCGTGATGATGACCATTGTGATCATCATTGAAGACGGCGCCGTTGTCTGCGCCGGTGTCCCACATTCCTTCAGCACCGATACCAATGTAGCGGGTGAAGAAATAATTGACACCGATGCCGCCACCCCACGCGTGATCGTGGACAGGACCAGCGTGAGAAGGCCCTTCGCCGACGGTATAGGTACCGTAGACGTCGAGCTGCAGCTCATGATCATTGAAGCACGTCGTCGGGACGACGGTCTTCTTATCCTTGCCGGACGAGATCTCCGTCCCCGCGAAGGAAGTCGCGGCAACAGCCATGCTCGTGAGCAAGCTAATGGTTAGTTTTTTCATTATGTTCCTTGGTTTGGTTTGGTTGTTGGCGTGGCCAGGGCCGCGCTTGAGTCGAACTCGTAGGGGATGTTCCGGGGTCTTGTAAAGCACTTTTTTTTGGTCCCAACGGGCTCAGTCTCAATCTTTTAGCAAGGGTGGGGACCCTTACAATTTTGGAATATTCGCACTCTATGGCCGTTCTGGATGTCCCCATCAGGGCTTTTATCCGAGTTTTTCAGAGAGTAACGGAATGCTCTACGTCTCTTCGCGAATTCTATTACATACGCCAAAAGGCGAATCCCCTTTGCTTTTCTACCGCACCGTCTCTTCTGAGGATCAGTTTGGAGGTTCGGCCGGTGGGAGTGAAAAATCCGGGCGTTCCCCGGAAACCCGGCCCTGTTTCTCCTTTCCCGCGATGCTCCGGGGGCTGGGAAAAGCCGCAGGCCTTGGGAAAAGCCGCTGGGCAATGGAATAGAGGCCAAGTCGTGGACCTGCCTGAATTTCCCTTGAGTTTCGACTGACCCGCCCTACAGTCGCCACTCCCTTTTTTCCGAACTCTCCGCCTAATGACACGGCCTTCGAGCGATTTAAAGATTTTTACAGGCAGCGCGCACCGCGATCTGGCTCAGCGGATTTGCGCGTTCATCGGCGTGCCGCTCGGAGATGCTACGGTCACTTCTTTCCCCGATGGCGAGACTTTCGTGAAGATCAATGAGAACATCCGGGGCCGCGACGTTTACATCGTCCAACCGACTTCTCCTCCCACGAATCAGAATCTGATGGAACTGCTGATCCTCGTGGATGCAGCCCGCCGCGCCAGTGCCGCCCGCATCACGGCGGTGATCCCGTTTTTCGGCTATGCCCGCCAGGATCGGAAGGATCAGCCCCGAGTGCCGATCACCGCCAAGCTGGTGGCCAATCTGCTGGTGGCTGCGGGGGTAAGCCGTGTGCTCTGCGTCGATCTGCATGCGCAGCAGGTCGCGGGATTCTTTGATATTCCCGTTGATCACCTTTTCGCCTCGCCGGTCATTATTCGCTACATCCGCGAGAAAAACTTGAAAGACCTCGTGGTCGTGGCTCCCGATGTGGGCGGAGTGAAAATGGCCGATGCCTATGCGCAGGCGCTTCGCGCTTCCCTGGCGATCGTCGCCAAGCGCCGCAAGAGCCCGACGGAAACCGAGGCGGTCAATCTCATCGGTGAAGTTGAAGGGAAATCCGTCGTGATCGTGGACGATCTCACCGAAACGGCTGGAACGATCACCAGCGCCGCCAAGCTTCTCTGTGACCGCGGAGCAAAGCAGATCATCGCCTGCGTTTCTCATGCCGTCTTGTCGGATCTGGGTATCGAACGCCTCAAAAATTCCAAGATCGAGGAGCTTGTCACTACCAATAGTGTTCCCGTGGCTGAATGCGAAGGCGTGCGGATCACGCCTCTCTGCATCGCGGAACTCCTCGGCGAGGGGATCAAACGCATCCACGACAACGAATCTGTCTCTTCTCTCTTCGAAATCAGCAAAAACGAAAAAGTCTAACACCCGAATATGGCCAAACAAATCAAACTCGCAGCGCAGGCGCGTCCTCACGTGGGCCGTTCTGCCGTTAAAAAAATCAAACAACAGGGTCTCGTGCCCGGCGTCGTTTACGGATCGAAACAGCAGCCCCAGCACGTGCAGATCTCGGCCCGCGAAATCTCCAACGTTCTGAGCCACGCCACTGGTGAACATTTGCTTGTGGAACTGGAGATCGCCGATGGCAGCCAGGCGACCAATCGTCTTGCCATTATTCAGGAAGTGCAGCATCACCCGTTGCGTGGCGATGTGTTGCACGTCGATTTTCACGCGGTGTCCGCCGACGAGCAGATTCACGCGGAAATCCCGATCCAGACCACTGGCGAACCGAACGGCGTGAAGAACTTCGGCGGTCTCCTGGAAGTGCTCATGCATTCGCTCGAAGTGTCCTGCTTGCCCAAGGATTTGCCGGACGTCATCACCGTCGATGTTTCCGCGCTCAACCTGAACGAGTCGCTCCACATTCGTGACATCAAGCTGCCCGCCGGTGTCGAGGCCCATGCGGATGCCGATCTCACTGTGATCCGCGTTTCTCCGCCGGCCGTCCAGGAAGTGGAAGCTCCCGCCGCCGCGGCGGCAGCCACGCCTGCTCAACCGGAAGTTATCAAGGAGAAGAAGCCGGAAGAAGGGGAGAAGAAGTAAGGAGCTTCTTCAGCGAGCTCACGGCGTTTTGAATTGGAAAAACATTCAACGTTCAACTTTCAACATTCAACGGGAGAGTATCGCTCGTGTCTCCGTCATTGAACGTTGAAAGTTGAGCGTTGAATGTTGAACGTCATTCCCTGCGTTTCTGCGCGTGCCCGGTGACCCTCTCACGGAGAAGCATGGCGCGCTTGGCGTTCCCGTTCGCCTTCTCGTCGGCTTGGGCAATCCCGGGCGTGATTATGCCGCCACGCGTCACAACGTCGGCTTCATGATCATCGATCGGCTTTCCGGCGAACTGCGCGCCGAACTGCGGGTGGAGAAGAACTGGAAGACTGAACTCGCCCGCGCCGGCGACCTTTTCCTCTGCAAGCCGCTCACCTATATGAACCTGAGCGGCGAGGCCGTGCGCGCCATTGCGCAATTCTACAAAATTGCACCCGAAGAAGTCCTCGTCATCCTCGATGATATGGCACTGCCGCTCGGCAAGCTGCGCATCCGGGCTTCCGGGTCCGCCGGAGGGCATAATGGCCTTCAATCCATCATCGACCATCTCGGCACCTCAGCCGTGCCGCGGTTGCGCATCGGTATCGGAGCCGCCGAACCCGGCGCCGCCGTGGGGCATGTCCTCGGACGCTTCGCTCCGGAAGAGCGGGATACCGTCGAGCAGACTCTCCAGCGAGCCATCGAAGCCATCCGCTCCCTTCGTGAGAAGGGCTTTCAAGCCACGATGAACGCCTATAATTGAGGATGGGAAAATCGACGAGCCTGACAGCATCTGCCATGCTGCGCTCCAGCTCACGGAACGTTGAAAGTTGAGCGTTGAACGTTGAAAGTTTTTCCATCCCATCCAAATCGCCTCTTTCCAATCGGCCTTTCCCAGTTTAAGAAGCCCACCCATCTAATCCCAAAAATCCCGAAATGAAAAACCGATACGAAGGACTTCTCGTCCTGAACGTCAAAGGCAGCGAAGAGACTGCCAAGGAAATGATCGAACGCATCGAAGGCGAATTCAAAAAAGAAGGCGCCCGCATCGAGCAGGTCCAGAAGATCGAACGCCGCAATTTCTCCTACGTGGCTGGCCCGCTGGATAGCGGCTACTATGTGAACTTCATCTTCCAGGGTGAGCCGCAACTGGTTGACCGTCTCCGCGCTCGCTTCAAGCTCGATCAGGACGTTTATCGCCAACAGTACATGAAGCTTCCGTCCAAAAAGAGCGACCGTCCTCCTCGCGAAATCCGCGAAAGAGCACCGCGCGGCGGCGGCGAGAAATAGCCACATTTTTAGCACCCTCCACGACCCTCACTTTCACGAGCGCTCGCCATGCCTAATCTAAACAAGGTGCTGCTCATGGGGAATCTCACCCGTGATCCCGACATCAAGTACACACCCAAAGGCACGGCGGTGGCGGATCTGGGGATCGCCGTGAACCGCGTCTATACGACGGATCAGGGCGAACGCCGCGAAGAGGTTACTTTTATCGATGTCGAGCTCTGGGGACGCCAGGCCGAGATCGCCGGTGAATATCTCAAGAAAGGCCGGCCCGTCTTTATCGAGGGCCGGCTCAAGCTGGATACGTGGGATGACAAGCAGACCGGCCAGAAACGCTCCAAAATGCGGGTGGTGGGAGATAACCTGCAGTTACTTGGTGGACGCGAAGGCGGAGGAGGCGGCGAGCGCATAGTGAGCGAGGACGCTCCCGCGCCGCGCCAGGCTCAACGGCCGCCGCAGCGCCCTCCGCAGAAAGCGGCGCCCGCTGATCCCGATCTCGATGCTGTGGAAGAAGACGACATCCCGTTTTAGGAAAGGGATCTTTCTTACGATGAGCTTTTTCTCGTAGGCCCCATCGGTCCTATCGGTCACACTTCGTCCATGAACGGCGAACCACTCGGCGAAGACGATCAATTCTACCGCGATACGGAAAGCATCGCGTTTCCCAAGCTCGACGACCGGCAGCTTGCGATGCTTGAGCCGCTCGGGGTCCGGCGCGTCGTACGCCGCGGTGAGCTCATCTATAAAGCGGGACAGCGCGATCTGGGGATGGCCGTCGTGCTGCAAGGCGAATTGGAAGCATTTGAATCCCGGGACGGTCACGAGCAAATCCTCGCTACCGCGGGTCCGCGTGATTTTGTCGGTGACGTAGCCATGCTCATGGGCACGGCGGCCATGGCGAATTCACGGGGAAAGGCTGAGCAAACGGAAATCCTGGATGTGCCCGCGGACCGTTTGCGGCAGGCGCTCGCGGAATTACCCGGAGTGAGCCAGGTGATCGTGCGTGCTTTCATCATGCGCCGGAAGCGGCTGCAGCGGGATCGCGAGTTTGCGGGAC
>FTBG01000207.1_pt1 | contig 19240 bp, 11 predicted proteins | sample 1639311 | NCBI WGS metagenome assembly FTBG01 (sample SAMEA3914864, study PRJEB12502) | metagenome | biome: forest; material: soil | place: USA | collected 2012-03-12 | depth 0.3 m | reverse complement strand
TCGCATTCGGCAACGCAGTGCGCTCGGTTTGCGATTAGCGCATCCGCTTCTCCGATGCGGTACCAAGTCCGCGGAATCCAGGTAAAAACTTCTTAATAAGGACGATGGTGCTCGCTATCCAAAGTAAGAAAAAGACCGCTATAAAAAGAATCCTTACGAACTCCAGCTTCTCCCAAGTCCATCCCGGAGAAAGCGTATCATTGGACAGCGCGTGGGTATTCATGCTCACCCAATAATCGTTGAATGGCCATAACGTGTCTATACATTGAAATGCTCTCGGTTCGATCAGAGCATTCCAAGCAGCGATGGTCACAACGGTAGCAAGCACCGCTCCACCCGGGGCAAAACCAGCAAACAAGGCAACTTTTGTAATGTTGTTGGTGATTTGCGTTGGTCGCTCTATCAAATTGCTTTGCGACTTCATACCCCTTGCGGTTGCAATTGCCTGCGCAGAATCAAGTAAAGTCCTCCCAAAATTCCGACGCTGGAAATCACCAGCACTGCCGTATTAAAAACATAAACGCTGGCGTGAATGTTCAGGTCCCAGGGGCCAAACTTAACGAAATGGAGATTGATGGCTCTAATCCTGATGATGTGGACGAATTTTTCCGGGCTGAAGAAGACGTTTACGGGCCGGGTGCGGCGATAGTCGCTCTGCTCGGTTTCTGCTTTTGAAACCAGGTCGCTTACCTTTTGGTTGGTGTAAATGCGCTCCGCGGCCACACCGGCGTGGCTCTTGAGGCCGCCTGTGTCAATGAGCTGGCGGCCATTGATGATTTGATCCACACGCCGCAGCCGTTTCTCCACTTCTTTCACGCTTTCGGCTTCAAGTCCGCTGAGAATCGCCAGGGTATCTTTCAGATCGGACAAGCGCCGGTCGTCCGTTTCCGATGATTTGTGGTTATCGACGATATCGTCGATCTGCTGCTGGATGCGGTCCTGCCTTCCGCTGAGCGGATTGAGTTTGGCCTGCGCGACGACCAGCGCTTCATAGCTATAGTGGGTTGCGACGAAACGGGAAATGAGCGGGATGTGCAGCTTTTCGTCTTCGCGCTCGCCTCCACCCGCCGTAGGGTGCGTGCTGAACCAGCGCGAGAAAGTATAACGCAAATCGAGGTCCTGATTCATTTCCTCGTACTTGATCAAGGCGCCGGAAAAGATGAGCTGCGGAATCAACACGAGCGGCACGAAATTCGACGCCATTTTGCCCGAGGTGGAAATCGAAGAGATAAACAAACCGAGACTTGTCCCACTCGCTGCCGTGACAAACATGAAAAAGCAGTATGGCAAAAACATCCCGCGCACTTCCAGGATCCAATTTCCCACGATGACAAAGAGGGCGCACTGCACCGCGGAAAAGAGCGCCAGCGCGCTGAATTTCGCGAAGATATAGTAGGGAAGTCGAACATCGAGATTGCGCTCGCGGCTCAGCACCACGCGATCGCGGATGATATCATCCACGCTATTCATGAGTGCGAGAAACATGGAAACAAGTAACGCAATGAAGATATAGGTGGGAATATGGTAAGCGCTGGCAAAGTCATATTGCCCCTGCTCGGCGTAGCGGAGCGCCCAGCCAATGAGGCAGGCCAGCGCCGGGGGTACGGCGAGGGTAAGCCACACGTTGCCTCGATTGCGCAGCTTTGACGTAAAGGCGCGGCGCCAGAGCGTGCGGAATTGCGTCCACTCGTCTCGCCAGCGGATGCGCGCCACTTTGCCCACCGGCAGCTCCGGCGGAGGAGCGGCCGGTGGAGATTTACGCACGCTTACTTGTTTCATCTCCTGCAGCAGGCGGAACGATTCGTACTTGTCCCGCCAGTAATCGGGCGAAAAGCGCCGCGCGGGCACGAGTTGGCCGTGCGAATTTTCCTCGTAGATCACATCACCGCTCAGGTCGCGCAGGGGTGTCTCCAGTACATCGAAGATGAATTCCGGACGTGTCGTGCCGCAGGCCGGACAGCCGCCCAACTCCGTGCCGAAATGCTGCTGATGCTCGGCGGCGGCGAAATACTCCAGCATCTCTCGGGGCGTGCCGTAAAAGACGACCTTGCCGCCTTTATCAAGTAATAAAGCCTTCGAGAACATCTGGAAGAGCTTCGAGGTCGGCTGGTGAATGGTCACGAGCACGATCTTGTTGTGCGCCATGGCGCGGATGATCTCGATGACGTGCTCGCTATCCTTGGACGACAGGCCGCTTGTTGGCTCGTCGAAGAGAAAAATATCCGCCGATGAGATCATATCCAGGCCGATATTCAGCCGCTTGCGCTCGCCGCCGGAGAGCCGCTTCATCACGGGCGGGCCTACTACCGAATCACGCCTTTCCGAAAGTCCGAGCTCGACGAGTTTGCCCTCGATGCGCCGGGAGCGGTCCCGCGAGGAAAGGTGCGGCGCGCGGATGGCTGCCGCGAATTCCATGTTTTCCTCGATGGTGAGATGCTCGTCGAAAGCGTCGTCCTGCGGCACAAAGGCGATAAACCCCTTGAGTGCATCGAGATCTTTATAGAGCGATTGCCCATTGAGCATTACGTCGCCCTGCTGCGGCTGAAATTGCCCGGCCAGCGTGCGGAGCAGCGTCGATTTGCCCGAACCGCTCGCGCCCATCACGCATACCATTTCGCCGCGGCTCACCGAGAAATTAATGCCATCGAGCGCCGCTTCATGTTTGCGGAAATGGTGGATCACATCGCGCACTTCCAGCGTAGAGATAATGTTGCGCTCTTCCTCGATGATTCGCTCGGCAAAATTGCAGCGCAGGATTTGCCCGGTATCGATCCGGATGGTGTCGCCATCCTTTAGCGTAGCTGAGCCTTTCTCCGGCACCGCCACATCTCCCACGCGAATCGGTCGATCCGCCTGGATTACCTCCAGCTTGCCGACCTTGTGATCGTAATCGCAGAGAATTTTTAGCAAAACCTCGCCGCTGGTTCCGGGTGAAAGCAGGATGTCATCGACATCAAGTAACGACGGATTGTTGGAGACGAGGTAACCGGATTTGTAAGCCTTGAGCTGAAAGCGTCCGCCAAGCGCGCGCGCCCGTCGGCGCAGATCGGAGAGCACCAGCTCCGAGTCGTTGTGGAAAATGATGCGGTCGTCGAGCGTCGCCTCCAGTCGCGTGCCCGGACGAAGCGCGACGCCATTCAGGAGTGCATCCACATATTTCAAAGCGCGCACATGCACTTTGAGGCCAAACTTTACCTCCAGTGCGCTTTCCCTCGTCCGCGTCTTTTCGAGCTGCACCTCGTCGTTGCTATCGATGGTGAGATAGACCTGCGCCAGCGAGACGTTTTTCTTCGCGTTGAAGTAATACGCCAGATCCTGATAGGTGAGCACCTGTTCACCGAGCACCAGCCGCTGCCCCGAATAGACGCGGCAGAATTCGCCCGGCCGCAACGGACTGCTGTGGACCATGATTCCGCGCGACGTCTGATTTTTGAGCAGGATCAGGTCGTGAAAGCGAAACGCCATCAGCCGTTCGCCGCCGTCGAGTCCCTTCAGTGTCACGTCGGAGCTTTTATCCGGCCCGAAGCTGAGCGATTCCAATGGCGATTGGCCCTGCTGATATACCGTCTTGTCCGACTCGCTCTCCTCCGAGGCGTTGAGCTGGTAAACGATATCGATCGCTTGCGAGCCCATGCCGAGATTCGTCATGAACGAGTAAAAAGCGACCACCTGCTGCTGCTCCATCCCGGCGCGACAGATCAAATCGTAGAGCTGTACTCCGAGCATCATCTTGCGCTCGGTGCTGAGCTGGGAGGCCAGCTTTTGCGCCATGGCATTCAGGTCCTGTTGCTCATTGAGCGCCTGGCGAAAGAAGCGTCGCAACTCGGAGTAGACGGCTTCCGGATAGTCGTACCGCAAAAAGCCGAGTGAAGAGTCAATTTCCTCTTCCAGCACCTTGCCACCGGCTTTGGAAAAGGAGGCCAGCACCTGGATGAGGAGGGGGAGCAGATTGGGACTTTCCGTCACGCTCCGTGGCCGGCGCAAGAAACGCCGCCCCACATTCTCCACGGCTCGCCGCACACGATGCGCAGTGGGGTGGCTTTGCCAGACCTCACGCACTTGTTCACGCAGGCGGCTGAAATGTCCGTTCGTCAGATGGCTCATGCTCCGTTACTCAAAAGGGAAAATCTCTGGGAAAGACACTCTAAACGCATGAGATGGGGGTTGCGAGAGCGGATTATAGGCGATCCGTCCGAAGACGACCATTTTTCCAGAGGATATCAGGGTATTTCCTGCCGACGATCGAGGTTGACCTGATCGGCTATCTCTTTACGGTATGGAATGGCCTGAGGCAGGACTTGCGCTTTTGCACGAATGCCCGAACTTCACCCCAGGACAATTTTTACATTTCTCTATGGCAACGCCCGATCCTAAATCGCCCAATAACAACCGTCAGCGCGACGGAAACGGGGGCAATCCGGGTGATCCAAGCTTTAACTGGCGTGGGATCATCCTTTTCGCGCTGGCCATCGCGCTCATCGGCGGCGCGGTTGTGGCCAATAACAAGATGACCGGTGAGACGCCGGTGCCTTATCCGAAATTCATGGAGATGTTGAGGAGTGATCAAGTCGTTTACGACAAGGATCACCCGGTAGAGCTGGTGCGCGATATGGGCGCTGGAGCGGAGTACCTCACGGGCTGGATGCACATGCCCAATGAGACTCAACCGGTGAAGTTCAAGACGGTCGTCAATCTCGAGTACAACCAGTATCTCTCGGCGGATCTGGAAAAGAAGGGGATCATCGCCACGCCGGCGAACTACAACAACGTATGGGCAACGACGATTTTCCCGTTCCTGCCGATCCTCGTTGTGCTTCTGCTGCTTTACTTCTTTTTCCGGCAACAGATTCGCATGGCCGGGAAGGGAGCGTTGAATTTTGGCAAGTCCAAGGCGCGCATGCTCGCCCGGGATAAGAATAAAGTAACCTTCAAGGACGTCGCCGGGGTGGAAGAAGCCCGTGAAGAAGTTCAGGAAATTGTGGAATTCCTCCGCGATCCCAAGCGTTTTCAGAAGCTCGGTGGCCGGATTCCCAAGGGCGTCCTCATGGTTGGCCCTCCCGGCACCGGCAAGACGCTGCTTGCCCGAGCCATCGCTGGTGAAGCCGATGTGCCGTTCTTCTCCATTTCCGGTTCCGATTTCGTGGAAATGTTTGTCGGCGTCGGCGCGAGCCGTGTGCGCGACATGTTCGAGCAGGGCAAAAAGAGCGCGCCGTGCATCATCTTTATCGATGAAATCGATGCGGTGGGCCGTCATCGTGGCCACGGGCTCGGTGGTGGACACGACGAGCGCGAGCAGACGCTGAATGCGTTGCTTGTGGAGATGGATGGTTTCGACACGCAGGAAGGTGTCATCATCATTGCCGCGACCAATCGTCCTGATGTGCTTGATCCTGCGTTGCTGCGCCCAGGCCGGTTTGACCGCCAGATCACCGTCAATTTGCCCGACGTGCATGGGCGCGAGGAGGTGCTCAAGGTTCACGCCAAGAAGGTCAAGCTCGGCGAAGAGGCCGATCTCAGCGTGGTCGCACGCGGAACACCCGGCTTCTCCGGAGCGGAACTGGCGAATCTGATCAACGAAGCGGCGCTTCTCGCGGCGCGGCGTGGGCTGAAGGCCATCGGCATGCCGGAACTCGAGGAAGCGCGCGATAAGGTTCGCTGGGGCCGGGAGCGCCGGAGCCTCGCGATGAATGAAAAAGAGAAGATTTCCACGGCGTGGCACGAAGCTGGGCATGCGTTGATTAACGTGCTGCTCGAGCACACGCATCCTCTGCACAAGGTGACGATCATTCCCCGCGGCCACGCCCTTGGGGTGACTATGTCTTTGCCGGAGGGCGACAAATACACCATGCAACGCAAAGAGGCTTATGACCAAATCGCGGTGACTGCAGCGGGTCGTATCGCCGAGGAAATCTATTCCAACGACATCTCCAACGGTGCATCCGGAGATATCCGGCAGATGACTCATCTGGCTCGCAGGATGGTCTGCGAATGGGGTATGAGCCAGAAGCTCGGAATGGTTGAATACGGAGAGCACGAAGACTACGTGTTCCTCGGGCGCGACATGCACAAGAATCGCAATTTCTCCGAATCGACGGCGCAAGAGATCGACCGCGAAGTACGCCAACTGGTCGATGAAGGCTACAATCGATCCAAGGAATTGATCCTCGCGCATCGTGAAAAGCTGGAAATAATCGCCAAAGCGCTGCTGGAATTCGAGACGCTCGACGGACGGCAGGTCCGGGAGATTATCGAGCATGGCCGGATGCTAAATCCGCCCACGCCGCCACGGCCCAAAGTCGCGCAACCGCCGCCGCTCAAGGATCGTTCGGAAGGCGCGACCATCGCGCCGGAAATCCCGCCGGGCATGGCAGGCGCTCCCGCGTAAGCGGAGCGTTTCCTGGGGGCGCCGGCATCCTTGCCCGCGAGTTTTCTGAGTTACTTGTGCGATGCGGGCGGGAAGGTGCGCTGGCGCGCGGCCCAACTCTCAGATTTCAACTCTCAACTCTCAACATCCAACGGATGCTGAGCGTGAATTGAAAACTTTGTGACATTTCAAATCCATCCATATCTCAAGCACCGATGGCATCTTCCCGCAGGACGGCGATCATTGGATGTTGAGAGTTGAGAGTTGAAATCTGAGAGTTGGGCCGCGCGCCAGCGCACCTTCCCACGCTCTCATGGTGAAACTCGGCAACTACCGCAGCCGCACCAAAATATCCGCGACATCTTCGCCGTTGCCATTCGTATCGATGATTGCGGCAGCAGCAAAACTAACATCTGGCGGGGTCTGTGGCACGATGAGCTTCTGGATCGACGCGGCTTCGATCACGTAAGTGTGCGCCGTGGGCATTGCCACGTTGGGGATGAGTGTCGCGCTGGCGCCGATGGAAACCGTGCCAATTTTGCTGCTTAAAGTTAACGTACCCGCAAGGGCGCCAAGTGCGTCGTCATCGTCCCCGAAACCGCCCATCACCGGGTCCACCCCCGCGTCGATGGAGGAAGCCGTGAACGCACCTTTCACCGTTACGCTAGTGATGGACGCGGCGCGTTGGAAGCTGTCATTGACGCCGTCCAGCGAGTGATCCGCGCCAAGAAGACTGCCCGCGAGGAAAAACGAAGTATCCACATTGGCTCCTGCCTTCACGCTCCCCAGATTTCCGCCCGCGGCGATGGTCGTATTCATGATGCCTCCAGAGACCGTGACATTTCCCATCGAGGCATTGCGAATGCGCGTCAGCGCGGCCTTGTCGTCGGTGGCTCCCGTAAAGGTCAGGGCCTGGCCAGCGAGCAGGGAGCTATCTACCAGACTCCCATTGGTCCCGGAAATGGTCACTGGTCCCAACACTCCGCCTGACAACACGCTGAGCGCGGTCACGGCCGCCGATGTCGAATTGCCGGCCAGCGTAATCCCTTTGATGGCGGTGTCGGCGATATAGCCAGCTGTTTTCACCAGGGTGGCCGTTCCTCCCATGCCAGGGATAACGCCTATTTTACTTGTTCCGATGGAGTTGGCTTCAAAAGTAACATGATCCAATCCGGTGCTCTCTCCGCCCGCCCCTTTGACTAAAACAGAAATTTTGCCGATGGGATTTACCGTCGATGCCGGGTTCGTGCCGAATTCATTTGCTAACACCTGCGCGTCGAAAGTGGTATGGGAGATTCCGACGGCCTGGACAGTTCCGGCATTTGCCGATAAAGCCACGCTCACATTGCCGATGCTGCCAATGGAGCCTTTCAGGGTGCCGGTATTCGAGGTGACGAAGGAACTGTTGCCGATGCCTATCAGGGTCAGGTCCGTGGCCGTCTTCGCGGCGCTCATCTTCACGCTGATGTTACCGATCGAGGCCGCGGTGATTTGAACGTTATCCAATCCAGTAATGGTTTCCGTTCCGGTGGCATTGGCCCCGAGATTTTTTACATTGACGCTAATTCCCCCGAATGCGGCCGTCGTGGTCAACTGATAGTTTTGAATGATTCCGGAAGTGGATTTGATCACTCCGAGCACGCCCGCGCCAGTCGAGATATGACCGGTCGGGGAATCAGCCACAAAGGAGTACGCGGTGATTCCGCCAATTCCCGGCGCTTCGAGGGAGCCTGTGAAGTCGCCGTTGATTTTGATTTTCTTCAGCGGCTGTTGGGAAACCACCGTTCCGCTGAAATCGCTATTGACCGTGAAACTTCCCACGGCGGAAGCATTCGGGTCATTGAGGATCAGATTTCCCTGAAAGCCATTGCCATGCGGGTCGGTGAGTTTGATCACCCCAATGCTCGCGGCGGTAATGGTAGCTCCTGCAAGGAAATCCATGGCGCTGAACGATTGAATATTTCCTTCGACCTCCGTGCTCGTGCTTCCCCAGGAACCATTTTGCAGGGTCATGTTCCCCATGTTGGCCGTGGTGAGCTCTCCATTGTGCGCGCTGTCCAGGTCAATTGACGCAAAGAAATTGCCGGTTTGAATCGTGAAATTGCCCACGCTTTGCGTCGTGCGGAGAAAGCCGGGATCTTTCCAGGAATGGATGAGGACATTTCCGAGTCCGCCTCCACCGACACCGCCCGGTGTGCCATCGCCGAGCACGTCGATCTCCACTCCGGGTCCGAGTACATCGCGGATTGTCAGGTCGGGATGATTGTTATAGGTATCCGGCGTGGTGGTATCGTTGGGAATGTTATACGGAAGGCCGTCCCCTAGCTTGATCGTAGCATTTTGCTCGATGTCTCCAAACGTCAGCTTGTTTACCTTGCCGCTGATGTGCAGCGAAGGGGTGGGATCGCCCGCGGTGCCGTTACCGAGGATAATGCCGTTGCCAATTGTGACGCTTCCGATGCTTTGATTGGTATCGTTGGTAAGGACGTGGGCGACATGACCGGGCCCGTCCGAATGGAGCGGGCTAGCCTGGGTTTGGATTGTCAGCGAGCTGGCCAGCGTCGTGTTAAATATCGTGACCGTGTCGAGGTTGTGGCTGGAGTCGAACGTATAGTGGCCTGTGCCGGGCCCTCTCAAAACGGCGGTGACGAAATTGTTTGCTAAATCCAGGAAAACCAACGGGCTGCTCTGACTGAACCCAAAGGGATCGAGATTTTCTACGAAGCCTTCGCTCATGCCTGTCCCAAGCAGGGCCGGTGACCGTGCCGGCAGGACGAGCTTTCCGCCGGTTGGATCCAAATTGACACTGCCCGCATATTCGCCGCGTAAAACGAGATGTCCTTGCGCATCCAATGCCTCGGAATCGAAGCTCACTCCGTTAAGCGTTTGGACGGAGAGGGGAAGCCCTTTGAAATCCAGTTCGACGAAGGCTCCCCCAGGAGAAGATCCGGAGGCGCCGATAGCGTAGATCTGGTTTTGTTTGTCGATGACTAACTCGGTGAGATTGGAAACAACAGTCGAGGGGAACGGGGAAACACCGCCGGAGCCGAAATTGGTGTCTAGCGTACCGGTGGTTCCATCGAAGCGTTGAAACACGAAATTGGTCCCCTGCAAGCCCATGGACACGACATTCCCAGAAGCATCGAGAGCGATGGATTCAGGGCCGAGCTGGTTGCCCGGGCCGGGGGTTGCAAGTGCGACGTTACCGGTACCAGCGGCGCCGAAATTAGAGATTGTAGCGCCTGTAGCAGAAGCGACTTTGGTGAGGATGACGTTGGTGTTGGTCGAACTGCCGGTATCGAGAGCGAAGGAGAGGAACAGATTGTTCGTGGAGTCTGGGAGCACTCCGTAAAAGCTATCATCGCCCGTGCCTCCCGCAGTGATCATACCGCCCGTTCCAAAGCCTGCCACGGGGACTGCCGAGCTGCCATCGACTTTAAATAAGAATCCATCGGACCCTCCGGCCGCCGTGATCGTCGTCGCACCGCCAAAGCCGGCCGTTGATTGATAGGCCCCGACAACAGCCACGGCCCCCGCGTGATCCACGGTGAGTGCAAAGGCTTGGTCTGAACCTGTCCCGCCCCATTGAAGTTGTCCGCTGCCATTGAAGGCGGTGTCCGGCGAGCCATCGGTGCTTTTCAGTTTCAGAAGGAAAACATCCAGGCCTGAGGCGGAAAGCGTCTGTAGTCCGAGGATGTTATTAAAAGTCGTGTTGCTGGAGGCAAAGCTGCCGGTAAGGAAGATGTTGTCGTTACTGTCCACGGCAATCGCGGAAACGAATTCCGCTCCGGCACCGCCCCACCTGGTCGCCCAAAGCAGCTTTCCCGCCGGACTGAGCTTCTCGATATAAACATCACCCGCCGGATCAGAGGTGGAGAGGAGGTTGGTCCCCGTCCCGGTATCCACATCGATGGCTTTGAGAAACTCCCCGGCGACAATGATGTTACCGTGCGAATCGATCGCCATGACCGAGGGAAAATGGGCCTCATTCGCCAGTTGAACGGCGGAGAGCAGGACCGCGGGAGCAATCCGAGGTTCGAGGGGCTCGATCATGTGTGCGGGAAGGTTCGCTTATTTAACTGTGATTCAAGCTCTATGGAATAAAAATATTACGAATGGGTTTCCCACGATTTGCAAAAATTTCTGCGGACTACGCGGAAAGGGAGGCGGAGGATATGTGCCACCGCTCAAAGGTGACTACGGGATCGCTCTGGCTTTTCCGCTATTTCGTCTGAAACTGGGCTGCTTCTCGCCGCAGGAATTGCTCCGTTTTGGAAAGCGATTCTGGTGAGGCCACTGAAACGCCGCTTATTACGGCATTCGCGATCCTGTTCCGCACGGCATCATCGAAATGAAGCGTGTCCATATAGTGATCCAAATTCAGGACCACCTCGGCGTCGCCTTGAAAGTCGTGCAGACGAACATTGGGCAGGCCGGTGATCGCACGCAAAACGTCCTCCTTCCAATGAAACATTCCGTCCCAGACAGCGGGTGCGGTTTCGCGCAGCACGGCGTGCCGGGCGATGGAGAAAGGGGGAAACCAAAGTTCAAAAGTAACATCCGGATGCTCTCGAATCTGCCGAAGATAGTTTTCTTCAAAGCTGCGCCGTAGTTTTTCCGGAGCAAAATCTTCGGGATGGTCCTGGAAAACCGATGACATCTTTCGCATGCGCTGAATGGATTGCAGCACACTCTCTTTTCCGAAAGGATGCACATTTTCCAGGCGGCTCAAATCATCCAGCGGCCTCGTGCGATAGAGATGAAGCCCGGCCCGTTGCAAAAGAACGCGCGCCGTGGCTTTGGTGGTGTCGACGTTTAGCAGATAGCTAGGGATTTCGTTCCACGGATTGGTGTCGTAGAAATTTGCGGGAAAGGCGCCGTCGTAATCTGAAACCCAATCGGGTTCGCCTCGCAGATACTCATGGTTAACGTCCCAGAGCACGTGACGCACGCGTCCAGTGCGCAGGGCGACCTCCAGGATCAGGCTCTGTTCGTGCGCCGAAGCGCCGGACATGGCGAGATTCAGTTCCTGCCAGCCGAGCGTTTCTCGAATTTGATCGTGTTTGAAACCGAGTGAAACCGAGGTGCCGGCAATGATGGAGTCGTATGGATAGTTTCGCGCCAGACCGGGATTTTGGTAACGGGACTGGCTGGCAAAATCGGGAAAATAGCTGGCGCGCCGGTAGAATTGAAGCGGGTCAACCACCCAGTTGAGCGCCGCGAAGACCGCGATAAGAAGAAACGCGAGCACGATTACCTGCCACAAGTAAAGGGAAGGAGAGATACGTTTCATCGAGGAAACGGGAGCGGGTGCCGCATTTTAAAACTGGAAATAGAGGAATTCAGAAATCCGGGAGAGATGGAGGACGGATAAGAGAAACACCACGGAGAGCGTAACGGCGCCCAGCGGTGTCCATTGCCAGAGGGGCGGAGTGGCTTCAGCGGTTTCTTTCGGTGGTTGGGCGGCGCGAAGAATCTGGTTGGTGTTGGGTGCGAACAGGGCCAGGATGGCAGCAAGTAACAAGATGGCTGCTTGCTCCGCGGTGATGGGGGTGCTGGCGCCGCGCCCTTGCAAGCCCGCCATGCCGCGCAGCATCTGCCAGGCGACGCTCACGGAGGCGGCTTTGAAGAAAACCCAGCCGACCATCACCGCCAGCAAAGTAAGTGCCCAGCCCGCGAGCCGCGCTGCGCGAGTTCTGGCCCAGGCCCGGTCGCGCGTAAAGTGCAGCCAGGCGTGATTCATGCACAAGTAACAACCATGCAGGCAGCCCCAGATGACAAAAGTCCATCCCGCGCCGTGCCAGAGGCCGCCCAGCGCCATGGTGATGAAGAGGTTCAGGTAGCGGCGGATCGATCCGTGGCGATTTCCGCCCAGCGGGATGTAAAGATGATCGCGCAGAAACGTGGAAAGCGTGATGTGCCAGCGCCTCCAGAAATCGATGATGTCTGAGGCTTTGTAAGGGGAATCAAAATTGAGCGGGAACTGCGTGTTGAACATGCGCGCCAGCCCGATGGCCATGTCGGAATAGCCGGAGAAATCGAAGTAGAGCTGAAGCGAATAGGCGATTGCTCCCACCCAGGCCGTGCTGAGGCCGGGAGACGCGCCCGATGCCGCATGGCCAAAGACCGCGGTGGCGACGGGTGAGAGGTTGTCGGCGATGATCACTTTTTTTGCCAGGCCGCAGATGAATAGCGTAAGCCCGCGCGCAAAGTTTTCCGCTTGAAAACGGTAAGTCTCCGGCCGGGCGAATTGCGGCATCAGGCTGCGGTAAAGAACGATCGGACCCGCAATGAGATGCGGAAAGAAAGTAACAAAGAGCCCGTAATGAAGGAGGTCGTATTCGCGGGTACGCCCGTGAAAGGCATCGACGAGGTAAGCGATCTGCGTGAAGGTAAAAAAGGAGATGGCCAGAGGCAGCGCAATGGGTGGCAGATGCCAGTGAGTTCCCGCCACGCTCGCGGCAGTCGCGACGAGAAAGCGCGAATATTTAAAGTAACCAAGCAGGGTGATATTTGTCGCGACACCCAGAGTGAGAAAGGCGCGCGCGCGACGAGGATTTCCCGCGGTCACGGCATTGGCAATCCACACGCCCATCTGGTAGTTGAAGAGCACTGATCCGGCGATGAGGATAAGGTAACGCGGATTCCACCAGCCGTAGAAAAAGAGTGAAGCAAAGGTGAGCCAGAGTCCCGCGGCCCGGACGCGGCCACTTGCTCCCAGGGCGAAAAAGCCGAGCAAGGTCAGCGGCAGAAAGGCAAAAAGAAAAATGTGAGAATTAAAAAGCACGCGGGAGGGGTGGGGCGATGTGTGGCTCGCGCAGGCTGGAGAGCCCCGGGCGCAGAAAGAAATCGGTGATCGTGAAGAGAAGCAAGTCTTTCAAGATTGCAGGAATTGGGGGATTGGCGTATCTCGCGTTTTTCGCTTTGTTGCTTGGAATGTCTTCGGATGTCGATTTTGATTTTATCCGCCGTGTACGGGCGGCGCAGGGCTATGTCGAACTCGGCATGCCGCGCGAGGCATTGGAAGAGCTGGGTGCGCTGCCTGAGGCATCGCAGAATCGCATCGAAGCCATCCTCATGCGCATGGAAATTTTGCGCTTTCTGAAGCAATGGGAGGAGTGCGCCACCATGGGGCAGCTTGCGCTCGGGCGTCATGGTGAGTGTGGCGGACTCTACCTCATTACCGCCTATGCCGTGCGGCGATCTCAAGGATTGGAGCGGGCCAAAGCCCTGCTGCTTTCCGGAGAATCGGTCCTAAAGGAGGAGGCGATGTTTCACTTCAATATCGCGTGCTACGAATGCCAGCTCGGCAATTTGAATTGCGCGAAGGAACGGTTGCAGCGGGCATTCGCGTTGGATCCGAAATATCGAAACGTCGGGAAAGAAGATCCTGATCTCACGCCGCTCCGGGATTGGCTCGCAAGCGAAACGTAAAGCGAAAAGCATCGTGGCATGGGAGTCTCGCCCGTCGTTTCTTTCCATGGGCAGCATGCCCGTGCTACGCCGTTGTTGTCCTTACACCGGCGCTCCCGGCGTTCCCGGTGCAGGCAGGGTCTTCCGGTGGACCCACACGCTATTTACGAGACCCAAGCCGAACATGACCATCACCAAAAACGTGCCGCCGTAGGAAATCAACGGCAGCGGTACGCCTGTGATCGGCATAAGGGCGATCGTCATCCCCATGTTTTGGTACACGTGGAAAAAGATCTGCGTGGCGAATCCCGTCGTGATGATCAATCCAAACTCATCCGCCGCTTGGTGTGCCGTAAACAAGCAACACAAAATCAGCGCGCTAAATAAGGAAAGCAGCGTGATCCCCCCGATAAAGCCGAACTGCTCGCAGATCGCGGTGAAAATGTAATCCGTGTGGACCGTTGTGCCGGGAATGAAGCCTTGCTCCACCTGCGTGCCCTGGGCCTTGAAGCCTTTGCCTCGGAAGCCACCCGAGCCGACGGCGATCAGCGATTGATTGATCGCCCAGCCCGTATCGAGCGGATCGATTTCTGGGTCAACAAACGAAACAATACGAGAGCGCTGATACGGCTTCAGGCCGAAGTTGATGGCCAGCGGCATCACGTCGATTCCCAGCAAAAGGATGACGATGAGATATCGCTTCGGCAGACCGGCGACGAAGAGCATCGCCAAAATCACCGGGCACCACACGATGGTCATGCCCATGTCCGGCTGTTTCAAAATGAGCAGCATCGGCCCGCCGACGATGGCGCCTGTACAGAGGATCTTCAGTGCCGGATGCATCTTGCGGAACTGGCTGAGAAACAATCCCACGGTGAGCACGCCGGCGATCACCGCCATTTGCGAAGGTTCAAACGTGCCGACGCCTTTGATGCGCAGCCAGCATTTCGCGCCACCATGCTGCTCGCCAAAGTGCGTGTAGGTGAGGATGACGAAAAAGACGCTGGCCAGATACATCGGCAGCGCGATCCATTTCACCCATTTGTAGTGGATGAGGCTCATCACGAGGAAGACGCATACGCCGGCGATCACCCACTGGATCTGCTTGTGCCAGTAATCATCCGTGCGGAAATAGGTCGCGCTATATACGGCGACCACTCCGGCCACGGATAAAGTAACGGCCAGCGCGAAGAGCAGCCAGTTCATCCCGAGAAGTTTTCGTAAAAACGGCGTCATGAAAGAAACTAGGCAAACTTGGGCACGGCCGCGAGAAGCTTGCGCGTGTATTCGTGTTGCGGATTTTCGTAAATGGCTTCGGCAGGTGCGCTCTCGACGATTTTGCCGCGGTACATGACGAGCACATGATCGCTGATGTGCTCCACCACCGCAAGATCATGCGCAATGAAGAGGTAGGTGAGCCCCAGCTCTTCCTGCAAATCCTGCAAGAGATTGACGATCTGCGCCTGCACGCTCACATCGAGTGCGCTCACCGGTTCGTCGCAGACGATGAATTTTGGTTTCACGGCAAGCGCGCGGGCGATGCCGATGCGCTGGCGTTGACCGCCGGAAAACTCATGAGGATACCGCTCCATCATCTCGGGTTTCAGTCCCGTCTGACGCAGCAGTTCGGCGACCCGGTCGCGCCGCTCCGCCCGGTTCATTTTAGGAAAATGAATCTCCAGCGCTTCGCCCACGATCTGGTGGATGGTGTGCCGGGGATTGAGCGATCCAAAGGGGTCCTGGAAAATCATCTGCATTTCCCGCCGCAGCGGACGGAATTCGCCCTCCTGCATTGGCAGGATGTCGCGCTCTTCAAAGGTCACTGTGCCCGCCGTTGCCGGGATGAGCTTGAGGATCGTTTTGCCGATGGTGCTCTTGCCGGAGCCGCTTTCGCCTACCAAACCCACAGTGGTGCCTGCTTCAACGGTGAAGCTGACGTCGTCCACCGCACGCACGTCGTCAGTATGCCGGCGAAAGACCCCCGTACGAATCGGGAAATAAGTCTTCAGATTTCGAACTTCGAGCAAAGGCACGCGGGACTAGTAGAACGGGTGTTGGGGCGAGGCGAGGCAAAAAGCGCGAGAGTGGATCGGATTAAACGCAGAGGCGCAGAGGGACGCAGAGGAGGGATGGCAATACGCTGAGTGAGTGAACTTGGTGTCGTGGAGTTGCCGAAGTTGGTGGGGCCGGCTGTCTCAGTCGGCCAATGTGTGTGGATTGCACACGTCCTGTAGATGAACCAACTAACGTCACCCAAGTTTTCACTGCGATGCGATTTTCTATTCACCGACATCTTCGGTGCACTCAATCCGCTCTGGCCGGCTGAGGACAGCCGGCCCCACCGGCTTTCGTGACTCCAAGACAACGAGCGTATCTCTCTTATCCTCTTTCTCTGCGACCCTCCGCGCCTCTGCGTTTAATCCGGTCAGTGCTGCCCTACACGATCGCCGTCTCGTACGTCGTTTCCATCACCGTGAACTTTTGCCCCGCAATAAGCGGGATGACTTCGCCAGCGGAAAGGGGGCCGTCGTCGACGGTGATCGTTCCCGTGGGAAGCGTGGCATTGGCCAGCCAGAAGGCGCCACTGCGGTGGAGAAACCATCCGGCGGCGGATTCTTCCAAATCGGTCCAGATGATTTTTCCTTCGTCGGAAATGTAGAAGCCCACTTCGGAAAGAAGCCAGACGGCATCGCGAATTACGGGATGTCCATCCAAAGGCGCGAAAAAGACCGCCCCGGAAATCGGTGACCGTGCATCGAAGCCTTTGGCGGCGCCTTTCCACTGCCAGAAATTGACCGGCTCAGGCATGATCGGATCGCGCCGGAAAGCGGGGGTGACGTCGAGGCGATAGTCGTCGCTCAGGATCAACAGGTCGCGGCCGTGGAGAAAATGCGGACGCTTGGGATCGAGCGGCTGAGTGCCGTAGATCGAGCCGTTTGTGCTTTTCCTGTCGCCATTGCCATCGCGCAGCGTGAGGCCGGTGGGGCATCGTTCCATAAGCACATGGACACGGCTGAGTTCCCGCACATTTTCGCCCGGATTGGGGGAGGGGCTGTAACGGACCGGAAAATCCGAAAGATCACGAGAGCGTCCCACACGGAATTGCCCTTTCGATGAAAGCCGGATCGGCGGGACACCTTCGTTTTGAGGGATAAAATTCAGCACATCGCCGTGCTGGGCATTTCCCAACTGCAAAGGCGGAATACGCCATTCCGCGACCGCGGGAATCTTGGGCAGCTCCGGAAGCGTCGCCTGGGCTTCATTGTCGCCCGTTTCTCGCTTCCACCGCTGCCAGAAGGAACGGCAGGCGTGCACGGAACGGTCGGCAAAGCCTTCGCGAAGGAGCTCATTGGCCGATTCCCCCAGGTTGGGAAGGGGGGAGAATTGCACAGCGCCCCATTCATCCCGGCGGCTTCCGCCGAGCAGTTCATAGACGAGCGCGGCAAAGCGAGCGGTGGTATTCGCCGAATGTCCCAACGTGGTGTCACTCATCGTGTTGGGTTCGCTGTCATCCGCTTCCTTGGAAAGCAGGCTCAATTCGAACCGGGGCCATTTGGTCACATCCATCCCCAGGTAGTCCTCCGCTTTCTTGCCGGCGGGAATGGCCGAGAGCCGCACGGCAACGAAGGTCAGCAGCGGACCCGAGAGCGTCGGCGAAGCGTCAAAGAGCGCGGGTAAAGGGTCCAGCAGGCAGCAGACTTCCTCGGGCGGCAGTTCACGCCGGCACCGTAGCAGATCGAGTAAACGAAAGTGAAATGGTGGACTCATTGGTCAGGGGCGGATTCCATTCCTCCGAAGCAATCTATTGCATGCAAGCGAATTGCAAAAAAGAATGAAAAGAAACGCGAGTTCAGGGGTGAATATGGGGAGGGGGCTGGCCAGGCTGTATGTGAAGGTAAACCGGTCCATTATTCTCGTTTAGCCACGGGGCGTAACCTTTTAGTAAACAAAGCGTCTTGGGGAATGATGAAACGACCATTTTCTCTCCCGTTGCTGGTATTTGGGGTAATCACGTTATGGACTGCGACTGATGGCGGGGCTGAGTCGAATTCAGCGGCTGATACCAAGAAGGGGGCGCTGTTTGGGTTCACACCGTTTCCGTACGATTTCACGATGGAGGCGGTGACGAAAACGCATGAAACGGTCGTGGGGAATTCCACTTTGTACGCGCTTCACTACGATGACGGTGTGCCGTGGAAAGAAATGCTGGCGGGCGCGCCTTTGCCGCCCAGCATCCAGAAAAAATGGGACGACGACGCGCACGGGATTCCCGCAGGGCGCACGGTGTATGTCGGGCTGGCGCCGCTGGCCACGGATCGCAAAAGCCTCGCGCCTTCCGCCGGGGATAAAGGGAAGGGACCGGTGCCGCCGGAATTGAAGGATATAGCATTTGACGACCCGCGCTTCATGTCCGCTTACTTGAACTACGCGCAACTCGCAGTGCGCCGATTTCATCCGCGCTTCTTAAATATCGGCATTGAGGCGGGAGGAGTTCTGCTGGAAGATGCGAAGCGCTGGGAGCAATTCGAGCATCTTTTTGCTCACGTGCGCTCACAAGTAAAAAAGGACGCGCCGGAGATGCAGGTGGGCATTTCGTTTAGCCTGGGCCGCTTGCGTGCGGATGGGCCTTCCAAGCGCGCACGCGGTTTGATCGCGGAAAGCGATTTTTTAGGCCTGAGTTTTTATCCATCGGCCTCGGCGTTTGATGAGAAATTCGGTCTGCCGCCGTACGGAAGCGGATCGGACGCCTGGCGGAAGCCGCTGGCCTGGGTGCGAAGCTATACCGACAAACCGATCGCTCTATGCGAAACAGGCTACACCACACAGAATATAGATTTACCGGCTTTTCAACTAGTGATGAAGGGAGACGAATCGGCGCAAGCGGATTATGTGCGTGAGCTCTTCGACATCGCGCGCCGGGATCGCTATGCCTTTGTCGTGTGGTTTCTGGCCATCGATTACGACAAGCTATACGCGAAAATGCCACCCGGCTCGGATGTGATGAAGCTGTGGCGCAATGTAGGATTGATTGATGGGGAAGGGAAGCCGAAGAAGGCTTGGGAGGAATGGAAGAAGGGATTAGGGAAAAGCTTGAAATCGGAGTGACGAATAACGAAGGAAGCCTGGAGCACTTCGCTGCAGCTCATAGCTAGGCGACGGTGGATTCTGGTTCACACGCTGGATAAAGAGAGAGTTCGATGCCGATCCCTAGCTTTCCTGCGCAAAGAAGCAAGTTCGGTGGAAGATAGTCGCACTGTACGGCGACGTCGCGTCGCCAGTAGCCGAAATCGAGACGCATGTCAGCGACACCGGGAAACTCGCGCAGTCGCTCCAATTCGGACTCGTGGGTGGAGAGGAACGCAATAGCGTCAGTTATCTCTGCGGCAAAATCGCCATCGGCTGAACTAACGTCGAGGCTGAAACCATTGTCCTCAAAAATTCGTGAGCGATGAGCAGTCTCTC
>FTBG01000532.1_pt1 | contig 19328 bp, 16 predicted proteins | sample 1639311 | NCBI WGS metagenome assembly FTBG01 (sample SAMEA3914864, study PRJEB12502) | metagenome | biome: forest; material: soil | place: USA | collected 2012-03-12 | depth 0.3 m | reverse complement strand
TGGATTGCCTATCATTCCCCCATTAGATCCCACGTCGCCCGCAACTCCGCCGCCCGTACCCGTTGCACCGCAGGCCATCGGCAGCGGCGCACCACTGACACCTCCCTCAGACCCGTTCGCAGAACGTGGAAACAAGTCAAACTTTGGGAATGGTCCCCTCAACGCTTTTGAGGCAGGCGCTGGTTACGCGGCTCCGGGCGCGAGCAGTCCGGACGAAGTAAAACGCCTGGAATCGGAATTGGCGGCCTTTGATAACTCCCGCGCCGATGCCGCCAATGCCGTTTTCCGGCTGGCCGAATGTTATCGACGGCTCAAGCGATTCGATGAAGCCAAAGTGCAATATGCCCGCATTCTGCGCGAATTTGTGGATTTTCCGGATTTGGCCAAACCGAGTCAAAAGTTACTTGCTCAACTAGGTACGGCGGTCATCGATGCCACACGCACAAGTAATCGTATGGGACCGCTTGATCGTCTCGAAATGGGACTCAGCGGCGCTCGCGAAGTGGGCCGCTCGTCTCAAAATGAATCGAAGCTGGCGACCATCCTCGACCAGGAAATGAAGCAGGAAGCGGAGATCCGCCACTTGGAGGGAATCGTTCGCCTGCTGCACGACACCGAAAAGCCGGAAGCGCTGCCGCCTTCCATCATCAATGATCCACGCTATGCCCGTTTGAAAGACGGTTTTGAATCGGCTCTTGGCGCAACGCCTGCGGCAGACGGATCAAATCCCGCGGACCACAAGGAAGTGGACCGCCGTCGCGCGCAAATCGCCGAATGGCTGCGCTCCATCTATCTTCCGGAAGAAGAAAACCAGTTGAAGTTTCTCGCCGAGCAGCGCGACAGACTGCAACGGGAAGAAATGGAGCTGCAGAAGCAATTGGAAGAAGTTCGGAAGACGTGGCGAATGAATTCGCCGATTGGAGGTTCCCGGTCAGCAGAAGGGGCGGCCATCATTTCGCGCGGTGGCGCTTCTTCGGTCGAAGCAGTTCCGCCCGCGCCCAACTATCCCCCGAGCGGCTCTGCCGGTCCTGTTCCGCCGCCGGCCATTCGGTAGAAAGAAAACGCTTTCATAAATCAAGTAACGTTTTATTCCATGAACGCAATCTCCTTTTCCAAGCGCCATCCGCGTGCCTCGCTCATCGTCCTGCTCGGCGCCGTGATCATTGCCGCCGCCACCTACTTTGGTAAAGCACAGGTCTTGGCTCCTGCTCCCGTACTGACTCCCACCGCCTCGCAACCTGTCCCGGAAATCCCGGGGACGGCGCCCGTCGCCACACAATCTCCGACCCCAGAGCAACCTGCTCCCGGCATGCCCGGAATGGGCGCAGCGCCTTCAAATCGAGCTCCCTTGGTCCCGCCGCAGGCTCCCTCCAATCACAGTGCCTATCTCGGAGCGGTGTGGAACGAGGAAATGAACGGCGATCTTGCAGCCTCGCTCAGGAGCTTCAGCTCGCAAGTGGCGGATTTTGATGCGCGCCGAAGCGCGGCGGCGGATACGATCTTTCACCTCGGTGAGATATACCGACGCCTCGGACGCACTGAAGAAGCACGCATTCAGTTTTCCCGTTTACTGCGAGAATTCATCGATCTCCCCGACGTCGCCAAACGAACCCAAGCTTCTCTCGCGGCTTTGCCACTGACACAAACTACGGCCGCCCAATATTCTCACTTTGCGGCCACTCCAGAGCAAATTGCGAGCGCGCCGGCCATTCGTGACCTACTCCGGGAGGAAGTGAGCCTTCTTGAGAAAGAAGTGATGCGCGCGGAGGAACTTGTTAGCAAAAACGTAGCGGCGCCCGCGGCAGTCGATGAAGCGAGACGCCAGCTTTTGGAGGCCAAAGTCAAACTTGCATCTGCGGAAAGCTTAACGAAAGCGGCGGGTAACTCGCGGGCAGCAACCAGTTCCAGCGAAGATACGCGTCCCGACCGAAATAGGGGGGTGACTGTGGGGGAGGCGCAATTGCAATCGGAAACCGCGGAATTGGATCAACTGCAGGCACTTTCCAAGCTGCTTCATGATACGGAGCGACCCGAGACCATCTCCACCAAGATCATAAACGATCCGCGATTCGAAAAATTGAAAGCGGCCTACGAAACTTCACTCACCGATAGCGCGATGCCTGAACCGGCACGTGCTGAAGCCGAAAAGAATGCAGTACAACGGCTCTCTCGCTGGGTCGCAGAAGTCTATATCCCGGAATTGGATACCGCGATTCACTTTTCTGAGGCAAAAATCAATGCCCTCCACGAGCAACGAGATAAAGAAGAAGCCATCCGTGCCGATCACGCGGCAAAGCAGGCTCGATCTTTCTGATCTCTCGCATAGCAAATGACGGTTGACAGACGGCCTTGGCGAAGAGGACAGATGACTTCGTCTGCGAAAACGCGCAGGCGATTTCTTCCACCGCATGCCATCATCCCACTCTGCCGACTCCCTTCGCCAGGCGATCGCACATCATGGCGCCGGCCGCCTGAGCGAAGCCGAGGCCGGCTACCGGAAGATCCTTGAGGAAACTCCCGGCAGCGCGGATGCGTGGCATTTGCTCGGCGTGCTTGCTTCACAGCGCGGCAATGCGGAGCTCGCCGTACAGCTAATTCGGAGGGCGATTGCGCTGAATGCGAGTGCTCCGGATTATCATAGCAATCTGGGCGGCATCTTGCGTGAGAGCGGCCAATGGGAGGCGGGAGCAGTCGCGTGCCGGCGCGCTCTGGAGCTGTCACCCCGGCATTTCGGGGCGCACGTTCAACTTGGGAATATCCTGTTCGATCAGGGCCAGGTAGCAGAAGCGATCACTAGTTATCGCGAGGCGATTCTTCTCAATCCGAAGGACCCGGAAGTCCGCTGCAATCTGGGCAATGCACTCTTGCGGAATGACCGTACCGATGAAGCGATTGAGCAATATCGAAAGGCGATCGATCTATGGCCCGGCGGCGCCGACGCTCACCGCGGCTTGGCGGAAGCGTTCCATTCACAAGGGAAAGAACACGAGGCCATCTCCGAATGCCAGGCAGCAGTGCGCCTGGCGCCTCTCAACCCGGATGCACAAAATCAGTTGGCCAACATGCTTTGTGCCGCGAAGAATTTTGATGAAGCGATTTGCGTCTATCGCGAAGCGCTGCGACTCGATCCGCGGCACGCGGATGCCATGAATAACCTCGGGAACGCTTATTACGAAAAAGGACAATGTGGTGAAGCGATGGGTTGTTTTGAAAATGCTCTCCGCATGCGGCCTGGTTTCGCCGCCGCCCATTTTAACCTTGGAAATGCGCTCAAGCGCACCGGCAAATTTGAGCCGGCCGTAGCCGCCTACCGCCGGGCAATCGAACTCGATCCAGCCTACAAGGTTGCGTATAACAATCTGGGCAACGTCCTGCAGGATTTGTGGCGCAACGAAGAGGCAATTACCATTTTTCGCGAATCTTTGCGCCTGGATCCACACGAGCCAAGCATTTTGAACAATCTGGGGACGGCGCTTCTTGCCAATGACCAAGTGGATGAATCCGTGGCAATTTATGAGGAATCCCTGCGCTCGGATCCACAATGCGCCGCTACATATAACAATCTCGGAAACGCCCGTAAAGGCCAGGGGCGGATCGATCTGGCCCTCGAATGCTTTCGGCGGGGTGCGCTCCTGGATCCTTCCGCCGCGAATATTCAAAGCAATATCGTCTATTCAATGCTCTTCGATGCGGCATCAGACAACGCCGCAATCCTTGCCGCGGCGCTTGAATGGAATGCGCGGCACGGCGCGCCCTTGAAAAGCAGCCTCCGCCCGCATAGCAACGATCGAGATTCAAGTCGCAAATTGCGCATCGGCTATCTTTCACCGGATTTGCGCCGGCACGTGATAGGGTGCAACATGCTTCCCTTACTGCGCAATCACGACCGCTCGCAATTTGAAATCCATTGCTATCCGGATGTAGTGATGCCGGATGCCATCACGCGGCAGATGGAGACAATGTGCGATCACTGGCAGAATATCGTTACTTTACCGGATGAACAGGTTGCGGAAATGATCCGGAATGACGGGATCGATATTTTGGTCGATTTAACCCTGCACATGGCGCGCAATCGCCTTCCGCTTTTCGCCAGGAAACCCGCTCCGATTCAAGTAACTTATCTCGGGTATTGCGGCACCACGGGACTGGAGACCATGGACTACCGCTTCAGCGATCTGCGTTTGGATTCGCCGGAGTCGGATACGGAGTTCTATAGCGAAGAAACGATTTTTCTTCCGCACTCCTACTGGTGCTACGAGCCGCTGGACCCAACGCCGGCGAGTTCGCCACTGCCCGCGCTAACCAATGGATTTGTGACGTTCGGCTGCCTCAATAATTTCGCCAAGGTATCTGCCGCAGCCCTGGATCTTTGGGCGGAATTGCTTCATTCAGTGCCGGAATCCCGGCTTCTTCTGCACGCGAATTCGGAATTCTGTCGGCAAAGCGTGCGCGAAAGGTTCGCGGCCGCGGCGCTAGCGCCCGAGCGGATTCGCTTCGTGGGAATGCAGGCCTGGGAAGGTTACTTGAATAGCCTTCAGGAAATCGATATTGCCCTCGACCCGTTTCCCTACGGGGGCGGCATCACCAGTTGCGATGCCCTCTGGATGGGAGTTCCCGTGGTTACTTTAGCAGGGCAAACGGCGGTGGGCCGCGGAGGAAAAAGCATCCTGACCAATGTGGGTCTGCCGGATCTGATCGCGGAGACGCCCGATGAATACCTGGAAATCGCGCGCGACCTCGCCGCGGATTTGCCACGGCTGCGCGAATTGCGGCTCACCCTCCGCGAGCGGATGGAGCAATCGCCCCTGCGCGATGCGGCGCAGCACGCACGCGAAGTCGAAGCCGCCTATCGCCGCATCTGGCGAAATTGGTGCGCGAATGAGAAATCCGCTTAACGCCGGTGCTTATCCGGACGGCCCGGCCCCACGGGCTGCGCCGAGGCGAGGCGATTTCCCTGCGCATCGTAATCTTCAAACGACACCGCTTTGCCGGCCCGATACACGAAAACGCGCTTTCCGAGCGGCTTGCCATCGCCGGTGCTGAACGCGGATTCCGTAACGTTGTCCGAGCTGTCCCGCTGATACGACTCCCGGTAACGAATATTCCCCTTGCCGTCGTAATGCACCGCGCCGATCGCGAAATTCCGTTCATCGAGAAGATACGTCGTCTTCCTAATTACATGTCCCCCGGAATCCTTGATCGTCTCCTCGGCGGTGCGCTGATCCGGGTCCACGATCGTGATGGCCTGCGTGCCATCGGGGCGCAATTTGGTGGTCGCCTTGATGGTCCCATTCACTTCGCCCTGAGCCCAGGCAAAGGTGCAAAAAGCAAAGGAGAGGAGCGGTAAAATCGTGAGGGCTTTCTTCACGGTGCGAAGTCTAGGATGAGATGCATCAAAATGCAATCGGACGGACGGCAACCCTGTAATGAGAAGAAATCGCAATCACTTCGCCTTGGGTGTCGTAATATGCGGTTCGCGCAAATAAATGGGTTCGAGCACCTCACCTTCCACAGTGCCACGCTTGGCCAGGGCGAGCTGAGCCAGAATCCGGGCCGAGGGAAAAGCCTGGCGGACCGAGGGAAAACCTTCGAGCGAGTCACTCGAAAACACCGGCAGCGTTTCCCTATCCAGCCGGGATTTCAGTTCGACGGAATCAAGTAACATCGGGCCTTCCGTGCAGAAGCCTTTTTCCACACGCGTCCAGTAGAAGGTTTCCCGCCGGGCGTCGCCGATGGCAATGTAGTCGGCGGCGCCGGTATCCCATGCGGCCACGGAGGGAATGCCCGCGAGCGAGGCGCCCGTGGTGAGTTCGATGCCCATCGCAGCGGCGATCGCGATGCGGATGCCGGCGTACGATCCCGGGCCGAGACCGATCACGACTTGGTCCCAAGGCAATGTCCCTTCCCGCGCCCGAGCGAGAATGGCGAACAAGGTGGCGCTGTGGCTGCGATCCGCGACAAAATCTTCCGCGAAAAGGATCTTCTCGCCCGATAAAATCGCCACGCTCCCGCGCGTCGTCGAGGTATCGATCGCTAGTACCGTCACGGCTCCGCGCGCTCCTTGATTTCCCGCGCATCGCCCTCGCGGATGAGAAAATCAAACCACCGGGTGTGAGCAGGCAGCAGTCGCGGGAATTTTTCCGCCCATTCGATAGCGAGAATCCCATCCGCCGCCAGATAGTCATCAAGCCCGATCCGCAGGACCTCCTCTTCCGATTCCAAGCGATACAAATCGAAGTGAAAAAGCGGCAGCCTGCCTCCGCGATATTCGTGCACCAGCGTGAAGGTAGGGCTGGTCACTCCCTCGGCATCACCGCCCAGACCGGCCGCCAGCCCTTTCACAAAATGGGTTTTCCCAGCCCCGAGATCACCGCACAAAGCCAGCACGCTTCCGCTCCGGAGAGTGCCGGCGAGCGTTGAACCGAAGGCAAACGTTTCCTCCGAACTATGCGAAATGATCGTAACCATGTGTTACTTGAATCCTGGTGGCACGCCGGGTTCGCGGCACGAGGCTGCCGATCCGCGTGAGCGGAAGCCGGGGAAATTTTCCTCGCCACGCCACCTCCAGGCTGCGGCCGTGGTGAGGATGAAGGGCAAAGAGCAGTTCGAAATCCTCGCCATCGCCGAGCGCCGCCTGCAAAGAACAACCCGGCGTCCGCGGCACGCATTCCGTTTCCAGTTGAAAGGCGCAGCCGCTCGCCGCAGCCAGCCGGGGAAGATCCGCGCCCAAGCCGTCGCTCAAATCCATCATGGCGTGAAGCGGAAAGTTACTTGTGAGCCAATGAGCCTCGGCCAGGCGTGGGAGAAAATCGAGATGCTTGCCGGAAGCCAGCGAGCCACCCAGCCTTCCCGTAACGTACAACGCATCTCCCGGTTTCCCGCCGGAGCGTAAAGTGCAGCGCGTTCTGGCCACCGAACCCGTGGCGGCAATGGAACAGAAAAACACGCCCGGTGAGCGAGACGTCTCTCCACCGACCACGGCGGCGCCAAATCGACGACACGCTTTGCGAATGCCTCGATAAAATGCCTTGATACGAGTCACCTCCATCCGCGGCGGCAGCGCGAGCGTCACCAGCACATGTTCGGGCTGGCCACCCATCGCCGCGATATCGCTAAAAGTGCGGCACACCGCTTTCCAGCCGACGCGCTCCATCGCTTCACCCGCCACGAAGTGCACACCTTCCACGACCGCGTCAGTCTTGAGCAATTGCCAGTGAGCATCCTTCGGCCCTCCGATCACGGCGCAATCATCTCCCACAGCAACCCGCACGTCTCCTCGCCGCGGCAAATCCCTGGTTAACAAATCAATGAGCCGATCCTCCCCGAAGTGTTGAAGCGTGGATGCGCGGGGCATAAACAAAAGCCAACTCAATTGTGAATCAGATCCATCGCCTGCGCATAGATGAGCGCGAGGCTGGAAAAGTTAAATACCGCATGCATCCCCATGGGCACCAGCAGCGAACCGTATCGCTCATAGGCCAGGGTAAAACAGATCGCCAGAACAAAGAGTCCCGGAAACGATGCTAGATTGGTATGGAAAGCCGCAAACATGACCGCGCTGATGATCGCCGAAGCCACCGAGCCCAGGTATTTTTTGAACACGCCGTAGAAACATCCCCGAAAAAGAAATTCCTCGATGAGCGGCGCCAAAATTACTCCCGCCACGAAAATCTTGGTCATGCCCGCGTGATGTCCGTGATGCGCTTCGTCCCGGAATAATTTCACGAGCTCCTGCTCTTCCGCGCTTCCTTTTAAGAAGCGCGCCGTCACGGCATTGGTAAGGAAAACGAGGGGTTGAGCAGCCAGGCAAAGCAGCAATCCCAGGCCGGCCGCGCGAAAAACAGGAATGCGCCGCAATCCGAGAAGCGCCACGAGATCCGCCCCGCGCACATAGAAAAATGCCGCCACGAGAATCACAATCGTCAGTTCATTGAGCGAGCCCAGCAGCACTTGATCGATCTGAATCGGTTGCGCCTCTTTCGCGGTGGAAAGCAGGCTGGCCGCGGAGGCAAAGGCGAAAAACGCCGCGACCATGAGGCTCATGATCAAATCTGCGCGGACAAACTTTTCGGAAGGCACCGCCCCGCCTTCTTTAGCCGTGCGCTGGGCGATTTGCAGATAAACCCAGGCGGCCACACCCACCGCGGCGGCCCCCAACACCATTGGAATCACTTGTGTGGAAATCACGAGGCGCAGCTTCTCTTCTTTACGCGCGGGCGCGCTCGCTTACGGAGCGTAGATGCTGGGCAAATAATAAAGCTTCCCCGCCTCCAGCTTCGGCTTGAGCGCATCCGCCACGCTCACTTCCACTTTGGAACTGCGATCGGACTGGCCCAGAACGCGAAACAATTTACCTAATTTGAAAGGCGCTTCATAGCGAATCACCGTCGCGCCCGAGGCATGGCCGAGTTCCATCGCCTTGGCGAAAGCGTCCTCCACACTGCCGACGCTATCGATCAGTTTATTCGTCAGCGCATCTTTGCCGGAAACGACGCGGCCATCCGCGATGCCATCCCGCAGCACCTTCTCATCCACCTTGCGCTCCGCGGCCACGATCCCCACAAATTTATCGTAGGTCTGCATGACGAGCCCCTGCACGTAGGCTTGCTCCTCTTCGGTGATGGGGCGGGTTCCGCTGAGCATGTCTTTAAACTTGCCGCTCTTGAAAGTAACCATCTCGAGCCCCACCTTTTCAAAGAGACCCTGGTAGTGCAGCGCCTGCATGATCACGCCGATGGAGCCGGTAAAGGTCGTGTCGTTTGCGATCAAGTAACTTCCGCCACAGGAAACATAATATCCACCCGAGGCCGCCAGGGAACCCATGTACACGACGACGCTCTTCTTCTCCCGGGCTTTGCGCACCGCATTGTAGATGATGTCGGAAGCGGTCACTTCGCCACCGGGCGAATCGACGTAAAGGACGATCGCTTTCACCTTCTTGTCATCCACCGCTTGCTGCAATTGCAGCTTCATATCCTCGACCATCGTCTCGCCGATGCTGCCCGGCTCGGCCGAGGTGATGATGCCGCGCAAAAAGATTTCGGCGACCTTGTTGTCTTCGCCATCGTTCCCTTCCTGCACCACCTCTTCTTCAAATTTAGGCAGTTTGCGCGCCGCCATGAGGCCGCTCGCACGGGAACCTTTCGCCGCCAGGAAAATGAAATTGAGACACAGGCTGAGTCCAAGCGCGACGAATAGAATCACGCTCAGGCAGCCAAGACGGCTTTGTTTCTGCATCGTCATAAAGCGAGGAAGGTGGCGAAATGCGAGGCAGTGAGCAAGGGCGGAGAGTGGGAAAACTCTCAACTCCCAACTCTCAACATCCAAGCGAGAGCCCGGTCGCAAGCGAACGCCAATTGGATGTTGAGAGTTGGGAGTTGAGAGTTGAGAGTTGGCTCCTCTTTTTTCGACCTTCTTGCCTCCTCCATCCACCATCGGCATCACCCTCGGCGACGCGGCCGGTATCGGCCCCGAAATCGTGGAGGCCGCGCTCCGATCCGGTGCACTCGACGGGGATTTTCAGTATCGAATCATCGGCGAACGCGCAGGCGCCACATCCGGGCAACCCACACCGGAGACGGCGCGTGCCGCCCTGGCCGCGCTCGAGGAAGCAGCGCAACTGGCAGCTCGTGGAGACATCATCGCCGTGGTCACCGGGCCTATTCATAAGGCGCGGATGCAAGCCATCGGCTTTCCCTTTCCCGGCCAGACGGAATTCTTTGCCGCAAGATCCGGCACGGAAAATCACGCCATGTGCCTGACAGGCGGGGCTTTAACCGTCGCTCTCGTCACAGCGCACGTGCCATTGCGCGATGTGCCCTCCCTTTTGACGACCAGCGAAATCGGGCGCGTGGGAAAATTGCTCGCGGCATTTGTTACACAACGCGCGACCACAGCGGCGCGGGCGCGCATTGCCGTCGCCGGCCTCAATCCGCATGCCGGGGAATCCGGCGCCTTGGGCCGCGAAGAGATCGACATGATTGCCCCCGCCGTTGAGTTGCTCAATGCGGAGTCGGGTGGCGATGCGCTCTTCACGGGGCCGATTTCTCCCGACACCGTTTTCCATCGCGCCGCTGGCGGTGAATTCGATGGCGTGCTTTGCATGTATCATGACCAGGGCCTGATCCCGCTGAAACTTCACGCTTTCGATCAGGGCGTAAATGTCACGCTGGGACTGCCTTACCCACGCACCAGCCCGGATCACGGAACGGCATTTGAAATCGCCGGCCGGGGAATCGCGCGATGCGACAGCATGGTGTGTGCGATCCGGCTGGCGGCGGAGTTGGCAAAAAAATGATCGGCGGCGCTTCGCTGATCCCCCGGGGAACGCTAATCTCCCGATTAGCGAATTGGTAAATGGCGCGCCTGACTTCCCGGAGAGCGCGACGCGAACCCCTTTATAAGGTACAACGCGATCGAATGATCTCAGAAACTCGCCAATCGGGAGATTGGCGTTCCCGGGGCACCTGCGAAGCTTGGCGCGGGCTCGATGGCGACGAATGGCCTACGGGCTGACGGGCGGGATCGGCGGAGGAGCGGGCGGCAGCACCGGCTCATTGCCATAGTTGCTATTCCCCGCATCGCCCACGGCGGAGATTCCATGGGGATCACCCGCGGCGAGGAGCAAGTAGCCGGGATCACCGATCAAAGCCAGATCCGCCGCAGCGACAAGAGCGGCGGGATCGAGTCCGGAGCGCGCATCGAGGGCAGTTTGCACAATGGCTTCCGCCAGCGTCATCCTCGTGCCCGGATCCCTGGGATCAAAAGTAGGCTCACCCAAGCGCGCGCCGTCCTTATCATCTTTATAATCTCTATAATCTTTATAATCCCGCTCCCCTTTTTCCACGCGCGTTACATAGTGTTTATATAACACTTCTTTCCACGGATTCGGCACTGCGCTGATCGCAGCGGTAACAATTTCGGGCGCATCCGAGTTTCGAGATGTTAACACTGCGGCATGCACAATGGGCAAAACCTGATCGGGAACCGTGTGCACCGCGGAATAAACCACACCACCCACCTGCTTCGCCGTAGCACTCATCCCGAGTCCTTGGATGGAAGCCGTCACGGCCGCAGCAGCTTGCTGTGCAGAGGGACTTCCCTCACTGCGCAGGAAATCGGCGACTAGCTTTGGAGCGTTCTGCGGTGAGGCAGCGACTTGATCGCGCAAGTTCATTGGCGACACCAAGGCAAAAGCGAGCGCGCCAGAGAAAAACACTATCGTTCCCAACCAAAAGGTAGGGGTGGCAAGAGAACGTTTCACAATTGTCAGAAAACACCGAGAAATTCAACTGGTCAACTCGCAAATGCTGGTTTAAGCATATAGCGAATTCACGGGACTTTCTTCTTCCCGTCTGAATTCGCCACCCTTCCCAATGTTTTCACCCTGGGGTGTTTTGTACACCCGTATCCCACCTCACGCACTAGCTGCGGCCTGTACGACGGCCTGCATTGCTACCCTTTGCCTGTCAACTTTGAGCGCGTCCGCGCAAGAGTCGATTCGTCCCTCCTCAACGACGGCGATGGCCGCGGCTGAACGCCAGCAGAACATCCTGCCGCAGAACTACAATCTGAAGCTCGGTCCAGCCACGATGAGCGCTTCGACAGGTGTTTCCGTCGAATTCAACGATAACATCAGCCTGGCCGAGAACCACCGGGAAAGCGACCTGATCATTCGACCGGAAATCCGCCTCAATACGGAATGGCGAATGTCCACATTGAATACTCTGCGGCTGACTCTCGGCGCAGGCGTGGCCGAGTACCTGAACCATAGCGAATTTAGCAATCGAACCATCCTGGTCGATCCGGGTTCAGAGATCAGTTTCAATGTCTATTTGGGTGATTTTGTGCGCCTCAATTTTCACGACCGGCTTTCGATTGTGCGCAATCCCATCGACGAGCCGGCCTTGAGCAACGCCGTGAATTTCGACCGCCTGCAAAATGCCGCCGGGGTGACGGCGTTTCTGGATTTCGATCAGCTCAAATTCCTCTTTGGCTACGATCATTTTGACTACCAAGCCATTGGCTCAGAGTTCAAGTTTCTCAATCATCGCGAAGAACAATTTTTCTCCGAAGCGATGTTGCAGATCAGTGAAGCGCTGAACACGGGAGTCGATGGCAGCTTCGGGCTGATCAACTACGATGAGGGATTTAACAACAACGGGCTCGAATGGAGCGCCGGACCTTTCGTGGAAGCAACCCTCTCGCGCTTTACCAAAGTGCGAATCACCGGCGGGGTGCAGGGGATGGCCTTCGATGACAATGGCACCAATGGGGACCACTCCGATCTCACCGGCTGGTATGGCAGCCTCACCGTCTCCCACCGCTTTAACCAATACTGGAGTCACGCGCTCACGGTCGGCCATGAGGCACAGCTCGGCCTCACGACCAATTACGTCGATTACACCTATGCGCGCTACGTCGCCGATTGGCGGATGAATCAGCGAATTCACTTTTCTTTCGAAGGCTTTTTGGGAAATGCCGATGAATCCGGCGGAACTACCACCTTGTCGGAGAATTCCTTCCGCTGGGGAGCGGGTGTCTCCACCGGATACGCAATGAATTCGCGACTTTCGCTGAGTTTGCAGTATCGGTACGTTAACAAAGACTCCAATCTGCCACTGCGAAGCTACTACCAGAATTCACTGGTCCTGAGCGCAAGCTACAATTTTTGAAATCCCCGACATGATTCGGCCGTCCCTTCCTATGTCCGGTGGAAACGTGAATTGCCGAACGCCCCAAGCGAGTTCCGATTGGCCTCAGCCGCGGGGTTTGTTTCATCAGCGGTTCCTTTTTTGCGGAATCGCGCTGGCCATCTTGTCAGCGGTCGGAATGCTTCGCGCCGAAACTCCGGGCGCTAATTCGGCGAAAACAGATCAATCCTCGGGAGCCTCTGCCATCGTCGCCGGCACCACTTCCATGGAGGTGCTGGATTCCACGTATCGGCTCGGGCCGGGAGATCGCTTGAGCTATCGGGTGGTGGAAGAGCGCCGCCAGCCCGTCCCACTGATGATCGCCGACAGCGGCGAGCTGGAAGTGCCGCTGATCGGGCGTGTGCCGGCGAGAAGCCGCACGTGCAAGGAACTGGCACAAGCCATCAAGCCGATGCTCGAGCGGGAATATTTTTACAAGGCGACGGTCATCATCAGCCTCGACTCGGTGAGTTCCAAAGCGCGCGGGCGTGTTTATCTCAGCGGACAAGTGCGCCAGCAGGGGCCGATCGAAATTCCACCCGATGAAAAATTCACGCTCAGCAAGGCGATCTTCAAAGCGGGCGGCTTTTCGGATTTTGCGAATCATCACAAAGTGAAAATCCTGCGCAAGCCGGCCAACGGCGGCGGGAAAGCTCAGACGTTGATGGTCGATCTCGACGCCGTCACGGTGCACGGTGAACTCGACAAGGACTTGGAATTGCAGCCCGACGACACCATCATCGTTCCTGAAAAATTTGTGAATTTCTAAATTCACATGGACCATGTCGCGCATACCGGGAAAGCCGCCGGCCAGAATTCACACGCGTGGCAACACGTCTTCTACAGCAAAGCGTATCGCTATCGCGCTTTGCTCTGGAAATACTGGTGGATCGTGACGTTCACTACTGCGGCCGGGCTGGCCATCGGCGCATGGAATGCCGCGAGGCAAAAGGTTGTCTATATTTCGAGCGCGCGCATGCTCATCAGCGGAAAAATCGCCCTGCGCGACACCGTCACCTTTGCGGAGGAGATGAACAATTTCCTGCAGACGCAGCAGGCTCTGATGCAGGATGAAGCCATGCGCCAGCGCGCGGCGGCCCGCGTGCGCGTGGACTCGCCGGAGGTCCACGCCTCGCCCGTCCAGCTCACGGTGGCCCCTGAACCGGGGACAACGATTTATAATCTGAGCGCAACCGGATCTGAACCCGAGTATCCGCCGAAATTTTTACAAGCGCTGATGCGGGAATTCATCGTCATGCGCCGGGAAATGCGCACGCAAAAAAGTGAGGATACGGAAGTCGGTTTATCGGAAGAGATTCAGCGGCAGCAGACCGAGTTGAAAAAGGAGGAAGAAAAACTTCTTGACTTCCAGAGGAAAAATAATGTCGGCTTTTTGGAGCAGGAAGGCAACAGCGCCGGCGCGTATCTGGCCAAACTCAACACGCAGCTTGCGGATCTCAAGAAAGAGGCGCAACTCCTCGATCTCTACGAACTCGATAAAGGAGCGAACCTGGATACCCAGCTCCAGTCCAGCGCGGGGAAGAGCTCGACGGTGGATGATTCGCACCTCCTGGGACAACATGGGCCCGAACTGGAATATATCCGGGCGAAACAGCAGATCGAAATCCTGCGCGCGGAGCGCGGCACTTACGCTCACGAACTGCGGCCGAAGCATCCGATCATGATCGATTTCGATCAGCGCATCGCCCAGCAGCAGCAATTGATCGATACTTTTCGCAAGCAGAGCACGGAAGATCTGCAAAGGCGCAGAGAAGGGGCGAAACTGGAAATCCAGAACCTGGAAAAGACCATTCAGCAAACGGAATCCAAGGCTCTGGAATTAAGCCAGCGGCTCGCGGAATACAATTCCATTCAGGCTTCGATCAATCGCCAGCGCGCTCAACTGGAATCGCTCAGCCGCGAGAAGGGAACGGTGGAAATCAGCCGCAACGTCGATCAGGATATCGTCTCCATCCGGCAGGATGCGACCCCGGCAATGCCGGCAAAGCCCGGGATGGTGCGCGCCGTCGTGATCGCCACATTGTTCGGTCTCGCCATGGGGCTGGCGTTTCTTTTTTTGATCGATCAATTCGACGACCGCGTTGCTTCTTTCAGCGAGTTTCAAGTGCATTTTCCGGATCGCGTGCTCTCGCAAATCCCTTCGGTCGCGCGGCGCGGTTCTGACGACTTCCTGAAACCGCTTTCCGCAAAAGATGAGCGGCACGCGTTTGCCGAAGCATTCCGCGCCCTGCGCTCTTCACTCATCTTTTTGCCGCTGGAAGGCACGCGGCCCAAAATCCTCCTCGTCACCAGCGGCGTTCCCAACGATGGGAAAAGCACGATTGTCACGAATCTTTCCATCACGCTCGCTCTTTCCTCCCTGCGCGTGCTCCTGATTGACGGTGATCTGCGCCGAGGGCAGATTCATGCGGCTTTCAATCTTCCCAACGAGCGCGGCTGCAGCGACGTGCTGGCTGGAAGGTGCACGGTCGAAGAGGCGGTGCAGGCCACCAAAATTCCGGGGCTTTTTCTCCTCTCGCGAGGGGCCGCTGTTCCCGATCCCGGAGAGTTATATCTCAGCAAAAGCACCGATCAATTTCTTCAGACGATCTACGACCAGTATGACTATATCCTCCTGGATAGCTCGCCGGTGATGGCTGCGGATGACACCACGAGTCTTGCGCCGAAGGTCGATGCCATCTTATTTGTTTTCCGCTTCACCTCTTCCCACATTCGCATCAGCCAGAAAGCGCTGGCGCTGCTTCGGGAAAGGCAGGCCAATGTCATCGGAGTCGTGTGCAACGATGTCAGCGAGGCGATGCAGGAATACTATTACTATCGGTATCCGGAATACTATGGCCCTCAGTCGAAATCCGAAGGCCGGAAAGCGAATGCCTAGCTAAGCTGAAACCCCGAGGCCACCCCAACCCATCCAGTCCTATCAATCCTCGCCCTGCACACGTTCGCATCCGCCCGCCGCAACCCTATGAAGCGCTGGACCTTCGCGCGCTCTGGCACTATCGCGATCTGCTCATGGCACTCGCCGTCCGGGATATCAAGCTGCGCTACCGGCAAACCTTGCTGGGAGTGGTCTGGGTGCTCATCCAGCCTTTGCTCGCCGCCGGCATTTTCGCGTTTATCTTTGGGCATGTCGCCCATCTCGATTCCGCGGGAGAGCCTTATATCCTTTTCAGTTACATGGGCCTGCTCGTGTGGAATCTTTTCAATGGCTCGATCCTCAAAGCCTCAGGCGCGCTCGTCGCCAATTCGGCGCTCGTTTCCAAGGTTTATTTTCCGCGGATGCTCCTGCCTTTTTCCACCATCATTTCTTCGTTACTTGATTTCGCCATCGGCCTCGCGGTAGGGCTCATCCTGCTCCTGTGCTACGGAGTGGGCATTGGCCTTTCCCTTTGGTCCGCGCCTTTCTGGCTGGTGCTGCTCCTCATGTTTTCCGCCGGGGCGGGGCTTTTTTGCGCAGCCCTCGCCGTCGCCTACCGGGATGTGCTTCACATTCTTCCCGTGGGTCTCCAGCTGCTGCTCTACGGCAGTCCGGTGGGATATAGCATTGCCGCCATCCCCGCCGGATGGCCGCGCATGTTATATCGGCTCAACCCGCTGGCGCCCATGATTGAAGGCTTCCGCAATGCCATGCTGGGCCACGGCTTCATCGGCTTTCACTCGGCCATCTACGCCATCGCCGCCTCGGTCTTCGCCCTGGCGGCCGGCCTGCTTTTTTTCCGGCGGATGGAGCGCCAGTTTGCCGATGTCATCTGATCTCGCCATCTCCGTCCGCGGCATCGGAAAAACCTTTCAGATCGCCGCGCGCGAACAGCGCGTGACCACGCTGGCCGAACTCATCGCGCAAAAAATCCGCAAACCCTTTACCCGGAAACAACGGCGCACTTCTTTCGAAGCATTACGCGACATTTCCTTTGAAGTGCGCAGAGGCGAAGTGCTGGGCATCATTGGCCGCAACGGCGCGGGAAAATCGACTTTGCTAAAAATCCTCAGCCGCATCACGCCGCCCACGCAAGGGGAAATCGATCTGTACGGACGCGTCGGAGCGTTACTTGAAGTGGGCACGGGATTTCATCCGGAACTGACAGGCCGCGAAAACATCTATCTCAACGGCGCCATCCTGGGCATGGATCGCCGGGAGATCAGCCGGGAATTTGATAGCATCATCGCTTTCGCGGAAATCGAACAGTTTCTGGACACGCCGGTGAAACGTTACTCGAGCGGCATGTACGTGCGCCTGGCGTTCTCAGTGGCAGCGCATTTGCGCCCGGATATTCTGATCGTCGATGAAGTGCTCGCCGTGGGTGACTTGGCATTCCAGCGCAAGTGCCTGGGCAAAATGGACGAGGTCGCGCATCGCAGCGGCGCCACCGTGATCTTTGTCAGCCACCAGATGTCCGCCGTTCGCACCCTGTGCACACGGGCGTTGCTCATCGAAAAAGGAACCATCGCCACGGAAGGCGAAGTGGAGCCGGTGCTCGCGCAATATATCGCCATCAATAGCGCGGCCCGCCAATCCTCTACGGAATTGCCTCCCGGCGAACCGGACGCTCCCGCGCGCGCCACGGCGGTTCACACCTTCGCGGCGGACGGAGCTGCGTCAGCCACTTTCCGCCTCGATGAGCGCTGGCGCATCCGTGTCGAATTTGAAGTGAATCGCGCCCTGCCGCACGTCATCACGGCGGCCGGTTTGCGCAATACCGAAGGCACGCCTCTGGTGACTTGGTGGAGCGCGCCACGGAATCTGGAGCCCGGACGTTACTTTACAGAATTTGAGTGCGAACTGCCCCTCGCCGCCACGGACGTTAACTTTGCCATCGGCATCACCAGCGACGAAAAGACGGCCTACTACGCGGAAGGCGTCGGCGCGGTTCACATCAGCGAGGCTGCGAGCGGAATCCAACCCCACCGGGCCAGTGGTTGCGGGCTTCTCTTCACCACGGCGCGCCCGGAGATTAGAGACGCGCAGGGCAGCGTGTAGTTTTGGCCGGCAGCGCAGGCTGCCGGACAACGAATCATAAGCCGCACGCCCCGACAGGGGCAGAGCGATCGAAGGGAGTGAAGCAGATCAAAGCGTGCCTCAACTGCGGCGGATCCCTTTCCAGTATTCGGTACCCCAAGACGGCTTCTCCTCTGCCCCATTCGGGGCGAAGCGCGTGTTTTTTCGGGTCCGGCAGCTTGCGCTGCCGGCTAAATCCGGATGGCCTCCGGGCCTCTTTTTAATTTCAAAAATGACCGGGCCTCAAAATCGAAAAGCGATGAGTCCAGGTATTAGCTCGAATTGGCATAATCTTCCACTTTCTCACGGAAAAACCCCACCACCCTTCTTTCCGACCACGGCTGAAGTCCATTTTTCAAATCGAGAAATCCGACGTGCCCTCCGGACTCCGGCGTTTCCAAAAAGAAATTCGGGTTCTCTTTCGCCTCAATCCATGGATAGCACTCTGGAGCCAAAAACGGATCATTGCGCGAATTTACAAGTAACGCAGGCGCTTTAATCGACGCAAGATAAGGCTTGGAACTCGCCTGCGACCAATAATCGGCCGCATCGCGAAAGCCGTGCAAGGGCGCGGTATAGCGATCATCAAACTCCTGAAAGGAGCGGATGGCGCGAATCCCGCGAAGATCGAATTCCTGCGGATAACGCGCGGCCTTCGCTTCCACCTTGTTCACTAGTGACGCCAAAAAGCGCTGCAAATAAACGCGGTTTTTCGGCAATGAATCCAGCTTGCGCGCGCTCGACGCGAGATCGACCGGCGCGCAAATGGCCGCTCCGCCGACGACGGAGGCGTGGACCTTTCCTTCACCCAGGTATTTGAGAATCACATTTCCGCCGAGGCTGAAGCCCACCAGCGCAATCGAAGCATACCCGGCCGCGGCGTGCGCAATCACCGCGCCGAGATCGCCCGTGTCGCCGCTGTGATAAAAACGCGCGAGCCGATTCGGTTCGCCGCTGCATCCGCGGAAACTCCACGCCAGTGCGCCCCATCCCACCGCGTTCAGCGCCGCGGCCATGCCGCGAATATATTTAGCATCGGTTCCGCCCTCGAGCCCGTGAGTGATAATAGCCAGGTGGTTACTTTTCCCGGCATCCGCCCAATCCAAATCCACAAAATCGCCATCGGGAAGCTCCAAACGTTCTCGCCGAAAACGCAACGGCACACGCCGGGGCAGGAGGACAGGCAGAATCGTTTGCGCATGTCCGTTGCGCAGCCAGAAAGGCGGCACAAATGTGGAATTCAGGAGCGGCATGGAAGGACGGCTTTGTAAGCAGGTTCCTCCATGAGACTCAATCGAAAGCAGTGTTTCTCCCTCTCGCCCGCTGGCAAAGATCCACCAGAAGGCGTTCAATTCGTAATCGTACTCCTAATCGCCTCCGCTTTGCCATTTCGCTCTCCGAGCGACGATTACGATTACGAAAAAGAAACCAGTACTCGTTACTTGATTGAAAAAATCAGAGACCCGCCACCTCCGCCACCTTCTCTCCTCCGGCACACACCGTCTCTATCCCCTCGATCACGCCCGCCAAGGTGAACGGTTTCTTCATCAGCAGGTCGATAAATCCAGCGTGCTTTCCCACCGGCTCCATCGGCCCCGCCAGACCGGTGAGCATGATCA
>FTBG01000004.1_pt1 | contig 19385 bp, 5 predicted proteins | sample 1639311 | NCBI WGS metagenome assembly FTBG01 (sample SAMEA3914864, study PRJEB12502) | metagenome | biome: forest; material: soil | place: USA | collected 2012-03-12 | depth 0.3 m | reverse complement strand
GTGCTGGATACTGCTCCGACTGCAAACGTCACCGTGCCAGTCCAGAGCAGCGATGTAACGGAAGGCGTGGTCTCCACTGCGCAGCTCACTTTCACGGCGGCCAATTGGAATATTCCGCAGACGGTGACCGTGACTGGTCAGGCTGATGGCAAGACCGGCGCACAGGGCTATACTGTTACCCTGGGGGCGTCGACCAGTGCCGATGGCCTGTTCAATGGGCTATATGGAAGCACCATATCTCTGAGTAACACAGACGCTCCTTCTAACTAGAGTGAAGCCTTTCAACGTCGCTTCTATCGTGCCTCAATCAACCGATCTCCCATCGTTCGATAACGAACAAAAGCCGAGTGCACTCCTTTCGCTGTGGCGGAGGTTGACCGCTCGGAAACCGTCGCATGTAACTGCCGGCCTTCGGTGCGGCAAGGATGCGAAGCCTGGCATCGAAGCGCTGGAGAGCCGAATCGCGCCAGCCGCGGTTATCAATTCATCGACCCTCGAATTCAAGGACTCGGCAGGTGATCTCGTCGTGGTGAAGTTTTCGAAGCCTGTCTTCACTTCCACTAATCCGACAACGAATCTCGCGACGGCGAACTCCATTTTTCATTTCGATACCGGCAGCGTTGATAACCAGTCCGTGAATATTGCAGGGGCTCCGTTGCAGCAACTCCAGTTGATCGATTTGACCCACGCATCGGGACTTCCTTCCGGGCTGGGGATTTCAGTTACTACGGTAGCGAAGGGCAAAACAGTCGATGTTGGTTATATCAATGCGACGGGGATTGCTCTTGGAGCGGTAAAGGTTGGTGGCGATCTCGGCCGGATCGATGCGGGTAACTCGTCGATAGCCGCCGGCCTTGCTTCGCTGAACGTGCAATCGCTCGGGGAACAGTCGACTGCAACGCAGGAAACCAGCGGGGCGAGTCTGCAGAGTCACATCGTCGGCACGCTTGGATCACTCGTGGTCGCAAAGGATGTTTCGGGCGCCAGTATCTTTACCACCAATGGTAATACATTTTACGGTGGAATTGGTTCGATTACGATTGGCGGTTCGTTGATTGGATCGTCTGCGACAGACGGCAGCGGGGATCAAACTGGCTTGATTGATTCCACGGGTAATATCGGTGCAGTGAAGATCGGAACGTCGGCCACAGCGGGCATAATCGGAGGTGGTGGCGTGGACTCCGGGAGCATCCATGCCGCTGGCAAGATTGCCAGTGCGGTCATCAGCGGAAAGGTCGCAGGCGGGGCTGGACAGGAGAGCGGATCGATTCGCGCTGATCTCGGAATTGGCAATATTTCAATTGGGGGGAATCTATCGGCAGGGACCGGTGATGGGAGCGGAGTTGTTTCGTCGTTGCACGACTTGGGGCTGGTGAAGATTGGCGGTAACATCGACGCGACTATCAGCGGGGCTGGTAGCGGCAGTGGTGGCATTTCCGCTGAGGGGGCAATCAAGGGAGTTACTGTGAGCGGACTTCTGGAAGGCGGAAGCGCGTCGCAGAGCGGATTTATCCAGGCTGGAACCAGCATCGGAGCGATGTCGTTCCATGGCATCGTCGGTGGCAGCGCGCAGAGCGCAGGCACTGTGTCGGCCGGAGGCCAGATTGCCAGCCTGACGGTTCAGGGGAATATCGTCGGCGGCTCGGCGACGGGGGCGGGTTCGGTATTGGCAGGAGAAGACTCGCAGTACGCTGGAGGAATCGGATCGATCAAGATCAGCGGTGCGCTTCAAGGTGGCACGGGAGATAGTTCCGGGATGATCTCGGCAGGTGGGAAGATCGGGGCAATTACAGTCGGTCCGTCGAAGCTGATTGATCTGTCGCTGTTATCCGGCGGAGCTGGTGATTTTAGCGGCTCGATTTTCAGTGCGGGCAGCATTGGGTCCGTAAAAGTGACCGGGAATTTGCAGGGGGGAGTAGGAAGTTTTAGCGGGGCTATTGTAAGTCACGATCTGCTTACTTCCGCGATCGAGCAGGCTGGAGATGTGGGAGCGATTTCCGTTGGAAAGATCACTGGCGGAGCCGGAGATCATTCCGGTGGTATTTTTGCTGATGGAAATCTGAAAAGTCTGACCTCCGGTAATCTTGCGGGCGGCGTTGGAAACGACAGTGGTAGTGTCGAGGTGGGGCTTGGAATTTCGCATCCCGGCACTACTGGCGCCATTTCCGTTAAAGGAACCCTATCTAATGGGGTGGGCGCGGAAACCGGAGCTATCATCGCGTCGAGTCGGATGGCCAGCGTGACGATCGCAGGAGCTGTCAACGGTGGAGAAATCCGCGCTGGTGATGACATCGGGGCACTCACGTTCGGCACGAGTGTTTCAGGCCTGGAGGTTTCCGCTCGCGGACAGGCGGTGCCTACTGCAAAGTCCGATGTCGCAATCGGAAAAATCACAGTGAATGGCGATGTTTCGCAGAGTCAGTTTCTCGCAGGTTACGATCTCTCACTTGATCCAGTAAATCCCGATGCACAGGTGGGTGCCGTGCTGGTGACTGGGAATTGGACCGCGAGTGATCTGGTAGCGGGTGTCATCCAGGGATCAGGCAGCGGGTTCGGAACCGCCGCAGATACTTCGATTCCAGGCACGCAGCCGACCGGGCTGTTATCGAAGATCGCCAGCGTCGTGATTAAGGGAACTGTTGCTGGGACGGCTTCAGCCGGAGATCACTTTGGATTTACTGCCGAGAAGATTGGATCGTTTTCGGCCCACGGAGTGAAGGTGCCAATCACGGGTTTGGGCCAATCGTTTGAACTGGACCCTGTCAACGGCGACGTCACGGTTCGCGAGGTTCCCGTTCCGATCTAGTCTGTTGCTCCGGTAAGTCAGCTGCGCGCGGGTCCCGTGTTGATGCCGATCACAAAAGCGGCACGAGCTTGCCTCGTTGTCCCGCCTCTGTGTCGCGGCCTGATGAGGTAAGCGTCGTTGATTTACGCAATGCCGATAACTTGCCGGACATTGATGTCAGCTATGCCGCGCGCAGGTTATCCGATCCACTCTCCAGCGGCACTTGGCTCACGTGGAATAACCGGCTGCTCAACAGGACCTCTTGCCGCTATTGTCCGCCAGAATTCTCCTTCAGGCGGTTGTTAAGCTGTAGTTGGAGGAATGCTTGCACACCAAAATACGTTTTGAATTGCTGGTCGCTCGCGGTTGTTGCCTGAAGCCAGCGCTGCAAATATGCGGGATCAGTCGGGTCCTGATTCGGCCCACCCACTGCGTCTACGAAATTTTGCCGCAAGGTGTTGAGCTGTGCTGTCTGCGAAGGGCTGAGCTCTGCTCCCGGTGGAGGATCCTGTAGCGCTGCTGGAACTGGAATGCGTGACGGGGGTGGAGGATTGGCATTGGCTGCGCTGGAGCTGGCATTTCGTCCCACGGCTGCAAATCCAATCAAGCCAGATCCTCCCTCTGTGCGTTGCTCTGTGCCCGTTGTGCCCTGACTGTTGCCCGTTGACGAGGAGACTGGGGAGCTCGATTCAGAATGCGCCGATGCATCCTGTTTGCTGGGGGTACTTGGCGGAGGAAGCAGTCGGGCTGTCAGCGCCTGCCTTTCGCGCTCCAACGACGCAACGGCGGCTGTGAAGCCGGGATCATTCGAGCCCGTGAATTTTGCCTGCACCTGCTGGCGTTTCTGTTCGAACATCGAGGTGATTTCCGGTGCGACGATTGCGCGGATGATCTCTTCGGGGCAGCCGGTGGCTCGAAGATTTTCGGAGTACGTTGCCAGGTCGGCAGACTCCAGATCGATCCAGCGAAGTGCGTGCGACCGAGGCTGCTCCCGGGCACTTGCTGAAACGGGAGCGTTCGATGCTGCCGGCGCTGAAGATGAAGCCGTCGCGGGCCGATCTCCGTGGAAGTACGAGATTCCCAGCGCTCCTGCAAAAGCAAGATTGATTGTTACGGAGACCATCAGTGGCCAGTTCGTGTTCATGCAAAGCGCTCAGCTTCCCGAGCAATGCGATTCAGGCAAGTGGAGACTTATGCTGGGATGGCTGTATGTCGTAAGCGCAAGGAAATGTAACCGGAGCGTCACATAATTGTAACATAACGGGTGGCGGATGACGAAATGTCATGTGGTTGTAACGCGGTGGGTTGCGGCTTTTGATGGCTGATACAGGAATGTAACATTAATGTACTAGTCCCGGTGTGTGCGTATTCAATAGGACATCCAGTTCCGCCTCTGGTGCTTATTGTTCATCCGTTCTGGGAAGCCAGAACAGCTATTGCTGTGATGGTGACGAGCTGCAGCTGGGCGGAAATATTAGTCAGTCCAACGTCTGTCCCGCGCCACCGAAAAGTTACATTGAACTAATTGCCGCCCGCGTGACTAGCGCCTAAACCTCCACCCGCAAAAGGAAGGGGAAGATTAGTTTCGAATCGCCCCTTCCACTTCCGCTGCAACCAAAAACGAAGACACCATCAAATGAACATCAGAACACTCCTGTCCGGCGGCGTTATTGCTGCAGCCGGCCTCGCCATCACGGCACCCGCGGGTCGCGCGACCCTCACTTACAACGACGGAGATCTCCTCCTCGGGTTTCATGCAACTGGCAACCAAGGTGCCTCGACTGACTACGTGCTCGATATCGGCAGATTTGTGAACTTCATCCCTGGCGGTTCGTTTGCGCTCAATCCCGGCGCGACCGTTACCCTGAGCCTTGGAAATGTCGGTCTCGACCTCGGCACCACCTACGGCGACGGCACGTCTGGCTCGACGCTGTGGTCCACGCGTTCCGACCTCTACTGGGGAGTCGCCGGCGTGCAGAAGGCTTCCGGCAACGGCGTGACGCCGAATACCCTGTTCGCCACCAATCTTGAGGTGATCACCGGCGTGCAGTCGACGCCTTGGAACCGCCCGTCGGTTAGCGCTTCCGGTACTCCCGCTACAAAGCTTCAGGCCGAAGGCACCGCGTACGCCTCCGGTACCTCGACGTCTGTTGGTCTGGATCAGACCCAATCGACGAACAGCTCTGTTGGTCTCTTCCAGCAGTCTGATTCTGTGAACAACTATGCCAGCTTCCAGACCACGACTGGCCAGGCATACGGATACTTCGGTGGTGGTATCGAAGGTACCTTCGCGACTGGCACGTCAAACTCCGTTCTCGACCTCTACGAACTGAAGGCTGGCTCCGGCACCGGTGCGTTCCTAGGCACGCTTCAGATGACCAATGGCGGCAATGTTACCTTCACCAGCGCTGTTCCGGAACCGTCGACGTTCGCCGCTCTTGCAATCGGAGTCGGTGTGCTGGCCTCGATGCGCCGTCGCCGCACTGCCTAACCAGTGCCGCTGCAGATAGCTGAATCCTAGACTCCCATCTCTCTACTCCACATCCCACTATCTAACATGAAAATCCAAAACATCCTCACGGCGAGCATCCTCGCCCTTTCCCTCGGCGGCGTGTCCCAGGCTGAAGAAATCATCCACGTTACTGGGTCCACTGCATTCCGTTCGGCCTTCGTTACCTCCGTCGAGCGCCTGATGGGCGGCTCCGGAAACTTCAAGGCTGCCTATGACAACGTTTCGGGCACCACCGAGAAGAATTCAAACTATTCCATCTTCTCGGGCACGATCTCTGGCGTCGCCACGACGATCAAGTGCACGTGGACCGGATCGGTTGGCGGCGTGATCGCCAACAGCAAGCAGGTTGACATCCACAACGTTCCCACCAACGGCTGGGTGTCGAAGACCAACCTGCCTGGCACGAATACCGTCGTGGGTTTGGCTTCGCTTTCGTACACGCTGGACGGCGAAGTTCAGGGCAATGCTTCGGACGTGAATATGTCTGACAGCCAGCAGACCTCGACCGGGTTCGCGGTTCCGGCGCTTGCCGTCCCGACGATTGCCGCCGCGGATCCTGCGGTGTCGGTTGCCGGACAGGTTGGCGTCATCGTTTTTGACTGGGTTGCCAACAACGGCTCCCCGGCGACGATCACGAATATCACCAACCAACAGGCGCAGAATCTCCTTAGCGGTGGCGTCTTCCTCTCGACCCTCACTGGCAGCGCCAGCGACTACACCACCGATGGCAGCGGCAATCCGACCGGAGCGGTTGTTTACGCAATCGGCCGTAACTTCGATTCCGGCACTCGGTTGTCCGAATTCGCCGAAACTGGATTTGGCGTCTTCAGCCTTCCTCAGCAGGTTGCTGTGACTGTGAACGGCACGGTCGGTGCGGCCGGATCCACGGTTAAGAACATCGATCTGTATCCGACGGATACCCTCTTCGCCGGCCAGTCCTTCGCGCTCAGCTATGCTGTCGGTAACTCCGGTTATTCCAGCGGCGGCACGGTCGGAAAGCTTCTGGCGACTCCTGGCAGTCTCGGAAAGGGCTCGGCCACGAATCCTCCGCTCTTCGAGAGCTTCTACGGCATCCTCGGCGGCTACCTCGTTGGTTATCTCGGCCGCTCGGACGCCGCTACGGCGACCAGCAGCTCGGTCTTCCCTGGTAACACCGCGCGTGTCCTCACCTTCAATGGTGTGGCCGACACGGATGTCAACGTCCAGCAAGGTCTGTATCAGGGCTGGGAGTACGAATACATGTACGAGACGACCCGTACCGGTTCCACGGCTCTTACCGCGAATCAGAAGACGGTCATCAATGCTCTCTACAATGGCATCCTCAAGACCGACGCTCCTGCCTCCGGTATCTTGATCGACTCGATGGCGGTCAGCAAGTCGCTCGAAGGCGGCCTGATCACGCACCTGTAATTTAGGTTAGTCGATCCAAGTTCATCGATTAGACAGTTCAGCCAGTGCGGATATCCTATCCGCGCTGGCTGCTTTTTTTAGGTAAGAGATTTTGGATGGGCGCTTCCGGGGGGCTGGCCGATTTAGATAAGCTCTGGCTTAGGGGAGGATAAGCAAAATTCGGTTGATTGTCCGAAAGGTGAAATTCGGCTGAATTTCCAGGTTGCTTGCCGCTTCTCCAGGAAAGTCGGCGGATCGATACGCGGTGCCGTGGCAAATGGCGCCAATGTGAGGCGTACGGGGTTGGCTCCGCTCAGCTATCTGCCAATGGGAAGCTATAAGTCAGGTCCATCTGCACGGGACGGCGGTACTGACGGTGCGGGGATTTCCAATTTTATCGTTCCTCCTCAACGTCCGCGGACTTCCATCGCTATTGGACTGCTGCCGACACTGGCCCTCTACTCAATCTGCTTGCTAGGGCATAATTCAAAGAGTCGCTGCAAGGCTCTGTGTCGCTATGGAGTATCTACTGCCGCCCCAGCCTCTTGGTTCACTCAAAAGAGGGTGTCGCACTGGCTGGATTGAAGATGCTCGCCGGGACACGAGAACCTTATCGGAAGGTCCCTTATTTAGACTTTCCCGTTCCGAATTGGCTCACCAATCGGAGCAATCTTATTTAGCGGGAGTAGCTTGTCCCTGCTGTTTTTTGGATTTCAGCTCCGCTTCCAGCGCATCTGCGGCGCGGGTTGCGACGACGATCTCTTCTTTGGTGATCTTTTCGACGCGCTCGAGTTCGCGGCGATCTTTCTCGGCTTTGAAGTCGCCTTGCCGGGCGCTCAAAGTCAGCCACTGGTATGCCTTGACGTAATCCTGCTCGACGCCCAATCCGGCGATATACATTCCGGCAAGGTTCAATTGCCCCCGGGAATCGCCCTGTTCGGCGGCCTTCTTGAAGAGGCGCAGTGCTTCGTCGATATCCTTTCGGACGCCTTTTCCATCCTTATAGAGGACGCCGAGGTTCGTCTGGGCTGCAGCGATTCCCTGTGCGGCGGCCTTCTGAAACCATTTGGCAGCTTCGTCGTAATTTTTTTCCACGCCGTCCTTACCCATCTGGAAGACTTCGTCTTGTCCCCACAAATATAACTCGCCGAGATGGGCCTGGCCGAGTGCGGAGCCTTGTTCGGCCGCAAGCTGATACCAGCGGACGGCTTCCTGACCGCTTTTTTGCACGCCGGTTCCTGTTGCATTCATCCAGCCGAGATTGAGTTGCGCAGCCGAGTCGCCAGCTAGAGCTCCCTTTTGGAGCCATTGCACGCCAGTTGCGATGTCTTTCGCAACGCCCTGACCCTGTGCATACATCACTCCGAGGTTCGTTGCGGCCTCGGCATTTCCTTGCTCCGCCGCCTTGCGGTAAAGATCCGCAGCTTTGGCCAAGTCTTTAGGTACGAGTTCCCCTTTGGCGTATATTTTACCAAGCGAGTACTGCGCATCGGCCTTTCCCTGTTCCGCTTCGCTTGTAAGCGACGCCACATCGGGTGGATTGACTTGAGCGAGGAGCATGCCTGGAAGCAGCGCAAGTGCGGCGAGCGAATTGCGGAGGATTACAGCGGGAGCGATGCGCTTAAGCATGAGGTTTGGAGGAATTGACGATTCCAAAGGGAGAGTGCGGCCAACTAATGGAAGTTATTGTTACTGGGCGTCAGTGCTGCCCTCACCGCCGCCGTAACCCACGACCTCCACCGTGTAGAGAGAGGGCGCTTCCTCGGTTTGCTGCTGATTCTGCGGCTGCTGTTTGGCAACTTGGTCAGCTGAATTGGCTGTGGCACCGGTGGCATTGGATGCCGCAGCCAGGCCGCCAAGGTTTGGAGCAGCTACGGTAGGAGTGGCTGGGACCCCGGAACTCGTTCCGCCCACTTGAATGTTGCTGGCATTGAGCACCTGGACTGCAGATATATTCAGGTTACCGGTCGCCCGAATACCGGCGTCGCCGGCATCGATCGTGCCTGTCGGGGCGATCAGATCGACGTTGCCCGGTGCGACGCCCTCCACCGTGGCTAGAACGCCAATACCGCCACCGGTTGCGAGGCCTGCGAGATCCGTTTCGATATCGGCGCTCTGCGGATCGACGAGCACACGGGTTGGTGGCGCAGTCTGGACTGTCTTTGACGACGCACCTGCAGCGATATTTCCGCCGGAAGACCAAATGATTTCGTCTCCGCCACGCAAGGTGAAGATACGTTCGACTCCGACATCGACATTGCCCTGGGTGAAGATCGAGATGCTTCCGCCATCCTGAGTGACGATGCCTGGCGGTGGATTCTGGACGATGTTGCCGAGTGACAATTCGCCACCGGGAGCGAATACGCTGATATTCCCGCCGCTCTTGGTTAGAAGGTTGCGTGACGAGAGTGAGAAATCTCCGGTTCCCGCTTCCGGAAAGAGCGCTGCAATTGCCGAGAAGCCGGCCGCGTAGTTTCCAAATCCGGTGCTAGTCGGGTCGCTGTGATCGCGACCCGCATCGCGGAGCACCAGGTAAAACAGCTGGAGTGCGAGGAGGTCCCGCTGTTCAGCAGGGAGATTGGCAATTCCATCAGCCGTCAGCGATTGGCTGACACCGGGAGTGCTGCTTTGCATCGCAGCCAATTCGGTCAGATAGCGCGAGCCGGTCGATGAGCTGGCGAATTCACCAATGAAGTTACTGAAGTCAAGCTGGCTCTGGGCAAGGCCACCCGCTGGACCAATACCGGCTCCGACCACGACGCTTGCGCCGTCGAAAGGCAGATTTGGATTGCGGGCGTTGCCGATGCTAGTGATGCCGACGTTCGTATCAGATGGCGCACTGGAGTTCCGACCTTCTCCGAGGTCGATATTGCGGCCGGCCAACACTTCGAGTGTTCCCGGTCCACTGATCTGGATATCGCCAGCCAAAGGATCCGGGATATCGAATGATGAGGCGGCCGAGCGCAATGGAGAGCTCGGGTCAAATGCCAAGATGTCACGCCCGGCAGAGACGATGCTGATGTCGCTACTGTTATCGTTCTGAATATAAAGAGCGATGTCGGTAAGGTCCTGTCCCGCCACCACTCGAGCGGATTTGGCGGAGTATAAGGTAACCCCGGAAATATCGCCCGACTGTGCGTAAACGTGTATAGGATCGGAATCGTTGGCGTGCAGCAGGCTGCTGCCATGGAGGGCCTGTTGTGTCTGCAAGACACCGTAGGCGCCAAGGGACGAGCCAGATTCGGCGAAGAAGGAATCGACCGTAGCAAAGGGATCGAAACCGCTTCGGATTGCCTGGGTGATGCTCTTGCCGGCAAACGCTTGGTAAGCAATTGGCGTCGTAATGCCAGGTAAGCCAGCGGGACTGGCATCTGACAAATTGATCGTCGATGCCTGGAAGACGGAGTCGCCGTTTAAGTTATGCCCGATCTGGTTGAACCCAACAATCGATCCTGCGGCGGCGAGATTGATGGTGCCATTTGAAGCCGGTGAAAGCGTGAGATTTCCGATTAGGCTGATATCGCCCGAGAAGGCTGTGACCTGAAGCGTGGGCGGCATCAGCGCCGCTACTGTGCCAAATGAATCGACGCTGGTTTCGTCAAGACGCAGCCACGGGTGGTCATAGGAAACGCTGCGAGCCCCTGCAGTCGTGTTCAAGAGCAGCACGTCGCGGAGCCATGCTTGCAGGATCGGCGTCACACTCTGGTTGCTTGGATCGATGGAGCTTTCCTTAAGCGTCACTGACCCGCCAAGTGAGGTAACATTGACGGAATCCGTAGGGGCGTAGGTGGAGAAGTAAGTCTTGTACCAGAAGACATTGCCGATTCCTTCCGGCAGCAGGAATGGATTCGCGACCGGACCAAGCTGGATATTGCCGCGAGCGGTCACGTCAAAGCTGCCTTTGCCAAGGAACAACGTCGTGGGCAGCCATGTGCTCGGGTCAGTGACTCCTATTGCTTGTGTATCTTTGTTTGCGGCGCTGCGCGTGCTGTTGGTGGTAATCTGTGCGCCCGCGCTGAGGGTGCCTTGTCCGCGTTCCACATAATAAACTCCGGCATTAATGTTCCGGCCGGCCTGAACAAGGACATTGCCGCCGCCAAGCTCCATCAGATTGGAGGCATTGGGTGCGATGCGGTTCCCGTTTGAATCCTTGCCAATCATGAGGGCGTTCGTTGGCGCAACAGCATCGACATTCTTCACGTCGCGGCCAGCGATGAGGCTGACATTGCCGCCGCCCAAAGCGCCTACTCCTTCGAAGAAGTTGCTGAAGTCGATCCACCAAGTCGTGGATGCGACATCATTGAGGGCCGATGTTCCAAAGAGGCCGGTCTGATCGACATAACTCCTGCGGTACAGCCAGTTCATCGGCATCTGGCTTTCCGAGTCATCGATTACAGTTCCGGATGTGCCGTTGCTTAGTGCCTGATGGAGGATGTCCTGGCCAGCGGTGATCGTGACGTTGCCACCGCCGAGGCTGTATTGAGGCGTCCAAAGGTTCTGAATGACGCCCAGCCCGTTGGTCGCACTCTGTCCCGTCGCCTTTGCAACAGGGAGATCGAATTGGCCCCCTGCGAGCTGGATGGTGGTGACGCCGCCCGTGGTAGAAAGGACAGGTGCGGAGATTTGAGTGCCCGCAGTGTAAATCGTTGCGAACTGATTCCGGAGCTCAACGTTTCTCGCAGTGGCGATGTCGATATCACCGCTGCCTGTTCGGATCACCTGGTAATGGCCTGCTATCGCGTCCGAGGTAAGTGCGCCGGCTCCTTGACGGTTGGCCGGCGCAGAACCTGTCCCGTAAACTCCGAGCTGGAGTGATCCATAGTCGGTATTCGGGTTCGATATATTGAGTGCTGCGAGGGACTGTACCTGATGGAAATCAGCGGCGCTCAGATCAGCGCCGGCCACAAGGCGATAAGACCACGACTGGGCGTTGGCCGGGAGTGCAGCGTTCATGGTCATTAGACCAGCATTGTATTTACTGGTCGTGAACCCGTCGCTCAGCGTGGCGTTAAAGACCAGGTTGCCGCTTGCACGGAGTGTTAGCACGCCGGGCGCATTGGATGGCCCAAAACGGAAGGTGTGGAGATCCCAATCGGTAGCGAGCGTAAGATTTCCCGCATTGTTTACGATCTCTGCTCCGGTCTCGACCACGAATGTCGGCGGAGGAGCGCCATTGAGCGTCGCGTAATTCTGGAGGAGGCGGCTGAGAATGTTCGCGGTGTTTCCGGCGAAAGCCGCGCCATTGGAACTGACGTTCCCTGTAACAGTGGAAGTGATAGTGCCACTGCTTCCGATGTGAGTAATAGCTCCGGAGGTGGACACGGAGTTATTCGTGCCAGAGAGATCGTAGACTTGGTAACCTTCGATGACGACGTTCGAGGCATCAATGATCTTGCCGTCGATTTCACTGACCTGAAGATCCCGCCCACTCGCTCCGCTGATCTGGGGAGCCCGGATGTGCAGCGTTCCGGTGAAGTGACCGAGAGTGGCATCACTTGCAAGGTGGACCTGAACCGCCTTGTGTGTGACGGGATCGATTTCGGTAGTTGAGACGGAGAGATCAATGGTCGAGCCTTGTGCGATGTCAACCGTTGCACCGGTGTTGATCGTTCCGTTCACGTAGGCGCCGGCTTCCAGAGAAACCGATCCGCCTTTGCCTGCCGAACTGAAGCCGTCGGTTGCAGCGACCGTGAGGAGCGAGCCGGAATCCAAGGTAACACTGCCTGCAGCTTCTAGGCTGATGGAGCCGCCGGTAGCGCCTGATGCATCGATCGTAACTCCGGAAGCGACTTCGATCGAACCTTGATCGGCAGAAACGTTGAAATGATGTGCAGTTACATTCCCGTCGACGAACACCGTCGTGTCGGAGCGATCCCGGATCGAGATGGACTGGACAAAACCGCCTTTGTTCAGGGCTGTATCGAGGGATGCAAGGCTGCCGCCTGGCAAGGAACCGGCATCAAGCGTGAACGTTCCACCAAATCCGCCAGTGCCTTGCACCAGCGCCTTTGGATTAATTGTGAAAACGCCGTTTGGCGTGCTGATGGCAAGCGTGCCAGCGTTTCCACCGGGAGCGCTGACGGAGAGGGAGCCGTCGACGATGACCGAACCTTGATCTGACGTCAGATTGATCGTTCCACCGTCGGTGTACTCGATCAGATCATTGAATTGTTTCGCCATCCCACTGACGTCGACACGGCCGCCGATGGTGAGGTCTCCAGTTTTGGCCTCGAGTGAAACGGAGCCGCTGGGCAGGGCAATCCGACCGTTGTCGTTAATGCCGATCAGGCCCGTCGGACTGACGAATCCGGAGTTGGCACCGCTGATCATCGTCAGGCTTGCGCCGAGTCCACCCGACACAGACGCCGGGGTCGAACTTGCAGTAAGTTGAATTCCTCCGCCAGCAGTGATTGTTTGAACGGCCCCCTTGGTTCCAGTGATCACCGGTGCAGTGACGGTGAGGTCACCTTGGACAGTCAGAGCACCGGAGCCCTTGAAGAGCAGTCCGCCATTGGCAAAGAAGGCCACCGTATTGAACTGGTCGATTGCGAGCGCGTTGGTTCCGAGTTCGATGGTTGAGGCGCGGAATGCCAGCGTTCCATCTGGCGTGGCGATCGCTCCGGGCGCTTTGCCATTCACGGCATTGTCGAGGAGGATATTTTGCGCTGCGAAGGTGGCAGTGCCGCCGTTGCTATTGAAGCCGCGGATCTCCGCAGCATGGAGTGCGAGGTTTCCGAGCGATGCAGTTCCAACCTGGCCGTCGCCATACACGTCTATGGACGTGTAACTTAGCAAAGCGAGCGACTGGGCGCCGGCTTCCATTGTCTGTAGCGCACCGTTGGTGAGGACGAGCCCCGCTGTCGGTTGAAGAGAGCCCGGATTGTTGAGTTGGATGCTAATCTGGCCGCTATTGAGATTGATATCTGTTCCGGTAAGGATGGTTGTCGAGCTCAGGGAGGTCGCGTATGTGGAATCCAGCGTGACGCTTTGGCCGCTTATCCGTGCCCCATTTCCAATCGCCATCGCAGGTGTGGTGGATGAATCTACTCCTGTACGGAAGATCTGCGCGGTGGGGTCACTGCTTACCCGGAGCAGAGTGCCATTGCCACTGCCAGGCTGTGAGGTGCTTCCCAGGAGAAGAGTTTCAGCCTGTCCGGTAACGGATCCAGCTGACTCAATCTGCGCTCCAGCGGCAACTGTCAGGTTTTGATTCGCCACCAGAATAATATCGGAGCCGGTTAGCGGAGAGCCTGCGTTATCGACCGTGATGTTTTTGGTTTCGACCGACACAGTGGTGCCGTTCGGACCGAAGGTGCGAATACCGCCGATCAAGAGGCTTTCGGCACCGAAGGAGCTAAGTTCGCTCGAATCAAGTACCAATTGGCCAGCCTTGGCCGTGGTCCCGGGGCCGGAAATCACAATATCGGATGTGCTGCTGATATCGATGAGGCTGCCTTGGCCTCCTGTAGCAGCCTGCCCTAATACGGCGCCTCGGAGCACGAGCGTCTGGGAGGCATCGAATATCAACTGGCCCCCGTCGATTGGTAGTCGAGGGACGGCCGTTCCATGCGACGCAGCGGCTTGCGAAAGGAATGTGCCGGCGGAATACCCGTCGTACTGTGCGCGGGCCTGAATAACCGTCGAAGAATCGATCTCAAAGCGAGTCAGCAATGGCTGGCCGCTCTGTGCCGGATTCAAACTATTGAAACGGTAGCCGGAGGCCAAATTTGAGCCATCGGGCAGGATCTGCGCGCCGACCGGGATGCTGCCTGCTTGCGGAGTTACGAGAAATGCTCCTGGCAGGAGTGCATAGCGTGCAGGTAGAAGCGTGTATACCCCGGCCGCCAGCCCATTGGTGGAATTGAGGTACACCTGATCACCCACAGACAATCCGTTGCTAGTATAGCCGGAATCCGAGCCAAGGAACGTTGTGGACGGCTGGGAATTATATGCCGCGTAAGGAGCGTAGTTTGCCTGATAACCCGGGATCACCGCGAAGCTCTGCGAAAGCTGGGTCCAGTAAGCTCCCGCTGCCGGAGTGACGCCAGTGCTTGTCTGTCTCGCTGACCACAGCGAGCCATTGTATAGGACAATCGTATTTGCGGAATACGTGGCGCCTTTGCTCCATGTTCCGCTTGCCGATCCGAGGATGTCGTTCGTACCGCCGACGCCGGAAACAAATCGATAAGCGAAGAGATCGCCGCCGCCGCTGAGGTCGATGGTCGCACCTTTTTGATCCACGATGTTTGCAGCCGAGATCGTGACGGTCTTGCGCGGAGCACCGCCGTTTGAAGTGATGTCTGCCCCGGTTGGATCGATCCACGACGTGCCGTTTTCATTCAAGCCGTAAGGAATGAGAAGAGCGGTGCCGGTGGATGGATCGACGGCTGAGACAGACGTGATACTGCCGGAAGAAAGCGTCAGTTGCTGCGTCTTCGACATGCTAAGAAGCGTGCCGACGATTGGATCGACCGGTGCTTTTCCGGACCCGTCCCAGCCGAGATTGATCGTTCCAATCGGAGCGCGGAGCACGCCGGACTGATCGATTATTGTGCCATAGATATTGAGCGTCCCGCCTGCAGACATGGGGAGCTCGCGAGAACCTGAGCTGAGAATCGTGACCGATCCCGGATGCGTTTTCCCCTGGCTGGTCCAATCGTACGCGGCGATCGTGAATGTCACGGCGGTGGGCGGATAGATCTGTCCGGCCTCAAGGGTGATATGCCCCTGCACATCGAGAGTGCCATCGCCGCGAATATCTCCATTGGGCGCAAGGAAGCTGGCGTTTCCGATGCCTTGCAGCGACAGATTTCCAATATCGATAAGGCTTCCCTCGACAGTCAGGCTTCCTGTTCCGTGACTTGGTGCGTAATTGCCGCTGATTGAGCTGGGGGTTCCGGGCGTTACGAATGGCAGGCCAATCTGAACGTACGGAGCGGCGAGTGTGACTGGTCCATTGGCGTAAATAATACCACCGCCATTGATGTTACTGCCGCCGCCGTTCGCAGCCACCGTCAAAACGCGATTTGCGGTAATCGAAACCGGCCCGGCGAATTTCACGGTACCTGCGAGAGAGATGTTATCGAAGCCTCCATCGGCAAAACTGCTCACGGCAATATGTCCGAGGCCCGCGATGACATTACCTTTACTATCGCGGATTGCGGAACCGATCACAGATTGAGTGGCCGACGCCGGATCAACTGGAATCACTGGCCCGGATTGCGTGACAACCAATGTTGGATCAAGCGGGGATTGGGCTTTCGTGGAAGTAGGTGCGATGAAGATGCCAGAGGAAACCGACAAACTGCCACCCGCCGCTGACGGGCCGCCTGATTTGCCGATCAATGTTGCATCGGAGAAGAGTTCCTGGCTGCCAGCAAGGACGATCGATCCGGCGTTGCTATCAACCCGGGTCGGAACCATGGGATATCCAAGGAATGTCCCCACCAAGGCCACGCTTTCCGGGCTCGAGCCGTCTACTGCGGAACTGCTGCTGTAAGTAGGCCGCATGTCCAGCATGTCGGTTGCGCCCGAGACATCGAGTACCGCGCCCGCTTCGGCAACAACGTTTCCAGAAAGCTTGATGGTACCGCCAGCGAGAACAGAGCCGATGCGATAGCCACGCGGATCGGCAGTGAGCACTGTTGTTCCCGCCGTGGAGAGCACGGCATCCGGGCCGATTTCCACAGTTGCCAGAGGATTGCCCGCGTCCCTGAAAAGCAATGACGAATTTTTTCCGCCAGCAATCGAGATGGTGCCTCCGGGCACTATGATGGAGCCGAGGACGGTGGCCGTATCGCCTGTCATGCTGACCGAACCAAGGGGGTCGGTCTGGATCAGGCTTCCAGCGCCGAGCACGACATCACCGCGAACCGAGACTGTACCGAGGGCGTCCCTTACCCCGGGGGCAGAGAAGTTGAGGCTCACTGGCGTACGCTGCGCGACGGGCAATAAGGTGGGAGATAGCGCGAGCGTCCCAATGCCAGGTCCGGTTGATACTGCGACGGTATTCTCAACGATTGGCGAGATAGCCGTCCCTGGCGCGATATAGACGCCCGGGAGATATTGATCCGTAATATCGGTCTTCGCGCCCAAGCCTGAAATATTGAATGTACTGAAACCGCCCGTGCTGAAGAAATCGGGGGAAAGGTACAGCGTTGCCGGGTCCGTTGGAGCGCCACCGATCTGAACGGATGGAGCGAGGATCGACAGGGTGCCTCCGTGTGTTCCAGAAAATGCGGTTAGCTTGCTCTTCAAGACCAGAGTTCCGCCAACGATGAACCCATCGTTGTTAGCGGCCACCGACGTAGGATCGCTTGAATCAACCTGCTGATCTTGTCCGGCCTCGATATCGATTTTCCCGCCCTTACCGTAAGTTTGCTTTCCAGCGGCACTAACCGCGACTCCGCCGGATGCATCGATGGTGCTGCCTGCCTGCAAAGCCGCGCTGAAGCTCTTGATAGTGATGGTTCCGCCATCGGTAACCAGGGGGAGCACACCCGGCTGAGGTGCGCCGGCTCTGTCGTCGACAAGTAATCCAGCGGTGCTAAGTGACGCGCCCGATCCAAGAATGAATTGGCCGCGGGATAAGTCGATTCCCGGAATGGTGTTGTGAACGGGTTCGTAAAAGTACTGGGAGTAAGGCGAAAGGTCCGTTACGCGGAAAGTAAGCGCGCCGCCTGGGGCGGCTATCTTTCCTTCGATGTCAATGCTTGCGGCCTTGAAGGCGATCGATCCTCCCGCGGCGGTCGTGATTGAGACGTTTGCTGGCACGGAAATGGAGCCGTCGCTATTATTGATCGTCAGACTGCCGAATCCGCTGGTGGAGACCAGGTTGGGCGAAAGAATGACGGTGGACTGGCGTTCCTTGCTCAAAGGCAGCGGATTGCCATCGCTGTCGACCGCGAATGGATCTGCTGACGTGAGGCTCGCTCCCTGTTCAAAAACGACATCAGGCGGCGTTGGCGAGTATGTGAGATACGTGGCGGCGTTGAATGGATCCTGCCGCTGAGCCTGAAATTGCAGTGTGAGCGATGACGGAGTGGGGATGGAGGCGCCTGCAGAAGTAGACGTTAGCGAGCGTTGCCGTGGCCCGGACGTGGTATTGCCGAGCAAGCTGCCATCGAGCGCCATCGATGGAGCTGTGATCGAAATAGAGCCACCATTGGCACCCTGGATGTATCCCGCTTCGTAGTGCGCTCCGTTGAGGAGTAGTGAGCTGATATAAGTATCTGTCAGCCCGTACTTGGGAGAGGTTGTGGTAAAACTACCGGTGTATACGCCTTGATAGACACGATCCGGAGTGGCCTGAGAGATATCGAAAATTTGGCCATCCGAAATCAGACGGGTTGTCTGGACCATGCCGCCCTGATACGCAATCGATCCCCCGGAGACGTTTACCTGCGATCCTTGCTGCATGACCACCGAGTTGCCGGCGATGAGGCTCACTGTGCCGCCAGCGGTGGTCAATTCGCCAACGGAGCGCTGAATCAATCCAACATATCCGGAAGCATCGGCCAGGGGAGTGCCCACCCACCCAAAGCCATCGTAAACTCCTGTCTGGCGAAGGTCCACCTGGATGGTCATGCCGCGAAGCAGGCCCGCCCGTTGCAACGGCGAATCTGCGAGCTGAGTTCCGAGCAACTGCAGTGCGATGATATTTTCGGAGATCGGCACCGGCACATTGGCGGAGCCGGAAGCATCGATGCTTGCTCCCGAGTCCAGATAGATCTGGCCTCCGGTAGCTACCAATTGAGTCTGGACGCCGCCGGGCTTCCAATTGCCTGCGGTAAGGGAGATGCCAGCGACCAGCTTCGCTCCGGCGGCATCGAGTGCGGCGTTGCTATTTGATGAATCGGGAGTCGGAAGCGATGCGTTGGGTGCGAGCAGCGTCGAATCGGTCGCGAAATGAATCGTTAGCCCCTGGACGTTAACTAGCGATGGAAGGGCCAACTGGGTGCCGACCACCGTTTGGGTGCTGGAGAGTTCCGGCAGAATCTGCGTCACGCTGTTGGCGCCGAATGTGACCGCGCCGGTGGTTCCAGAGAAAAACGGAGGCACCCCGGGATTCGTGACTGGATTGTAAGCGGGATTGCTTGTCGCGTTATAGTCAGCCAGCAAGTCGATACGGCCGTTTAGGGTAACGGACGTGCTGCTGTCGACAAAACCCATCTGGTTGACGTTTTTGCCGGCAATCGTGACGTCGGCGCGCGGAGCTTCGATCAGACCATTATTGGTCGCCGTTCCAGCGTAACGTTTGAGAACGGAAAGTGGATCGGTGACTTTGCCGACATAGACATCCAATCCCCGCAATGTGGGATCCGCACTTGGATGTGCGGCGAGGCCGACCTGCAGGCCTGCTGCAAGGATGGTCTGGCCATCCGGAGTGGAAATAGTTCCATCGTTGGTGACGTTCGCCCCGATCAGCGCGACCCTGCCGCCTACGTGGGCTGCGGAAGTGGGACTCGAAATTTGCGCTCCGCTCTGAACGACAACATCGCCGTAGCGAACGCTCGCGCTTGTGTAGGAAGCGGTGATCTGTGCGCCGGTGACTTTCGCCAGGCCCGTTGTCGTGAAGGTGACGATCGTCTTTCCACCGCTCGACGTGGTGCTCAGGGTATAGTCAGTGCCAGCGACCAATGCGATCGGCGCGGAGCTGCCAGAGACGGCAGTAAGAACTGGTGTTGTCGATGTCTCGAC
>FTBG01000058.1_pt1 | contig 19713 bp, 6 predicted proteins | sample 1639311 | NCBI WGS metagenome assembly FTBG01 (sample SAMEA3914864, study PRJEB12502) | metagenome | biome: forest; material: soil | place: USA | collected 2012-03-12 | depth 0.3 m | reverse complement strand
GTTGAGAGTAAGGATCCCTTGGGTTTTTAGCGGCGCGGATTTATTAACCTGCTGCATGACGCCGAACTTTGACAAGTTAACTATCAGACCATCCGTTGCAGTCGAGTAGTCAATCAAGTCACGTTGACCGTTCACACCGCCCACCGCCATGACGGAAGGGGTCAGCGAATCAGAAATGGAGTGCCCACTCAATACAAAGCGGTCCGCCATCTGGCCGCCCACTAACTTATTCACACCCAGCCCAGCGATAAGCGTGTCGTTGTTTGCGCCGGTGGTGGCAGCGCTGCCCGTCAGAGCGAGCGTGCCGCTATAGTGAGAAGCGTCGAGCACAAGCGCACCAAGCCCCGCAGTTAGGGCAGCCATCGAGATATTCCCTAGTGCAAGGTTCATTCCATCCTTGGCGTAGAGTAGATTGTCAGAGAGGACCATGCTGAAGTCCTTTGTCGCCGTTACTTTGTCGTGCGCTCCTGCGAATCCGGTCAGACTACCGCCTCCCGTCCAGCTGGAGACGGTGAAGGTGTGGTCGCCCGCAGCCGAGTCGGTGAGATTAGCCGTCTTCAGGCCGCTGAGCGTGAGATTCATCGCGTCCGCCGAATCAGTGAGCGTCGTATCTGAGAGCGTAAACCCTCCGGCTTTTACAGCAACCACCGAATCAATTATCCCCACACCAGCGCCGGTATTAGTTAAAGTTCCTCCGCCCGTCCAACCAGTCACCGTAAAGCTATGACCGCCGACGCCAATATCGATGAGATTCGCGGTATTGAAATGGGTGAGCGTAACATTCATCCCGTCAGTACTCGTTAAGCTAGTATCCGTTAAGACAAAATTTTCGCTTTTCGCGGCTACGAGTGTGTCACCGACGCTTCCGGAATTGGCAAACGCGCCACTACCCGTCCAACCGGAGATGGTAAAGGTGTGGCCGCCATCAGTATCCGTCAGGTTGGCAACGCCAAATCCTTGCAAGCTGAGACTCATGCCATCCGCCGAGTCCTCAACCGAAGAATTGGTGAGAGTAAATCCGCCTTTTTTCAACGCGATCAGCGTGTCGAATGTGCTACCCGTGTTAGTCAAATTTCCAGCGCCCGTCCAACCATTGACGTCAAAGCTATGTCCTCCGCCAGTATCCTCGAGGCCAGCGAAGGTGATGCCCGTGAGAGTGGCGTTTAGTCCATCGGTAGCCGTCAGCGCACCGTCCGAAAGCACGAAGCTGCCATTTTTAACGGCGGAAACGACATCTCCCATCCCAACGCCGCCTGGGCTCCCACCACCGTCAATACTAACAGTCTTGGTCCAACCACCGACGTTAAATGCGTCAATATTTGGACCGCCGGTGAGAACGGCCGAACCAATACCACTAAGCGTCATATCGATTCCATCGGTTGCGGTAAATTCACCATCGCTTAGCAGGATGATTCCGCCTTTAGTCGCGAAAAGGATATCATTCGTTCCGCCTGCATCAGTGAGGCTGCCCCCGCCCGTCCAACCGGACACGGTAAAGGTGTGTCCGCTGCCGGTATCGGTAAGATTCACAATCCCGATACCGAACAATGACATGTTCATGGTCGATGCCACCAAAGATGTATCCCCCAAAGTAAATCCTGAGTTTTTACTGGCCACCACGGTGTCCGTATTCAAACCACTCGGGTGGGTCAAAAACCCGCGACCAGTCCAGCCAGAAACCGTAAATTCGTGCCCGCCACCCGTGTCCGTCAGAGCAACATAGCCGATTCCGCTCAGACTAAGATTGAGTCCGTCGGTGGCACTTAGCTGGCTATTCGAAAGAACATAGCTAGCGTTCTTGTTGGCAAAGACCAACACATCAGGAGAGGAGGAGGTTAAACTTCCTCCGCCGGTCCAAGCAGAGACATCCATGCTCCCACCGCCGATTGGGTTGGTAAGATTCGCATCCTCAATTCCGATAAGGATCAAGGTTCCTCTCAAGGAGCGCATTAGGCTCCCGTCCGCCAACACAAAACTCGCTACATCGACCGCAATTACCCTATCGGCACCCCCTCCGGCGCCATTCAGCGTGCCGGAGCCACTCCAATCCGACACTGTAAAATTGTGACTTCCTCCTAAGCTTGTGAAATTCCCAGTACCAAATCCCGCGAGGCCGAGTTGCAATCCATCGCTCGTGGACAGGTGATCGTCGGCAAGGACGACATCCGCATTTTTCGAAGCGCTCAATATATCCACGATCGCATTCGTGTTTCTCAAAAAACCAAGGCCTGTCCAGCCTGAGACATCAAAGGTGTTCCCGCCGCCTGAATCCTCAAGTAACGCCATGCCAATGTTAGCCAGCGACATATTCAATCCGTCGGTCGCAGTGATAGAGCTGTCTCCCAATGTGAATCCTGCAGCCTTGTCTGCTTCAATGTTGTCCGTCGTGTTTCCACCATTTGAAAGAGATCCGCCATGGGACCAAAAAGAGACCGTAAAGCTATGACCGCCACCTGTGTCGACCAGATTCGCGATCTTGATATTCGCCAGAGTCAGACTCATTCCGTCTCCGCTCCACAGCAAATTATCCTTCAGCGCAAAATCGGCGCTCTTTGTCGCGTTGACCGTCGTCGCATTCGACAACGATCCCCCAGTCACCGAACCGCCACCGGTCCAGCCAGACAGCGCAATGGTATGGCCACCACCGGTATCCGTCAGATTGGCGGTCACAATTCCGGACAAACTCATATTCAACCCGTCGCTTGCCGACACGCTCGTATTTGCGAGGGCAAAATTCGCCGGCTTGCTGATGACTATCCCGTCGCCCTTTCCGGCGGCAATCAAACCTCCCTTTCCGTTAAAGTCGCTCAAATCGACAATGTGATCGCCGCTCGCATCGGAAAGATTCAAGGATGCAATGGCGCCATGATACTTCAGGCCACCAAAACCGCCCGTCCGGCTAACCGCATTATCCGTATAGATATAACTATCCGTGGTGACCGGGTCGGAATCGTAAAGGTTGATGGTATTGCTGCCATTGCCGGCATTTACGGCTACGGCCCCTGCCAGGTTATTCAGCCCGTTCACCTGCCCCGAAAAACCAAGATTGAAGGTATTTTTGGCGGTGCCGCCCGCCACGGAAGTAGCCAGGGTCGCAGGCGTAGCGTTGAGGTTGAAGGTATCCGCCGCCGTTCCACCGTAAATATTCAAGGACGTCACGCCTGATCCAAAGAGGATTGGCGCGGGAGAAAGGCCGGTTACTTGGAACGGATGATTGAGATCACCGCTGGCTCCAACCGTGGCCGTGGTGATGGAGGCGTCGCCTTGGTCATTTAAATTCAACCTAACCGCTCCGTTTCCCCCTGGAGCCGCGTGGATCAAAAGGCTGGATTGAAGGTCCGAGAGAAGACTGTTATTCCCCACGCTTACGATACTATTTCCGTCCTTGCCCACGGCGATTGTCAATGGCTCCGATACGCCGTCGCTTCCTTGATAGACGCCTCCCACCGAATAGACGTCTTCATCAATCGGAGAACCGTTTAATATAACCCCGCCACTAAACGCAACACTTCCCTCTTGCACGTTAATGCCATTCGCCGAAATCAAGCGAGTAAAAGTGTTGATAGTATAGTCGGTTTCTGCCGTGCTGCCGGAGTCATCGATGACAAGCGTGTCTGTCTTATTTGCTACCGCGTTGACGTGAATACTGGCCAAAAGCTGACTCGCCGGAACCGCCTCTGTACCAAGAGTAACCATGGCACCGTTGCCCTGTTCCATATTGATCGTGAGGTTGGCCGCGGCGCTCGCCGGGACGGTCTGAATGCCCGTGGCCGGATCCCAGTCGGCGGAAAAACCTCCCCCTCCGGCGCTGTGCACCAGAAATCCCCCTATGACGCTGATCACCAAGCCATCCGCACCAGTGAGGCCAACCGCATAGGCGTTATTAGGTCCGTTAAGAGCAAAAATGTACGCTGGCGCAATGCGGTTTTCGAGCGCTTCAATGCCTGGCCGACGAGTGAGCTTTTTTGAAGAATCCACGTGAAAACGCGAAGATGAGACGGGTGCTATCTCCAATCCCGAAACAGTGGGATGCCAGAGACATCGAATCGCTGCACGCTATTCCGTTCCGGGAAGCCGTAAAGCAGAAAGCGCAAACAGTTTTAGGTCGCCGAGATAAACGGATCGGGCTTCGATGCGGTGATGATCGCAATGATCGCCGGCGGAACCGTGTGGATGATCGGGATCGCCAGGAAAGGCGAGATGCCGCCGCGATATTTGCTATCGATCTCACCGGAACCGTGCGCGGGCGCCGTAAAGATAGTGTGCCGGTTGCCCGCAAGATAGTCATGGATGCCGCGATGTGGGACGCCTCCGCCAGCCAAACGGTCAGTGCCTTTGCCGCTGAAGATAATGTTAGATAGACTATTGCCGGTAAGCGTGTCGTTGAAGTTCGAGCCGATCAGGTCGTCGAACAGCCCGTTGAGCGTGAGCAAACCTTTGGTTTTCAACGCAGCGGTCTTGTTCACCTGCTGCGAGATGCCGACTTTGGACAGGTTGACCGTGAGGCCATCGGTCGCCGTCGAGTAATCAATCAAGTCACGCTGCCCGGAAGCGCCTGCCGCCGCCATGACGGATGGCGTGAGGGCATCGGAAATGGAAAGCCCGTTCAGCACAAAGCGGTCGGATTGCTGGCCACCAATGAGCGTATTCACACCGAGGCCGGCAATGAGCGTGTCGTTATTCGTGCCCGTGGTAGCGGCGCTGCCCGTGAGGGTGAGCGTGCCGCTATAGTGTGATGCGTCGAGCACCAGCGCACCGAGGCCCGCGGTGAGAGCGGCTACTGGCAGATTGGTCAATGCGAGATTCATCCCATCCTTCGCGTAGAGCAGGTTATCCGAAAGGACGGAGCTGAAGTCCTTCGTGGACGTTACTTTATCGTGCGCTCCCGCAAAACCCGCGAGCGTGCCACCTCCTGTCCATCCGGAAACGGTAAAGGTATGATCGCCAGACGCAGTGTCGGTAAGATTGGCCGTCTTAATGCCACTAAGCGCCAGGTGCATCGTGTCCGCCGAATCAGTTAGCGCGGTATCCGACAACGTGAATCCTCCAGCCTTCGCCGCGACTACGGAATCAATCGCTCCCGCACCACCCGAGTAGGTCAAAGTTCCTCCACCCGTCCAACTGCTCACGGTAAAGCTATGTCCGCCACCAGTATCGGTGAGATTGGCCGTGTCGAAATGGGAGAGCAACACAATCATCCCATCGCTGCTGCTTAACGCACTATCCGCCAGGATGAAATTGGCGCTCTTGCTTGCGACTATCGTATCACTTGCGGTGCCATTGTTGTCGAAGGTTGCTGAGCCAGTCCAACCAGAAACCGTGAAGGTATTTCCCCCAGCAGGACCGGCGTCCGTCAGGCTGGCAATTTCGATCCCGCTAAGCGCGAGATTCATCCCATCCGCCGAGTCGGCCAGCAAGGTGTCGGATAGGGTAAAGCCAGCGCTCTTCATCGCCAATACGGTATCTGTGGTCCCGCCCGTGTTAGTCAGACTTCCGCCACCGGTCCAACTCGAGACGAAAAACATGTGATTGCCGCCAGTGTCGGCAAGCGTGGCTGTATCAATGCCGCTGAGATTTACATTGAGCCCGTCGGTCGCCGTCAACGCGAAATCACCAAGTTCGAATCCAGCGTTCTTGGACGCCACCACGGTATCTCCCGTGCCCCCGCCACCATCCAAACTGCCGGTCTTCGTCCAGCCAGAAACATCGAAGCGGTTCGCACTCGCACCACCCGTGAGATTGGCCGAGCCGATATTAGTCAGAGCCAGATCCAAACCATCCGTCGCAGTAATCTCGCTGTTACTTAAAACAAAATCCGCATTCTTGGTCGCCGCAACGACATCATTCGTCCCACCGGAATCAGTAAGGCTTCCCCCACCCGTCCAACCCGAAACAGTAAACGTGTGACCGCTGCCGCTATCAGTAAGATCGGCATTGTCGACGCTAAATAGCGTCAAACTCATTGCGTCCGCCGTATCCGTGAGCGAATCATTCGTTAGAGTGAAGCCACCGGCCTTGGTGGCGACGACAGTATCTGAGCCGCCGCCCGTCACCGCGAGCGCGGCGCCAAGCGTCCAACCGGAGACGTTAAAGCTATGCCCGGTGCCGGTGTCGGTCAGATCTGCGGCCACGATTCCGCTGAGCGTCAGGTTCATGCCATCATCGCTGGTTAATGAACCATCCGTCAACGTAAAACTAGCATTCTTGGTGGCAACAACCGTGTCGCCTCCGCTGCCAGAATTTGTGAGGCTACCGCTTCCTGTCCATCCCGAGACGGTAAAGGTATGCCCGCCGGTGCTATCGGTGAGTGCAGCGTTCTTGATGGCGCTGAGCGTGAGGCTCATTGAGTCGGACGTATCAGTGAGCGATGTGTTCGAAAGGGTAAAGCCGCCCGTTTTAGTTGCGACGATGCTATCCGAGCCACCACCGGTTACCGCCATCGTGCCGCTTCCGGTCCAACCGGAAACAGTAAACGTATGGCCGGTACCCGTATCCGTAAGGTTCGCGATCGTTATATTAGATAGCGCCAGGTTCAGCCCATCAGTGCTGGTCAGCAAGGAATCGGTGAGCGTGAAGCTGGCATTCTTCGTCGCTGCGATGGCATCCGCGCTCAATCCGCTATCGGTGAAAGTGCCTGCACCCGTCCAGCCACCCACGTCAAAAGTGTGGCCGCCACCCGTATCGGTCAGATTCGCCGCCTGGATCCCCGAGAGGGTCAGCGACATGCCATCCGTACTCGAGAGAGCGCTATTGCTCAATGTGAAACCAGCATTCTTGCTCGCAATCACCGTGTCCGTCGTTCCGCCGGTATTGGTGAGACTGCCGCCGCCCGTCCATCCGGAGACCGTGAAGCTATGCGATCCGCCGGTATCCGTGAGCATCGCGTTCTTAATATTCGTCAGCGAAAGATTCATCCCATCGCTGGAAGAAAGCGATGTGTCGCTTAATGTGAAGTTGGCGTTCTTCGACGCAATCACCGTATCGGCGGTCAGCGCGGAGTTTGTCAAACTCCCGCCACCCGTCCAACCGGAGACCGTGAAACTATGGCCACCGGCAGTATCGGTGAGATTGACCGCCGATATATACATAAATGAGATAACGGAGGGTGTTCCCAAGTCTCTAGTCAGGCTTCCCGCGACAAGCGTGAAATTCGCGTCTTCCGAATCCGACAATGTATCGGGATTCCCCGCTGCCTGGTTCGTGACCGTGGCTGTCGCATAAAATCTATCAAAGCTAAACGCATGGCCGCCGCCGGTGTCGATCAGGTTATAAGTCTGGGCTGCACTCATATTCAGACTCATCCCATCCGCCGAATCGGTCAGCGTCTGTTCCCCGACAAGTCCCGGCGATACCAGACTAAATCCCGCATTCTTGGTCGCATTTATTGTCGCAATACCGACGATGAGTCCCGTGCCCGTCCAACCCGAAACGTCGAACGATCCAACTGAACCAAGACCATTCACGAACATGATCTTATTGATTCCCGAGAGGTTCACATGAATCCCTCCAACCTCGGAAAATGAGCTATCGCTGAGCGCGTAATCGCCCGCACCGATTTGGACGACGGAAATCGTATCTGGAGAAGCCGGTGACGCCAAAGTCCCTCCTCCCGACCAGCCTGTGACATCAAACGTATTCCCACCGACCGTATCCGTGAGGTTGGCGGTATTAATGTTAGATAGCGTCAAATTCATGACACCATCCGTAAGCGAAGTATCTGACAATTTGAAACCGCTAGGCTTCGATGCGATCACCGTGTCAATGAAAGCAGCCGTATCTTTAAGAGACCCTCCCCCGCTCCATCCGCTCACCGTAAAGCTATCACCGCCACCCGTGTCCGTAAGGTTCGCCGTTCCGATATTCTGCAAGACGAGAGCCATTCCGTCGGTACTCGTGAGCGATGTATCAGTAAGGGTAAAAGACGCGCTCTTGGAGGCAGTGACCGTATCCACGCCTGAACCGGAATTAACGATGCTACCGCCTCTCGTCCATCCATCCACGTTAAAGCTGTGACCGCCGCCCGTATCCGAAAGAAAAGCCGACTTGATATTCGATAGCGTGAGACTCATCCCATCCGTGCTCGCAAGCGATGTATTCGTCAGCGTGAAGCTGGCGTTCTTCGATGCTGTCACTGTGTCCGCCATCGCCACCACGGTGTTGGTCAACGTGCCTCCTCCGGTCCAGCCACTCACGGTGAAGTTATGACTGCCGCCTGTGTCCGTGAGATTGGCAACTGCAATATTCGACAGCGTCAGGCTCATCCCATCTGTGCTCGTGAGTGACGTATTCGTCAGCGTGAAGCTAGCGTTTTTCGATGCTGTCACCGTGTCCGCCGTCGCCCCCGTGTTGGTCAATGTGCCTCCTCCAGTCCAGTCACTCACGGTGAAGCTATGACTGCCGCCTGTGTCCGTGAGATTGGCAGCTATGATATTCGACAGCGTCAGGCTCATCCCATCCGTGCTCGTGAGCGACGTATTCGTCAGCGTATAGCTGGCGTTTTTCGATGCTGTCACCGTGTCCGCCGTCACCCCTGTGCTGGCCAATGTGCCTCCTCCGGTCCAGCCACTCACGGTGAAGCTATGATTGCCGCCTGTGTCGCTGAGATTGGCCGCTGCGATATTCGACAGCGTCAAGCTCATCCCATCCGTGCTCGTGAGCGACGTATTCGTCAGCGTATAGCTGGCGTTCTTCGATGCTGTCACCGTATCCGCCGTCGGCCCCGTGTTGGTCAATGTGCCTCCTCCGGTCCAGCCACTCACGGTGAAGCTATGATTGCCACCCGTATCCGTGAGATTAGGCGCTGCGATATTCGACAGCGTCAGACTCATCCCATCCGTGCTCGTGAGCGACGTATTCGTCAGCGTATAGCCGGCGTTCTTCGATGCTGTCACCGTATCCGCCATAGCCCCCGTGCTAGTCAATGTGCCTCCTCCGGTCCAGCCACTCACAGTGAAGCTATGATTGCCACCCGTATCCGTGAGATTAACCATTGCGAGACTCCCTAACGTCAACACCAGGTTCATCCCATCGGTACTGGAAAGTGCGCTGCTACCGATCGTAAAGGCCGCGTTTTTCGTGGCATTTACGGTATCCGCCGGGCCAGGACCGGTTTTTGATAGGCCACCAAGGCCTGTCCAGCCGTCCACGGTGAAGCTGTGTCCGCCACCGGTATCAAAAAGGAGCACCGATTGAATGCTGGAGAGCGTCAGCGACATCCCATCCGTGCTCGATATAGCGCTATTGCTCAATGTGTAACTAGCGTTCTTGGTTGCCACCACCCTATCGCTCCCGCCTCCTCCGCCCGTCAGCGTCCCGCTTCCAGTCCACATGGAAACGTCGAAGTCGTTAGCACTCACGCCTCCGGTCAGGTTCGCCGTGCCAATCGCGCTTAGTGAAAGCGACATTCCGTCAGTGCTCTGCAGTGAACCATTTTTCAAAGTGTAGCTCACATCCTTGCTCGCCGTGACCGTATCCGCCCCCCCTCCTCCCGTGAGCGACCCGGTGCCCGTCCATCCGGAGACGGTGAAACCGTTATTGCCCGCGCCGCCCGTCAGACTCGCCACCGTAATCCCGGAGAGCGTTACAGACATTCCGTCACTGCTCACCAATGAACTGTTCGTAAGAGTAAAGTCAGAATTTTTCGTCGCCGTCAAGCCATCCGTTACACCAGCCCCGCTCTTTGTCAGGGTGCCACTACCGGTCCAGTCGGTCACGGTGAAGTTGTGGCCGCCTCCCGTATCCGTAAGGTTCGCTTTCACTATGTTAGACAGAGTCAGACTCATCCCATCCGAACTCATGAGCGAACCATTCGCCAGCGCGTAGCTCGCGTTCTTCGTCGCCGTCACCGTATCCGCGGTCGCTCCGCTATTCGTGAGCGTCCCCTTTCCCGTCCAGCCGCCGACGTCAAAGCTGTGGCTGCCGCCACTATCCGTGAGGTTGGCGGTTGCGATAGTAGATAACGTGAGGCTCATTCCATCGGTGCTCACAAGCGATGTATTGGTGAGCGTAAAACTCGCGTTCTTCACTGCAGCCACCGTATCTGCGCTTGATCCGCTATTGGTCAGCGTCCCCGCGCCAGTCCACCCACCGACGTCAAAAGTATGACCACCGCCCGTATCCGTCAGATTCGCCGTCCCGATATTCGTGAGATTGGCACTCAAACCATCAGTACTCGTCAGCTTGCTATTGGTAAGAGTATAGTCACCGCTTTTACTAGCGATGACTGTGTCCGTTCCGCTTATCGCCTGCAGATCAGCGCTGTGCGTCCAACCGGAGATTGTGAAACTATGGCCACCCGTCGCTGTCTTCAAAATCGCGATTCCGATGTTACTGAGCGTCATGGACATCGCTGGAGACCCCGTTCGGCTTAAATTAGTATTCGTAAGCGTATAGTCTCCATCCGTATTCGACTGAACCGCATCCGCACCTGCAGAGCTATTGGTGAGTGAGCCCGTGCCGGTCCAACCGCTAAGGTTGAAAACTGCGTTGCCCGCGTTGTCCGTCAGGTTGGCAACCTTGACGCCAGTGAGACCGATATTCATTCCATCGCCAGTCAGCAGACCCGTATCTACAAGACTGGACGTGCCCATTGCTTTACTGGCAACGACGGTATCTGTCGTTGCGCCGGAATTCTTCATCGTACCGCCGCCCGTCCACCCGCTCACGGTAAACGAATGGCCTCCGCCGGCATCCGTGAGATTCGCCGTGGCGATATTGGTGAGCGACAGCTGCATGCTGTCAGCAGAATCACCGACCAATAAATTGGTGAGGGTGAAACTGGCGTTCTTCGAGATATTCAGCGTGGTCGGAGTGGTTGCAGAGCCGTTGAGCGTTCCAGTGCCGACAAAGTTCGAAAAATCAAAAGCATTTCCGCCCGTCATATCCGTGAAGCTCTCACCCGTCACACCCGAGCTGGATCCTACATTGAAGCCCCCCGTCAGATTAAAGGTCCCAAAGGTATCCGTGGCGAAAACGGACTCACTATTAGCTGTATAGTTCACGATCACCTTCGTGACACTCGTGAAGCTCGTGAGGGACAAGCCTGTACCGGCCACAGCGAGATTGTGTCCGGTGGCATCCGTTCCGGAAATGGTGGCACTGTCGCTGCCGGAACCGAGCGTTACGGTCAGAACGCCCGCCGCAAGACTCGCCGTCACCGCTGGCGCGATGCGGCTTTCGAGCGGTTCGATGCGGCTGTAATAACGGGACTTTTTCGAGGAGAGATACGGACGCATGACAGTGGAGTGGCTCATGTTAACGCTGCGAAAGATTTCGTTAGCTTGCAAAGGCGGCGCCAAGGCGCCTGAGGATAGCCCCAGCAGGAGGCTTGTAAAGGAGAAGAGAGGTTAAGGCTGCGCAGGAATACGATTCGAAAACCGGTGAATTTCACTTTGGTTCCGGTAAAAATTCGATCTGGCCAGCGTCATTCTTCGCCGCCCAGTGCAGTTCCAGAAAGGAATCTGCATACAGATTTTCCACATCGGAGGAAAAATCCTGGCGCGCCCGGGCAAAGGCCGCCGTCGCCCCGGCGCGATCCTTTCGCGCCAGCCGGATCGCCGCGCGGGAATACTGCACCGCCGGACTGGCTGGGCCCGTTTCGCTCCTGGCTTCCGGCAAAAGAACCTCAGCCTGCGGAATCTGCCCCGCCGCCAGCAGGCACATCACCCGCTTGAAGCGGCATAAATCGGCAACCGCGGGATCTACCGGGCGGCGATCCGTTTCGAGAGCCGCAAATCTCTGCTCGGCTTCGGAAAATCGGTGTTGAAGAAATGACGTCTCCGCGAGATTGAACTGCCCGACCGGCGATCCCGGCGCTTTAGCCAGCATCGCTTTGAACGCGGTCTCTGCCGCAGGATAGTCTTTCTTCAGGGTAAAAATCGTGCCCTGCAATTCATCGAGGAATGGATCGGCCTTATCTAGCTTTTGGCGCACTTCTTCGAGGATGCGATCTGTCCCTGCGGGATCACCGCTGCGCACCAGCGCCGTCGCGCGCTCCAGGGCCTCCCGCTTGAAGGCAAGGATCTGTCCATCCGCGCTTTCGCTCGCCACGGTAGGTTGGGCGCTTGTTTTCGGAATTGGCTCACCCGCACGACCCTCTGCTGCCAGAAGAGAGGTTAATACAAGTAACGCGACAGCGTATGAAACTACCGCATACCTGGTGGGGCCGTCTGTCCTCAGACGGCCGACCGCGGCGGAATGCAAAAACCCGTATCCGATGAACGAAAGCGCATGCCGTAAAGTAACAAACACGCCTCTTTTCATCCACACAATCATCGACATCCACCCGATCTGACCGTCTGAGGACAGACGGCCCCACCAGCAAGCGGTGAAGAAAACACTCCTCTGGTTGGGTGTTGGTAGCTGAGAGTTGAAATCTGAGAGTTTCTTCAAAAAGCGTCGATTCACGTTACGCACTCCCAAAAATCCAACTTTTCTCCCCGCCCCCTAAAACCGCATCCCCACCCCCACCCCCGCTTGAAATGCCGTGGGCCGCAGTGCGCTATGCGCGAAACTATCTCCCATGGAAAATGGATCGGCCCAATGGTAAGCGCCCCAGAATTCCGTGAAGAAGGTGCCTGTCTCATCGATGTCCCAGATGAGCGCCAGCTTGCAGTCCACGCCGAACTGGATGCTCGTCGAACTTTCATCATACCGCTGCGAACTCACCGGCGACCCTGGCAGTTTCGGTCCGCGCGGGTTGCTCCCCGCTTTGCCTGAAAACGCCACCGCCGTCGTCGTGACCGGCGCCGCGACTGCCGGCAGCGTGGGCGGCACCGGCGGCGCTGCCGGTCGATCCACACTCGTCACACCTTGCGAAGCATTGAAGGCCGGATTACCAAACGGCCCCGGCGGGAATCCCGCGCCGACGGAGGCCGTGACGCCCCCCGGCTGCACCACGCCCGGACGCCCCTTGATGTTCCGCGGATTGGAAAAGTCGTCGAGCGAACGCCGATCGACGTCGGTTTGCATATCCCAGTTCACCATGGTGAGCGTGGGCGCCACCGTCGCCTCGACGTGCCAGCGCTTGCCAAAGTCTTTGCGCAGCGAAAACGGAATCGCGAAATCATGCGAATTCACACTCATTTTTGTGTGGACAAATGTCGCGATGCGAGCGACCTCCGCGACGCTGCCGCCAAACAAGGTCTGTGGCTGGTTCGCCTGTAGTACCGCGATCGATTGCGGCGTGAGCACACCCGCGTAGCTGGCTGCGTAGAGGTTCGCGTTCGTCACGACGCCGGCGTAATTGCCACCGGTGAGCTTGGCGCTGTTGAAGCCGCCTCCCACGGGGATATTCGTGCTCACGTTGTCCAGCGAATAGACATAGTTATACGTGCTCGTACGCTCAAACAGCGTATCGAGCCGCGCCAGATTCACGCCGCTGTCGCCCTCCGCCTGGCCAAAGGAATAAAACAACCCAACGCGTCCGCTCCAGGTATTGGACCGCCAAATCTCCCGGCTCATATCGATGTACGGCGAGATGACAGCGTCGTCGTCAGTCGTATTCAGCGGCGAGAAAGAGCGGCCCTTATTTTGGTAACTGAAATCCTTGGTGGTAAAAGTAACGTGCGCCGTGCCACCGCCCTGTGAGCCCGTGATTTGCGAGGCGTTATTAATGGCGAAATTTTGCACGCCCGCCACTGTTGCACCCGTGAGCGGCGAAACCGGCGAACTTTGAAAAATCGCCCCATTGCTATAGGTCTTGCCAATCCCCGGCGCAGCCAGCCCGAGGTCGCCATTGCGAAACTTAATGTTATAGATCTGGCGCGGATCGAAGCGGCCCGGCGAAGGATCGCTGAATTTGAAATCGAACTGCCTCCACTCCGCGCCCGCGGAAAATTCCCACGGCTTCGGCGGAGGCGGAACGATGACCATTTTCTTGTCATCCGATTCCTTTGGCGCAGGCGTGGCAAATGGCGAACCCGTGCCACCCCACGCGACGTTGAAGACAGCGCCACCCCAGAAACCATTGTTGGTGCGGGCCTGGCCGTTACTTTCCTCCAGCGCCTTTGTATAGTTTGCAGTCAGCGTCAGGCTGAAGTGATCATTGAACCGGATGGGGATGCCCACGCCAAATTCAAATGCGTTCCACCCCGCATCTTCGCCGTTGTAATTAAAATCGTAAGAAACCGCCACATAGGGCTCCAGGCGCACGCTCAGATTGCCACGCTTGATCAGATCCATGCCGCCATCCACGCGGGCTTCCAGATATTCACCTTCGAAAGCGTCGAAATCCTTGGCAAAGGAAAGCGAAGGCCGGATGTACGGTAGGCCAATATAGTCAAGGCGCACGGTGCCTTCGTCCGCAAAGGGAATCGATTTGCCGCTCTTTCCGTAAAAGTTGCCATCGCCAAATTGGTAATGGTTAAAGCCGATCGTGCCTTCCAGCTTCTTCGGAATGAGTGTCCGGGTGTACGCGGCGTAGATGTCGTACTCCTGATACCGCGAAAGATGCGGCACGACGAAATTCTCGTTGGTTTTCTTCGCGCCGGGATTGGGATTGATATTGCGCGCCGCGCCGTCGGGCAGTTGCCGCTCCAGCGCCTGAACGGAACCAACCGCAATGGAAAAGGCGTCCTTGGCGCCGGCCCAACCCATGGTGATCTTTGAAGTAACAATGCCGCCGTGCTCCTGGTTGGGCGAGATTTCCTTCAGGATATCGACGCCGCGAAAGTAATACTTGTTATACCAACCAAAGCCGAGATCGACTGTCCAGACCGACTTCGCGGTAGTGACGATGGCTGCGGGCGGCGGTTGCGGAGCAGATGTCTCTTCTTCGTGTTTCGTGCCACCTTTTTCTTCGTGCTTAATCTCCGGAGCTTCCTCTCGTTCACGCTTGTGCTCATGCGTTTCGCTCTTCGGCGTGCCTTCCTCGGCTTTCGGCTTCGCGTGTTCTTCCGGAGCCTTTCCGTGTGCCTCAGGTGCATGTTCCCGTTCGTGCGGGCGCGTTTCCGCTTCCGGCTTTTCCGAACGCGCTTTGGCGCGGGCTTTCGGAGTTTCCGCGGAAGCGCGTGTTTCACTGGAAGCAGGCGCACTCGGCACCGCTTCACTGGGCATGGAAACCTCGCCGATCGGCACCGGCACCGAAGCACCGCGCGGCGAAGGACTGGCGGAGAAAGTGCCGCCGCCCGTGGCTGTAGCCGACGCACTCGGCAGCGAGACGCTGGAAAGGAGCGTCGCCGCCGCCGCCTTGCCCGCGAAAAGCGCCAGCGCGAAACTCGCCATCGCCCCACAAGCCACTCGCGAACTTCGCAGCTTCGGGACGGGCTTCCAAGACGGCTGGGTGACTCGACTTGCAGAAGGAAAGCTCTGGTTCATTACGCGGGCTCTGGCCTATCACGCAGCCCGTGTGGGTCAATCCTTTTCACGGTATTCTAGGATTAGGGCCGGCCTCAGCTAACCCCAATAGGACCTATGGGACGGATGAGACCTATGAGGCACAGCGTACTTTGCTAAGGAATACATCACGAGTAACAAGCGCGCCCGGCCCCTCATAGGGTCGGCGTTAATTCATCGCTCCACATCTCCAAGCCGCGGCGCTCTAATCCTATAAGTCCCATCGGTCCTATAGGCCCCATCGAGCTAATCGCATTGCCATTTCGGCCTTCCGGCGAGTGGACGTGCACGTGAAAGTGTAAGATTAAGGGTGAGCCTCCCATTTCACCCCAGCAGTTTCTTGACACACCCCACCCTGCTCCTAAAGATCGCCCCGCTCCGCCATCGCAGGCTCACGTCTCGCCGGCATCTTTCTCACGCTCGACTCGACTTCATTATCATGAACATCACCCTCGCCGTACGCTGGTGCATCATTTCCCTCCTGGCCCTGTTTCTGGCGAGCTGCGCCACGGATGAGAGCCAGACGAAGAACCAATCCAGCCCCGGTGAGCAAACGCATCAAAGCGACGGGTGGCACCCTCACGCCTGGATCAACATGTGATCCCGCCGGTTGCAGCCGCGGCGCGCGGGCCCTTTTTGGCTTTTGCCGCCCTGCTATGCATCGGTTACTTGTTTTCGGATGCGGCACTTGCCGGGGAAGACGCGCGAGTTTCGCCATCTCGTCTTTGTGCCCAAAATACGCCGCCTTCGGAGAACACGCCGTCGGCGCGCCACCCCTGGATCTGGGAAGCGCGGGCCGGGCACGGAGCCATCTGGCTCGTCGGCTGCCTTCATCTTGGCGCCCCTTCGGATGTGCAGGCCTATTCCGCGTATCTTCCCTGCTACCGCGCCTCTTCCACGGTCTATTTTGAAACGGTGCCCGGTTCGTGGGACACTTTTGAGGTAAAGCAATTCATCGATCGCCGCGGCTTTCTCCACGACCGCCAGCGCCTCGCTAACATCGTCTCCGGCCACACCTGGCAATCGGTGAAAAACAGCCTGGAATCACGGCCTTCGTTACTTGATTCCATTTCTCGCATGCAGCCCTGGCTCGCTGCCTTTACCCTCACCCAGGAGGAATACGCCCGCGCCGGGCTCAAAACCGAAAACAGCCTCGAAGCGTATATCCAGCGCCACGCAACAGACGACCGCAAACCGGTCGGCGCGCTCGAATCGCCAAAAGACCAAATCCTTGCCATGGCCGATGCATCCGCGGCGGATCAGGAGGAATTTCTCCGGGGCACCGTGAATGGCCTGGAGCATTCCGGCGCGCAGACGGCGGCCATTCGCGAAGCGTGGCTCAGCGGCGACCTGCATCGCCTGCAGGAAGCACTCGGCATTTCGCCGGGGGCCAAGGCGTCCGGCATGCACCAGCACCTGATTGCAGCGCGCAATCAACGCTGGGTGCGAAAAATCCAGGAAATCGAAGCGCGCAAACTGGACGTGATGGTCCTCGTCGGCGCAGAGCACCTCGTCGCCGAACCGGGCGCGCTGCCTGAGTTGCTGGTGCAGGCAGGTTTTTCCGTCAGGCGGGGTGGCTCGGAAAACAAGTAACCGAAGCCCGGCACCGCGTAAGTCAGCCGGCGAAACTTCGTTACTTTTTGCCGCTCAATTCATCAGCCAATGCCGGCGCATCATAGATTTTGCGCAGCGCCTCCGTGATGGCCTGCGAGCAGACAGACACGGCACGCGCTTGCTTATCCGTATAGGCATAATCGAGCACGAGCGACTGGATATTGCCGTCGAAAATGATGCCGACAAATTCGCCCGCACGATTGAGAACAGGGCTTCCGGAGTTTCCGCCGATGATGTCTGCCGTGGAGACAAAATTGAACGGCGTCTTCATATCGATCTTGTCTTTGCGTTCCACCCACCTCGCGGGCAGATCGAACGGGACGGCGTTATGATGCTCTGCGGAGCGCGTAAAGAATCCTTCAAAGGTGGTCTGGAACGGAATCTGGCGCCCTTCTTCCTCGTAACCTTTCACAGTTCCGAAAGCCAGCCGCAGCGTGAACGTCGCATCGGGGTAAGTGGCCCCTTTCTCGATGGCGAAGCGCGCCGCCGCGATCTTTGCATAGGCCTGCCTTTTCACTTCATCCTGGGTTTCCGCGATTTTGCGCAAGCGCCGCGATTCCGGGTCAATCACACGCGCCAGTTCGATCATCGGATCGTGCGCCGCTGCGATTTGCTCCGGCGTGCTCGCGTAAAGCTTCTTCCGCAAAGTAACATCCGCGAGCTTCGTTCCCTTGATTAGCTCCACCGCTCTTTCGCGAGGCGCTTTGCCCGCCACCACGGAGGCGACCAGCGGATTATCCACGCCGATCTCTTCTTCCAGCCATTCCAGGCTGTCGGCCAGCGTGACCGTTTCCAGATCGTTATAGATCGGCTCTTCGGAAAAGAGCCCGAGTTCCAGTGACTCGCGATTGGAGTCCCGAAACTCCCGGAGCCGATCTCCGTTCGGTTTCGATTTTTCCTCCGCCGCACGCAATAGCGTGCGCGCAATCCCGAAAAGCTTGCTGTCAAACCCGCGCGTGTGCTCAAAGGCGGTCTCCGCACGATCCGTCTGACTGAGAATCTCCTGTGCGGCGCGAATCTGATCCCAGGCGCCCAGCGCATCCTTGTGATCCGCGCTCTGCGCCACGGCATCCTTAAGCTTTTGTTCCGCCGCCTTTTTGCCTGCCATCAATTCCGGATCAAGTAATCCCGCAATGCGCCCATTCATCGCCTTCCGCGAATTCTGAATTCCGAAAAGCTCACGCTTTGCGCGACGCGCATTTTCATCACTTCGCTCGCTCCATGTGCTGAGCAATACTTCGAGCCGATTGAGATGCGACAAGCGGCGCGGCGTCGCCACGTCGCGCTGATATTCCAAATCGGAAACCGTCAGTTGACGATCCGTCCTGCCCGGATTGCCGCAGACAAATACGAGATCATTTTCCACGGCTCCCGTTTTACTCCACTTCAAGTAATGCTCGGGATGCGCTGGCTGCCCATTTTCATACGCGCGAAACAGGCAGATATCCAAATTGAACCGCGGGAACTCGAAATTATCCGGATCGCCGCCAAAAAAAGCCGCCTGCACTTCCGGCGCAAAGACCAGCCGCACATCGGTATATTTCTTGTATCGATAGAGATGGTACTCGCCGCCTTCGTATAAAGTAACGACATCGCTCCGCAGTCCGGTTTTTTCCTGCGACTCCTTTTCAATCGCCGCCGTCACCGCTCGCCGTGCGCGAAACGCCTCTTCCGCAGGCATTCCTGCTTTCACCGCCGCGTTTACTTTATCCGTCACATCCTCGATCTCCATCAGGACATTCAGTTCCAGATTGAGACACTTTTTCTCCTCGGCTCGCGATGCCGCGAGAAATCCATCCCGCACATAGTCGTGATGTTCGTCACTGAGTTTTTGCAGTTCGCCGGCGCCCACGTGGTGATTGGTAATGATCAACCCATCAGCGGAAACAAAGGAACCCGTGCCTCCGCTGTTAAAGCGGATCGCGGATTTCTGCGCGTGCTCGAACCAGGCCGGCGGTGCGTCGAAACGGTACCGCTCGGCCAGTTGCTTCACCGGCGGCGCGTTATAGAGCCACATCCCTTCGTCGCCGAAAGATTCGGCGACGAAGACGCCAAGAGTAGCCGCCGCAACGGCAGCAAAGCGCAGGAACATTTTAGGAAGGGAATGCTAACTAATTAAGAGCCCTTAAGAGCCTTTGGCGGCTCCGATCACACCCACGGCCACGCGGCCACCGGCATTGCCCGTCGGCTGCGTTTTGAAATCATCTTCCTTCGCGTGCACGACGACGCCGCGGCCCAGAATCGAATCTGCACCCTCGAAACTGAGGTGCTTGTCCGTCACGTTGATCTTGGCGGTACCGGAAGCATCGGCCTCGATGTTGCCGAGATCGCCGCCGTGATGATGCTCCGCATCGGGCGCGCCATGGGCTTCGCCGCCGGGATTGAAATGGCCGCCGGTGGACATGCCATCCTTCGCCGTCACATCACCAAATTCGTGAATGTGGAAACCGTGCTTGCCGGGAGCGAGCCCTGTTACTTCACCTTCCACGTGCACGCCGTCGGCCGATTTCGTGAAAGTGATCGTGCCGGCGACCTTATTGCCTTCGGTGGCGACAAGCACCACGATGGCTTTGGTGGGAGTTCCAGTCTTTTTCGGGGCGTCCGTTTGAGCGGCGGCAAAAGCGCCGAGGAGGAAGGTGGAGGAAACGAGACAAATGAGAGTTTTCATAGGCTTCGGGGAGAGGGTTTAGGTGTTTGCTGTCACGACGGCAAGGAGGGAGTGCAAACTATGACATCATCCTCATCCTCTTCCTCATCTTCATCTTC